>Ga0182739_1004083_pt1 | contig 12294 bp, 11 predicted proteins | sample eDN5th30CBELigBY_FD_128873 | JGI IMG/M metagenome (GOLD analysis project Ga0182739, IMG submission 128873) | Enriched backyard soil microbial communities from Emeryville, California, USA - eDNA 5th pass 30_C BE-Lig BY (version 2) (version 2) | ecosystem: Environmental > Terrestrial > Soil >... | reverse complement strand
TGAATTACTCATGGAGATTAAACGTTTAGGTCGTTTACCTGTCGTGAATTTTGCGGCGGGTGGAATTGCAACACCTTCAGATGCAGCGTTAATGATGGAACTGGGAGCAGATGGTGTGTTTGTAGGTTCAGGAATATTTAAATCAGAAAATCCTGAGAAATTTGCAAGTGCGATTGTCGAAGCTACAACAAATTTCAAAGATTATAAACGTATTGCTGAAATTTCGAAGGAACTTGGATCACCAATGAAAGGTCTTGATATTGCTACACTTACTGTAAATGAACGGATGCAGGAGCGTGGCTGGTAAAATGATAAAAATCGGGGTCCTTGCATTACAAGGTGCAGTAACTGAACATCTTGGCCAAATTGTATCTCTTGGTTGTGATGCTGTAGCGGTAAAGACAATGGAAGATTTGAATGGACTTGACGGTCTTATTTTGCCTGGTGGAGAAAGTACAACAATGCGTCAATTATTAGAACAAAATTCCTTATTAGTGCCAATACAGGCTTTGGCACAACAAGGAATTCCAATGTTTGGGACATGTGCTGGTCTTATATTATTAGCAAAAGAGATTAAGGGTAACGAAACACCCCATCTCGGCTTAATGGATGTTGTGGTAGCAAGAAATTCTTTTGGTCGTCAATTAGATAGTTTTGAAGTTGAATTATCGATTCCTTCAATTGGTGACGATATAAATGCAGTTTTTATTCGAGCACCTCATATTGTGTCTATTGGTGATAATGTAGAGATACTAGCGACATATGATAATCGTATTGTTCTTGCGAAAGATGGTCAATTTTTAGGCTGCTCTTTTCATCCTGAATTGACTGCAGATGTACGAGTACTTCAATATTTTATTAACATGGTTAGTGAATTTACAACTGCACAAGCAAAAATGAATAGCCTATAAAACTTTTAAAAAAACCCCGTAAAAATTGGATTTGTGTCTAACTTTTACGGGGCAGTTCTATATAAAGTCGGTTTTGTTTTTAATATACTATTCTTACTCTATATTCTCATACATGATAGGCCCATTTAATGATATAATTTACTTTTTCTTTGCTTCTTCTTGTAACGCTTTGAATCTTTCAATATTATCAGGATCACCAAAGCTTCTTTGGTGTGTATCAATAGCAGTAATAATGGCTTTATCTTCATTATCTAATTCGAAGTCAAATAACTCAGCATTTTCAATAATGCGGTGTTCATGGACGGATTTTGGAATGATAATTGTATCACGCTCTAAATGCCATCTTAAGATAATCTGTGCTACTGTTTTGTTATGTTTTTTGGCAATTTCCATTAACTCAGGGGAGTCAAACAAACCATTTTTCCCTTGTCCAAGTGGACCCCATGCTTCATGAGCAATTTGATGTTTTTGCATATAATCTCGTAATGCAACTTGTTGGAATAGGGGGTGTGTTTCCACTTGATTTATCATAGGTTTGATTCTTGCTGTTTTATTTAATTGTTCGAAATGATGGATTTGAAAATTACATACTCCAATTGCTGATATTAATCCCTCTTCGTATAAATCTTCCATGGCACGCCAAGTTTCTTCAAAACCAGGTGCTGCCCAATGAATAAGGTAAAGATCTAAATAATCTAATTGTAACTTCTTTAAGGATTCATAGAATGCTTTCTTTGTTTCTTCATAACCAAAATCTGTTACCCACACCTTGGTAGTAATAAATAACTCTTCTCTAGGAACGGAAGAAGCTTTAATAGCTTTTCCAACATATTCTTCATTTTCGTATCTTGTTGCTGTGTCAATGGAACGATAGCCATTATTAATAGCAGATAAAACACTTTTCTCACATTCTTCAGGATCTTGTACTAAAAATACGCCAAATCCTAGGTAAGGAATTTCTACTCCATTGCTTAGCTTTTTACTACTTTTCATTGTAAGAGTCATTCATTTCACCTCGAAAAAAGATTTTGTTTCTTATATCTAAGCGTAGCGGTTTTTCCACTATATATCAAATGGAACGCAATATTCATTCTTCATCAAATGATGATAGCCTGTTTATTGTAAACATAATCTATTTTAGGCTAAAAAAACAGTAGGAAAACTCCTTAAAAGGGGCTTTCCTACTGTTTGGTTATTATCATTATTTTACTGCTTCAGGAACGTTTAAGCCTAATCCTTCAGCAATTTTAGTTCCGTATTCTGGGTCTGCTTTGTAGAAATGACCAATTTGACGGATTTTTATTTCTTCTAATTCTACAAGTTTCATAGAACCTACGATATTAGCTACTAATCTTTCACGCTCTTCTGTACTCAATAGGCGATATAAGTCTCCTGCTTGTGTATAGTGATCATCATGATCATAAGAAACGCTATCAGCTACACCACTTACAGCAAATGGAGTTGTTTTTGCTTCTGGTACTTCTGTTGGTCCACCAAAGCTATTTGGTTCGTAATAAACAGAACGTCCACCATTACCATCAACTCGCATTTGACCATCACGTTGGTTATTATGCACTGGGCATACTGGACGGTTAATAGGTAATGTATTATGGTTAGCACCTACACGGTAACGATGTGCATCACTGTATGCGAATAAGCGACCTTGAAGCATTTTATCTGGTGATGGCTCAACTCCAGGTACTAATGTTCCAGGAGAGAAAGTAGCTTGTTCTACTTCTGCAAAATAGTTTTCTGGGTTTCGATCAAGAACCATACGTCCTACTTCAATTAATGGATAGTCTTTTTGTGACCAAACTTTTGTAACATCAAATGGATCCCATTTATATGTATTAGCATCCTCTAGAGGCATAATTTGAACACATAGTTTCCAAGATGGGTATTCTCCATTTTCAATTGCACGGAATAAATCTTCTGTATGGTAATCAGGATTTTCTCCAGCGATTTGTGCAGCAAGATTAACATCCATGTTTTTAACGCCTTGTTCTGTTTTAAAGTGATATTTCACCCAAACACCTTCACCAGCTTCATTTACCCATTTAAATGTATGACTTCCGAATCCATGCATATGACGAAGTGTTGCAGGAATTCCACGATCAGACATAAGAATAGAAACTTGGTGTAAAGATTCTGGTGAATGTGACCAGAAATCCCATACAGCAGTAGGGTTTTTCAGATGTGTTCTTGGATCTCTTTTTTGTGTATGGATAAAGTCAGGGAATTTAATCGCATCACGGATAAAGAATACAGGAGTATTGTTACCTACGATATCGTAATTTCCTTCTTCTGTATAAAATTTAACAGCAAATCCACGTGGATCACGTACTGTGTCTGCTGATCCTAATTCACCAGCAACAGTGGAGAAGCGGATAAATAAAGGAGTTCTTTTTCCTACCTCAGATAAGAAATTTGCTTTTGTATATTTCGTTAAATCATTTGTAACTTCGAAATAGCCGTGTGCTCCAGCACCTTTCGCATGCACTACACGCTCAGGTACACGTTCTCTATTAAAATGAGCTAATTTTTCAAGTAAATGAACATCTTGTATTAAAGTTGGTCCACGATGTCCTGCAGTCATGGAATTTTGGTTATCTCCAACTGGAGCGCCCCAGCTAGTTGTTAATCTATTATTTGACATAGCAAAAATCACCTCTTAATTTTTGTTCTTTATTATATGTCTATTATAATATCATCTTTAATTAAAAAATCAATACTATTTTATAATTATTATAATTAAAGTTAAATTTGTGAATGAAATATGTCGAAAATACGCCTAGAAGATAAGGGTTAAGTGTATAGAAGATAAAGGTATGGAGAGAGTTTAGCTGTGAAATTTAAAAAATGGTAAAAGATAATAAAGCGTATTTATTGAGAATTGGTTTTCACTATTTTTCAAGCTATTATATGTAGCCGTAGAATTCTCTATACCAAATAAATAGTGCTAGGATATAAGGATTATATATTTTATAATTGGTATATTATTTATTCGATTAAAGTGGCATGGGGGAGTTGACTACATGACAAGAGAGATTTGTCTGGAGGATAAGAGTATTGTATTTATTGGATTTATGGGTGTTGGAAAAACTACTATTGGAAAAGCAGTAGCAAATAAGTTAAAACGCGACTTTATTGATGTAGATCAGGAATTAGAGAAAGAATATGGAATGACTGTGTCTGAAATTTTTCGTAAGTATGGAGAGTCCTCTTTTCGCGAAAAGGAAAAGACTTTTATTCAGTCCTTATCAACACAAAAACAAAAAGTTCTTTCTCTTGGTGGAGGATCTTTTTTGCAAGAAGAAATTAGACAAACTTGTTTAGAAAATTGTGTTGTTATTTATTTAAACATGACATTTTCATGTTGGAAGAAAAGAATCCCGTTACTTATTCCAAGTCGACCTGTGTTACAAGGAAAGACAGAGGAAGAGATAGAGCAACTATTTAATGATAGAAAACCAATTTACTTAGAGCATCATGTAGAAGTGGTAACAGACAATAAAACTTCTGAAGAAGTAGCAGAATATATTTTATCTATTCTTCATTAAAAGGGGAAAGGTTAGCAGATTAGTAGGTTTAAAAGGAGGATATATGGATACTACAATAAAAGTAAGAGATGTAATAATAGGACAAGGAATACCAAAAATTTGTGTTTCTCTTATTGGAAGAACGCTTCCGGAATTATTAAAAGAGGCATCGGCTCTAATAGAGTTGGAAGTAGATATTATTGAATGGCGAATAGATTATTTTGAAAACGTGGAAGATAATTTTACTGTTCAAAATGCTCTAAAAACCATAAGAAAATCTGTTGGAAACATCCCCTTGTTATTTACTTTCCGTTCTGCAAAAGAAGGGGGAGAAAAGGAAATCACACAGGAAAACTATTTTTCCTTAAATCAATGTGCCGTTGAATCAGGATGCATCGATTTAGTTGATTTGGAATTATTCCAGGAAGAAGAAAACATTAAGTCTTTAGTGGATCTGGCAAAGAAAAATCAAGTACATGTTGTTATATCAAACCATGATTTTGATAAAACTCCTTCTAAGAAAGAGATAGTCGGTCGTTTAAAGCATGCTCAAAAACTAGGAGCAGATATCCCGAAAATAGCCGTTATGCCTCAATCTGAAAAGGATGTCATTACTTTATTAGATGCCACTATTGAAATGAAAGAAACGGCAGAAGTTCCATTCATTACTATGTCCATGGGGGGGAAAGGCTCTCTAAGTAGGTTATCAGGTGAAGTATTTGGATCAAGTGTTACATTTGGTGCAGCAAAACAAGCTTCTGCGCCAGGTCAGATTTCTGTAATGGAGCTGAAAAATATTCTGAATGTTCTACATAGTAGCTTAACCCCTAAATAAATGAAACGATTTAAATAGTTTAAGAAAGAAGGGGATAAAGTGAATATACATGAAGTTGTCTTAAATTCGAAAACCTTTTTTGAAATGGAACAGACTAAATCATTAAACTTTAGAGTCCAACAATTGAATCAGTTGAAAAATAGTATCCTAAAGTATGAACAGGCAATTCTAGACGCTTTGAAAACAGACTTAGGAAAACAATCCTTTGAAGCATATACAACGGAAATTGGATTTGTATTGAGTAATATTTCTCATGCAATAAAACATTTACGCCAATGGACAAAGCCAAAAAGAGTAAGAGGAACTCTCACACTTTTCCCATCAAAAGGCTTTATTCAATATGAACCATATGGAACAGTGCTCATTATTGGACCATTTAATTATCCTTTTCAGTTAGTGATTGAACCATTAATTGGAGCAATTGCGGCGGGTAACTGTGCGATAGTAAAACCATCGGAGTTAACTCCCCATGTATCTAAAGTTATTACAGAAATGATTACGGAGACTTTCCCAAAGGAATATATTTATTCTATAGAAGGTGGAGTAGAGGTGAATCAGGCTTTGCTACAAGAACCATTTGATTATATATTCTTTACAGGTAGCACCAGAGTAGGGAAATTAGTAATGGAAGCTGCAGCAAAGCATTTAACTCCTGTGACACTAGAACTAGGTGGGAAGAGTCCGGTAATTATAGATGAAAGTGCTAATCTTACTATAGCAGCTAAACGCATCATATGGGGAAAAACAATTAATGCAGGACAAACTTGTGTTGCACCTGACTATATTATGGTTCACGAATCTATCAAGGATAAATTAATAAGGGAGTTACAACAGGCCATAGCAGATTTTTTTGGAAGTAATCCAGAGAAAAGTAATGATTTTGGTAGAATAGTTAGCGATAAGCATTTCGAGCGATTAGTAGAAATGATAAAGAAGGATAAGGATCAAGTAATTTTAGGTGGTAAAAGTACAAAGGAAACTCGCTATATAGAGCCAACAATAGTAGAGGCGAATTGGAATTCATGCTCCATGCAGGAAGAAATATTTGGACCTATTTTGCCAATATTAACGTATAAAACATTAGATGAAGCCATTAAATCAATTAAGAAATTTGATAAGCCACTTGCTTTATATCTATTTTCTAGTAATAAAAACGTAGAGAATAAAGTTATAGGATCCATTTCATCCGGTGGTGTGTGTGTAAATGATGTTTTAACACATATCGTCCACCCAGATTTGCCGTTTGGAGGGGTCGGTGCCTCTGGATTAGGTTCTTATCATGGTAAATATAGCTTCTTAACGTTCTCTCATCAAAGAAGTATCTTAAAAAAGAGTACTCGTTTTCAACTTCCTATCCTTTTTCCTCCTTACACAGATAAAAAAGAACACCTTATTCGAAAGGTCTTAAAATAATTACTGAAATTATGACAGATAAAACTAATGTAAAAAGCAAAATACGAATGTGTATTTTGCTTTTCTTTTTTTACATATAATGAAGTTACATAAATAGTACGTTAAGAAGAAATAAATGTAGAAAGTATGCCCGTACATTAATTACATTACAACCCTCTAAACTCTGTGATTCCAAATGTTTGATTATAACTATATCCATTAAAATAAATATCTAAATCATGGAAATAGCGATGCAGATTGCGGTAAATAGTATGATCTGCCTTTTCAGTAATAACCTGTGCATTTGTTTGAATATCTTTTAAATCTTCTGCGATTTGCTCATTCGTTACTTTTACATTTTTTAATTCAGAAAGGATAGTTTCAGCGGCTTCCTTTTGCTCTTCATAATCTGCCGTATCAATCTTACCCCAACCTAAAGTGCTGTTATAGAAATTATGCCACGTAGAAATAAAACTATGTCCACTTGTTCCATCAGATAAAACAACCACTTCTTCGGAGACAGGTTGATTCACTTGCTCCATGTCCATTTCTGGATCTATTTCTTTGATTACTTCCTTGTTAGTAGTTTTTTTACTGGTAATAGACTTTTCGTGTTGCATTTGTAATGGAGAATCTTTATCAAATAAGGTATGTATCAAAAGTATAGAAGTTCCGATAATAGCAGATAAGAAAAAAATGATGAGGAAGGTCCATATAAAATACTTCTTTTTCAACTCACGTACTTCCTTTCCAATTAGATGGTTACTAGTCTATCATTTGTAAAATACCATTTCAAACACTTTTAAAAGATTGTTAGATTGTAAATTGGTCTTTTTTCTATAAAGGGATGTCCGTCTATATTTAAGGGAAAAGTAAATAGAAAATAAGCGGAAATCTTTCTTTTTAGTCCACATAAAAGTATTCTAATGGTAATGTAAAAAAATGGAGGTTATCAAAATGAAAAAAGTTATTGCAGATGTCATCCAATTTAGAGGAACTCATTATGATTTTGGGTTCCATCAAGGTACATTACTGAAAGACTCAATTATAGTGAAAAATAGAGAAAGACAATGGAAAGTAAGAAAACCACAATTTCAGATTGATGTGGATGAGACAAAGAAAATATTTCAACAGTTTGCCCCTTTTATCTGGGAAGAATTTGTAGGATTACAAGATGCTTTAAAGTGGCCGATGGAGCGTGTATTACTAGAATTTGGGGGATACCGAGTAAATATTGATCTGTCAGGATGTTCTATTTATGTTGGCAGTAATTACTTGATACGGAATTATGATTATCATCCAAAAACGTATGATGGTAGATACACCCTTTTTCAGCCAACAGATGGTGGCTATGCTGCAATTGGTCCAAGTCAAAAATGTACGGGAAGAATGGATGGGCTTAATGAAAAAGGCCTTACTATGGGATATAATTTCATGAATAGGAAGCGCCCTGGAAATGGGTTTGTTTGTAATATGATCGGAAGGATGATATTAGAACTTTGTGCTAATAAAGAAGAAGCTGTAGCCTTCTTACAGGAGATTCCTCATCGTCATTCTTTTAGTTATGTATTATTTGATGAAACAGGTGATACTCCTTCTATTGTTGAAACTTCACCTAGACGAATAGAAGTAAGGCATGATTATGCTTGTACCAACCATTTTAAAGTGATGACAGAGGAAAATCGTCATATTTTAGATGATTCAAAAAGACGACTAGATATTATTCATCAAAATCATGAGAATGAGTTAGAAGGTAAGGATGCATTTAGGTTATTGAATGATTCTGAAAGGGGTGTCTTCTCCAAGTTATATGGTAGTTGGGCGGGAACGATTCATACATCTGCCTATTTTCCAAAAGATAAAAAAGCATGGTTTGCACTAGGTGGAGATCAAAATCCGATAGTATTTGACTTTACCAAGTGGCTAGAGGGACAAGACTTAATGATTGAGAAAGTGGAAGGATTAGTGGATACAGACATCCCTTTTGTACATATGGAGCATGCTGATTGGTATAAATAGGTGTTAATTTATCTATTATGTTAGGTGCTCCTTTTTTTGAATAGTACCTCTATCTTTCGGGTACAGTAACAAAAAAGGGAGTGCTAATAGAGTAATGGAAAATGGGCATTTACCAAAAAACATAAGCAATGAAATGGAGCAACAATTAAGTCTCCTTCAGCATAAATTAGAAGATCTTCGTCACGCTATTCAAGAGAAAGACTGTTGTATTTTGAATGATTTTGAAGAAGCGAATAATCTATTTAAACAGATACATAATAGAGCTGGAACTTTTTATCTGCAATTATACCTAGAGCCTTATACGGAGTTCATGGAAATGTTGACAATTGCAAGTCAACATCTATCTGAAAAAAGACATGGAGCATTAATTGCTATTAAGAGAGAAGATCCTATTGAAAACTTGGTTCATTCAGGGATCCCGTTACATGCGAAACTAACCGTCTCTTTATTAGAATCTATTTTTTACCCAGGGAACCCCTTACATGATGGTGGAGTTCTTATTGAAGGAGAGAAAATCATCTCTGCTGGAAATATTTTTCCTAGTTCTTTGTATTATCGCGGGAAAGACAAATTAGGAACAAGACATAGAGCAGCAATAGGATTAAGTGAAGTATCCGATTGTTTAGTCATTGTTGTCTCAGAGGAAACTGGTGGAATCTCCTTTGCTTTGAAAGGTAATTTATATCCAATTCAGCCAGGGATAAATAGCTAATTATTAAAAAGGTGGACCTTACAAAAAGTATGTAAATTGTAGGTTTACCTTCTTTTTTATGTCTAGTTATAAAATAATTCGATAAATAATCAAATGTTTTTATTATGTAAACGCTTAAACAAAGAGGTATAATAGGAAAAAAACGAGAGAGGAAGTAATAATATGGCCCTTATTCAATGTCAATTTTTTTCCGACGTATTACAATTAAGTACTTCGATGACTGTTATTTTACCTGAGCAAACAAAAGAACAAATAGGTATGAACAATCAAAAATCAGATGGGAAGTTCCAAACCCTCTATTTACTTCATGGATTAAGTGATGATGATACCATATGGACAAGAAGAACATCAATTGAAAGGTATGTTGCTCCCCTTGGATTAGCAGTAGTTATGCCCAATGTTCATCGTAGCTTTTATGCCGATATGAAATATGGAAATAAGTATTGGACCTTTTTAACAGAAGAGTTGCCAGCTGTAGCGCAATCTTTTTTCCCATTATCGGATAAAAGAGAAGATAATTTTGTTGCAGGTCTATCGATGGGAGGATATGGTGCATTTAAATGGGCTTTAAATAAGCCGGAAAATATAGCAGCAGCGGCTAGCTTGTCAGGGGCTTTGGATATTGTCCAACTTCAAAAAGAGAGAAAAGATGATCATTTATTTGAACCAATTTTTGGTAGGGAAAGAATAGAGGGTACCATTAATGATTTATTTTATCTAGTGGATCAAAGGAAATTGGAAGAGCAAAAGCCAAAATTATATCAATGTTGTGGTACAGAGGATTTCTTGTATGAAGATAATATACGATTTAAAGAGCATTGTGAGAAGACAACATTTGACTTTACATACCAAGAAGGACCTGGTACACATGAATGGGGATACTGGGATGATAACATTAAAAAAGTGTTAGAATGGTTACCTTTGAAAAGATAATAACAAGATATTCTCGTATGAATTTTTATAAGTACTTGAAGAAGAAAAGCTAAAAAGGTATACTATTAGTAATATTCAGAAATGGAGGTGGGGAGAGTATGTTACATTCAACTGTTTTAGTGCAAGGTTATATGACGGAAAGTCTATATATTAACCGTGCGAAATTTGCAGATGTAGTTGTTAACGGGATAAGTATGCCCTTTTTTAAACAACTAAATAGCAAACTAAAACGGTGAAAAACATCTCTTACCACATCTATATGGACGGGTTAAAGGAGTGCATTTTCATGTGCTCCTTTTTATATACAAAAATGTTTCTTTTTTAACATAAGACACTTTGTATACATCAAATCAATCATTTTGACTACCAAAAATAGATGCCATGGAGCTTGCTTTCCATGGCTTTTTTGTGTGTTTTTTTGAAGAAGAATACATGATTGTAAAAATTTTTTAGCTAGTTCAATATTTTAGAGGTGGCATAAGAGATCATCATATAAAAGGAGATGGAATGATGATTATTTGTAGTGTCAATAAAGTCGGGAAAATGTATGGAGGAAATACAATATTTGAAAATATTTCTCTTGAAATGAAGGAGAATGAAAGAGTTGGATTAGTAGGAAGGAATGGGAGTGGAAAAACTACTTTATTTCGTCTTTTAGCAGGTAAGGAAAATCCTGATACTGGTCAAATTCATTGGAAAAAAGGAACAAAGATTGGCTACTTAGAACAAATTCCTGACTATGATAATCAAATGAAAGTAGAAAAAGTATTAAGATCTGCTTTTCATGAATTATTAAAGATAGAAGGAAAAATGAAGGCTCTAGAAAAGGAAATGGGAAAAGATAGTAACACACAACAACTTCCATTATTAATGAAAGAGTATGGAAAGCTTCAAGATTACTATTTAAATCAAGGTGGATATGAAATAGATGCTAAAGTAGAAAGAATAGTAAATGGACTTAATATACAAAATCTATTAACGAAAGAATATGGAAATTTAAGCGGAGGAGAGAAAACGAAAATAGGCTTAGGAATTATTCTTCTCAGAGAGCCTGATTTACTATTGTTAGATGAACCGACTAATCATTTAGATTTAGTAGCAATTGAATGGCTCGGGGAATTTTTACAAAGTTATAACGGAACAGTGGTAGTAGTTTCTCATGATCGATATTTTCTTGATGAAGTTATCAATAAAGTAATTGATTTAGAGGATGGGGAGGTAACTACTTACTTTTCGAATTATACAAACTTCATCAAGAAAAAAGAAGAAAATTTATTAAGGGAATTTCAGGCTTTTGAGGAACAACAAAAGAAAATAAAGAAAATGAAAGAAGCGATTAAGCGCCTCAGAGAGTGGGCAAATAGAGCAAATCCGCCTAGCGAAGGACTTCATAAAAGAGCAAGAAATATGGAACGCGCATTAGAGCGAATGGAAAAAATAAATCGCCCTATATTAAACAGGAAAAGAATGAATTTCGAACTAGAAGCAAGTGAACGAAGTGGAAAAGATGTTATTCACCTTAAAGATGTTTCTAAGAACTTTGGAGACCAACAATTATTTCAAAAAGTAAATGTTCATCTTGTTTATAAAGAAAGAGCAGCTATTATCGGAGAAAATGGAACAGGTAAGTCTACTTTAATTAAAATCATCCTTCAACAACTAGAAGCAGATTCTGGAGAAGTAAAGATAGGGAGTAATGTGAAAATTGGTTATTTATCACAAGATGTTTTATCTAACATGACAGGAGAGAATGTAATAGAAGCATTTAGGGAGGAAGTAAATGTTACAGAAGGAGAGGCTAGAAGCATTTTAGCTAGATTTTTATTCTATGGACACAATGTATTTCAAAAAGTAGCTAATTTAAGTGGTGGCGAAAGAATGCGGCTTCGATTAGCGCAATTAATGTACCAAGAAATTAATCTGTTGATTTTAGATGAACCTACAAACCATTTG
>Ga0182739_1004082_pt1 | contig 12299 bp, 8 predicted proteins | sample eDN5th30CBELigBY_FD_128873 | JGI IMG/M metagenome (GOLD analysis project Ga0182739, IMG submission 128873) | Enriched backyard soil microbial communities from Emeryville, California, USA - eDNA 5th pass 30_C BE-Lig BY (version 2) (version 2) | ecosystem: Environmental > Terrestrial > Soil >... | reverse complement strand
GAGGCTGTTTCGTGCCGCGAACAAAACGACCTGCGGGATGAAAATTTTCAATCCCCGAGTGAAACGCAGACGGTTTTGTGAAAATTGCGAACAGAATGCCCGCTCTTGGGACGTTATCATGACAGGATCATAATAATCTGGGTAGGGAAGATCCGCCTTAGAAAGAAATTACTCTTGTCAGTTCCAGACAGCGCCGCATCTCGATGAACCAAAGACCGATTTTCATGCGGCGACACTGGCGAGCAAATAAGAGCCCTGCCAATTTTACCACACGCCTATTATGTTAGCCTGAGGGGAATGGAGTAAATGGGAATCGTTCGTGTGTGAGTAATTCCCGCAATACAGCAGCATTCACGGAAGCATTTACAGCGAATTCATTTCATCTCAGAGCGCCTGACATTCAAGGATCAGCGGGATTTCCATGCCATCAGAAATCGTTGCGGCCAGTGTCGCTGGAATGTCATTCCACTGAGTCCGGCCTGGACGGCCAGGCTACGTACTTCTTGGATTTGATAAGCTGCCCGCACCGACGCAGGACCATCAAAATGCACGATGGAAGAGCGCGTGAGCAGACGGACTCCGCACCAGGCGAGAAAGTACCCCAATCGGCTGCGGCAAAGATCATCTAACAGAAATCCTCGTTCCGGAAGCTTGGCCATTCTCTGTAACAAGACCAATGCCTGCGAATCATTGAGATGATGCAGAAACAGTGAAGACATGGCGACATCACAGGCACCAGGCCATGGATCTCGCAGGACATTACACTGCCGGAACTGAATGTTCGTCAGTTTCAGATTCTTTGCCCGGCTCTGAGCAAAATCGACAGCCGTCTGGCTGATGTCGACACCCGTGAATTCAATCGGGATTCCCTGGCGGACAGCTCGCTGGGCCAGTTGAATTGAGACGTCACCTCCGCCGCAGGCCAGGTCGAAGACTCGTAGTGGTCGAACATTTTCGGGAGAACGAAAACTCAGTAACGCATTCCACAGAATACGCTCAATTCCACTGATCCAATTCACGCGACCGATGCCCGTGAGAGCCTGTTGATGTGCTGCAACATCCAGGCCCGGTTGATCCATGATCTCATTTTCAAGCACCCTGACTGCCAGCCCATTCATTCCCGCGATCCTTGCACAAATCGTTTCAAGCTTGTTTTGATAAAGACGAGGAAACAAAAGAAAGCACGATTCGTGAACCCGTCTGGACGGAGTGCTCGGACCTCGACTGGAACACTTTAAAAATTCGAGTCGTTCAGAGCAAGTTGTCCTCATTTTCTACGGGTTTTCGTTTTCGAATCTTGCATCGAGAGGGCAAAGTTGCTGCTGCAATGGATCATGGCTGCGTTTCTTTCGAAGATGGCGTAGGATGAGGAGATCTGTAGTGAGAGTCTGTCCGGAAAGGTGCATTGTCAGGCGGGATCGAGCGAGTTGTGTTCTGGCAAGGAAGCCGAAGCAGTCGGATTTCCAGGATTCGTCGATGCAGGTTGGCGAAGCTCAGAACGCAAAGACGCCGATCGCAGCACAAACCTTTCCGGATAGACTCTGAGTGATGCTGTTCCATCTGGCTTCACTTGGCAGATGTCCATCGACGGCAAGGTGGTGGCTGCCCCACAGCAACCGGCGAAACAGTTCGCCACAGCCTCCCCCGGATTCTGGATACAAATTCATGACTGCGCCCGCTGATTCAGCTTCCTCACTCGTGCCCCTGGTCCGCCAGCTCGTTGAGCTTCTGGGAGAATCTGCAGTCCTGACCCGCCACGACGAAATGCTGGTTTACGAATGCGATGGCTATCTCATTGAGAAGCAGGTTCCGGATCTCGTCGTCTTTCCGGAAACCACGGAGCAGGTTTCCCGAATCGTGCGAATCTGCAACCAATTTCATGTTCCTTTTGTTCCCCGAGGGGCTGGGACCAGTCTGGCCGGAGGAACGCTGCCGGTTGGAGGTGGAGTCATGATCTGCGCCTCTCGCATGCGTGAGATTTTCGAAATCAACCTGCGGGACCGATATGCCGTTGTGCAGCCGGGCACTGTCAATCTGCATCTCACACAGAAGCTGAAAGGGACCGGATTCCATTATGCTCCCGATCCCTCTTCTCAGGGGGCCTGCACGATTGGCGGCAACGTTGCCACCAATTCCGGAGGGCCTCATACCTTAAAATATGGCGTCACCGTCAATCACGTTCTAGGTCTGGAAGTGGTCTTGCCCAGTGGTGAAATCATCACCATGGGGGGGGCTTGCCAAGCGTCTCCGGGATACGATTTGACGGGTCTGTTCGTCGGCAGCGAAGGGACATTCGGGATTTGTACGAAGATCTGGGTGAAATTAACGCGAGACACCCCTGCCGTGCGGACCATGCTGGGAATCTTCGAAACCGTTGCCCAGGCAACAGAGGCCATCAGCGCGATTATCGCAGCGGGGATTATTCCCGCCGCGTTGGAAATGATGGATCAGGGGATTATCGGCGCAGTGGAAGCGGCATTTCATTTTGGCTTTCCGATGGACGCCGGTGCCGTCCTGCTGATCGAAGTCGATGGATTGGAAGTGGAAGTCGATGCAGAAGCCGTCAAGATTATTTCGATCTGCCAGCAGCATGCTGCCCGTGAAATTCGCCAAGCCAATTCTCCACAAGAGCGTCTGCTACTTTGGAAATGCCGCAAACAGGCATTTGGCGCCATCGGCAGACTTTCCTCCAGCTTTTGTACCCAGGATGGTGTCGTGCCTCGTACAAGACTTCCAGAAATCCTGGCATTCATTCAAGAAATGGAACGTAAATATGCGCTGAAGATCGTCAATGTTTTTCACGCTGGAGACGGAAATATCCACCCCATACTTCTCTTTGACGAGCGCGACCCGGCACAGACCAGGCGGGTCATTCAGGCCGGAGACGAAATCCTGCAAAAGTGCATTGCACTGGGGGGAAGTGTGACCGGGGAACACGGCATTGGTGTCGAAAAAATCAGCCTGATGAATCAACTGTTTACGCAGATTGACCTCGACGTGATGGGGGACATCCGCCAGGTCTTTAACCCCAGCGGTCGTTGCAGCCCACACAAACTGCTTCCCACCGCGGGGGGGTGTGGAATGGAGCATATTGAACGGAAATCGCCAGGCCGCCGAGCTGCCATGTGAGCCGCGAGTTGGCCCTGCCATTTTAACTCGGGCAAAAGTCAGACTGACGCTCAAGTGAAATCTATCCGGCAGACCCCTTCTCTCTCTCCCCAGTCGAGACAGACCAGTCGAGACAGAGTGGAGACGTCCTTGTGCTGCCCCACAACTTGAAGTTCGGGCGAGGTTTCTCGCGGTTGTGCTCTGTTGTCGCTCTCCTGATACTCTCCCCACACGAAAATTGAGTTGCGTTCGAGTCCTCATTTCACAAATAAAAAGACGCAGCCACGATCAGCTGCGTCGATTCGATTGCATTCACGAACACACTCTGCATTACGTTTCAGAGGCGGGACGTCCCAGGCAGGCCAGTGCCGTTTCAGCTGCCGATCTCACATCCGGCGTATCTGAACGAGCTGCCTTTTCTAGATCCGGGATCGCAATTTGTGCGCGGCTTCCCAAGCCTCCCAGGCTCAGGCAGGCGGCCACGCGAACATCGGTTGCCTGATCCTGCAGGGCTTGCCGCAGCCCGGCCACCGCCTGCTCTTCGCATTCACCCGCCACGGTCCCCAGGGACACTGCTGCAAACCAGCGGACTTCAGAATTGGCAGCGGCCAGTGCTTCGGTCAATTTGCCGACGGAAGCACTGTCTGCGGGAGTAATATGCGTCAGGGCCTCGGCGGCATACAAGCTCGTCAAGTTCGATTTGCTGTTTCGCACTCGTTCCAGTGCTGGAACCGCGTCCATGGCTTCCGGGCCAATTTGACCCAGCAGGTAGGCTGCAAGTTGAGCAATGCCCGCATCCTCGTGTTCCACGTATTTTGCGAGCGTGTGTACCGAACTCCAGGCATCACCCGTAACCTGATGCAGGGCACCTGCAGCATTGACGGCAACAATCGGCTCGGCATCTTCCATCAGCGAGTAAATCGCTACGGAGGCTCCCCGGGCTTCAGACTTCAGATTGCTGAATTCCTGGAGCCCTTGCACACGAACAGCGGGGTCCGGGCTCTCCAGCTTGGCCAGAAGCGGAGTATGAGCTTCCGGAAGAGTTTCACACAGGTCGGCCATCCGTGTTTGATGCCAGCCATCATCCTCCTTGGTGGCGGTGGCGATGATCTTTTGTGTCAGGTCTGTTGTTTGCCAATCTGCTGCCTTGCCCGAATTGCTTTTGCTGGTGCTGGACACACTCGCCAACTTCAGGTGCTGTTCCGAACTGGCAGTTGTTGTCCAGCCGGCACCTTCATCGACACTCGCAACGTTTTCAGTTTTTGCAACAGTGTCCGTCTTTGAAATGTTTTCGGTATTTGCAATGCTTTCAGTTTCTACAACGTTCGCCACAGCTTCAGACGCAGCCTGTGTGGTAGAACTGAGTTGCCATCTGGCCGTTTCGGGGTTTTCTGATGCAGGCTCTACCACAGCATTCGCGCTGGCGGCAGACCAGTTGTTGGTCGATTTTGTGGAAGCCCAATCCAGGTTGTTGGCTTCCGCATCAGAACTTGCCAGTGCTTTCATCTGCAAATCATTTTGATTCGCAAAGGCTTCTTCCAGGTTGGGCATGCCTGTTTTTTCGTCAGGCAGCGCTGTGTCTTCGACGGCTTCCCCATGGGGTTGTCGGGCGGCCTGTTGTGCTGCCAGCATTTTGGCGAGGTCGGCATTTTTGCGTCTCACCTCTGATGCAATTGCTTCTCGATCCTGCGAAGCGGTTGCCCGTGTTGCCTGCGTTGCTTTTGATGGCTGTGTTTTTGATGTCGCAGCGGCCAATGCCTCGTTGGTGCTCCGCCGGGTGGGATTGGGTTTCAACGAACGGTCTTCGGTATTGATTCCCTGGTGTGCCAGGAGGTCGCGTTTGGCAATGGCATCCTTGTGATCAGGTTGCTGAGCCAGGACGTGCTGGTAGAGCCGCATGGCGGCTTCCTGCTTGCCCTCTTTCTCATATTCGGCAGCCACCGCCATCAGACGACTGATGCGTGCCTGCTGAGTGTCCACGGGTGCGGAATGACTCACCTTATTTCCGGGAGTTGCACATCCAGGCACGGACACCATCATAAGTGGTGCCAACAATAACGATAATTTTGCGATCCGATGCATCCCTGCCCCCTCCATGAATGCCCCCCCGGGCTTTCAACGATTTGCGTTGCCGAGTCCCCGCAGGAGGCGGGAATCACGCTGATACGGAAATTCAATTTCTCGGAGCTTCGTCAGCTTTGGTTCAAGTTTCAGCCAGACCAGACATCGCCAACAGGGCCCGCGTATTCTGTACTGAAAACTTGAGATGAGAATCTCTTCGATTCGATCCGCAGTCTTTTCTATCGACGCCGATTACGATCTCCATGCACGGAATACCTGAAAAACCTGCGTGGAATACTGGATTATCTGGAGAATAAGCGTGTGTTTCCGAGGGCTTGAAGAAGATGCGAAAACTTTGGCGGTGGTACGGGCGCGGAAGTCTGATTGAGAGGAGGTGACGCAAAATCGTCTCCCCGTTCCAGAAGAATCCGCAGAAGATGCGTTCTGCATAATTCGCCGATCAACCGTTGTCCCTCGAGGACAGGCAGGCTTCCATGTCGATGACTTGTTAGAATTCGGGCCGCGTCTTCCAGCTGGGTTTGCAGAGTGATCGAGGCCGTGACTGGAACCATTAATGCAGTCACTTGTCTCTGGCCATCGCCCCCCAGAAGACGGTCATTCAGGAATTCATAATCCGGGACAATTCCAAGTAATCGTCCTCCGTCGTCAATAACATAGAGTTCACTGGCCGCACACGAGACCATTCGCTGTTCTGCTTCGTAGACTGACGATTCCGGAGAAGCGGTCACCGAGGCCTGCAGTGCGACCCCCTGGACTGTCTCAAGATGTTCGAGCACACGGTGCGTGGAGTGCGGTACGATAGGATCAGCAGGCATGACGGGTCTTCCTTCCGGGAGGATTGATGGTCGTTGCAGGTTTGACAAGCCATTGATTTTGACAAGTCATTGATTTCGAGAGGCTGAAAATCGGCCTCATTGACCGAAACTTTTCTGTTCCCAGATCTCCCCCATGTTCATCCGGTCGTGGAACGACTGACGGGCGCAGGTCTCTGGAACAGGGGCTGCATTCTGAATTCGGCAAAGACCAGAAAAGTTCTGAAGCAATCAGTCAGCGCAGTTGGAAAGGGGGAAACTTTCTGTGCTGGAGGCCATTCTGGTGAATCTCGGCGAGTTCGATGTCAATTCACCAAGCTGGAATTGCAATTTGTGCATGGGGCCGGATTTTCCCACAATTCCCGTCTGGCAGATCTTGCCGGTTTTCAATGCGCTGATCTTGTCCTGTGGAGAGTTGCGGCGGATAATGCCGAAAGCCAAGCGAGAGAGAGAACCGATGAATCCAGGAAATGCGAATTCGATCCAGAACCTGTTGAATTCGACATCAATTTACTGGCTTGGCCTGGGAGTTGCTTTGATCGCCATGGCCTTGGTCATCCATTATCTCCGTGCGTGGTATCGGGATCGTGATGATCGTGCAGACACCAACGATAAATTGGTCGATCAAATGGAAGAATTGAGGCGACAGGGTGACCTCTCGGACGAAGAATACCGATCCATCAAAGGTCAGGTTTCCGCACGTAAGAATAGTTAGGATGTCTCGAAGCTTTTTCGAAACATCCGGCAATTTTGTGCATGTCGGATCGTCACCAGAGGGGGCCCAGTGATCTGCAGAAGAATCACCAGGTGGTTCATGATCGCGATTGAGTGAATTCTCGAAGCGATCCGGACTCAACTTGATGATGCAGAGTTGATTTGACAGTTTTGTATCCGTTCATGATGACGATCTTCGAATTGATTTTCCGCGACCAGAAACATGGAGGGGGCCGCGGGGCAGGCACTCGTTCGAGCGCGACTCGCACGCCAGCGTTAAAGGGTTCTATATGACCTCCAAGGAATTTACATCCGGCCGTAAAGGGACCGGAAAAAAGAACGCCAACTGTTCCTTCTGCGGCAAGAGCTACCGGGACGTCGGGCCGCTTGTCGAAGGGCCGGGTGATGTTTATATCTGCGGCGAATGCATCGACTTGTGCCAGTCGATTCTCGATCAGGACCGTCGTCGTCGTGGGGAAAGTAAAAAACTCTTTCAGAAAGTCCCCACACCTCGTGAAATTGTTGCCCATCTGGACCACTTCATTGTGGGCCAGACGCACGCCAAAAAGACCATGGCCGTGGCTGTTCACAATCATTACAAACGTCTGATGCTCTCGCAGGATCTCGAAAACGACGTTGAAATTGAAAAATCGAACATCCTGTTTATCGGACCGACCGGTTCCGGGAAAACCTTGCTGGCCCGTACCATCGCAAAGTTCCTGCAGGTTCCCTTCGCCATTGGCGATGCCACCACCCTCACCGAAGCCGGCTATGTCGGAGAAGATGTCGAAAACCTGCTGCTCAAATTACTGCACTCGGCCGATTTCGAAATTGAATCCGCCCAGCGTGGAATCATCTTCATCGATGAAATCGATAAAATTGGCAAGACCAGCCAAAACGTCTCCATCACCCGGGATGTCTCTGGCGAAGGGGTCCAGCAATCGTTGCTCAAGATGCTGGAAGGCACCGTTTCCAATGTGCCGCCGCAAGGGGGGCGCAAACATCCTGAACAGCAGTATATTCAGGTGGACACGTCCAACATTCTGTTTATTTGCGGCGGAACATTCGTGGGGTTGGAAAACATCGTCGCCAAACGCCTGGGACGCAAGATGATCGGCTTCGGGCAGAACTCCCAGAACGAAGAAGAACAACGGCGGGAATTGTTGCGGCATGTCACTGTGGAAGACATTCTCGAGTTCGGGCTGATCCCGGAACTGCTGGGACGCCTCCCCGTTCTCAGTACGCTGCAGACACTCAATGAAGACGAATTGATGCACGTACTCACCGAACCGAAAAACTCGCTGGTACAGCAATACACCAAGCTGTTTGAAATGGAAGGGGCCGAACTGGAATTCCAGCCACAGGCTCTGCGTGAAATCGCTAAGATCGCCCGCTCGAAAGACACCGGGGCTCGTGGACTTCGTAGCGTCATTGAAGCGGTCATGTTCGACATCATGTACGAATTGCCCGAAAGAGAAAAAGGGCATCACTACCTGATCACTCCGGAAGTTGTCCGCGGTGAAAAGAAGCTGTTCGCACAAGATGGTTCCGCTGCTGCGTAATGATCGATCAGGCTTGTTCCCCAAAAGAAAAGTACAACAAGGTCAAAAAGCCTCCGGAGATCCCGGGGGCTTTTTGCTTTGACTGATCAAGAGCTGGCGGCAATGCGGGAATCGAGTGTATGATCGACTTCCCCCAGATCACGAGAAACGGGGTGCGGTCCTACCGGATGCGCCTGAACGCACCGGGTTCCTGAACTGATCCGCAAACGGAAATCCATAACGAGATGGATGCACCTGAGGTCCTGCGATGCCGTTCCTCAAGGATCGCTGAATGAATTTGAAACTCTCGATTGTTACGACTGTCATGGGGCTGATCATCGGCACCAGCTCATTCCTGCTGGCGCAGCCGCCTGGACCAGAGACACTGACTCATGAGGAGCCGAACGCCATGTTTTCGGGTCGATTCAGACCTCAGCTCGACACTCCAACATTAGGGGGGCGGCAGTTCTGGGGTGATGTCCTGTTTTTTCAGGGGTATCGCATTCAGCACAATATTCTCACGAACCATTATCGGCTGCTTGATGCAAAAGATATTCGCCGTGCCTGGGGAACGCGGGAAGAGTGTCAGGAAGCATTGGACAAAATCAAAGTGGCCCAACAACTGCCAGCGATGTCCGGGAAGGCAGTCATTCTGATTCACGGAATTTTCCGTTCGTCCAAATCCTTCGACCCGTTTGTGCAGCAACTCAAAGATGAAGGGTACCTGGTCGTGGGATTCGAATATCCCAGCACCCGTGCATCAATGGAAGAGACCGCCAAATATCTGGATCAGGTGATTGACTCGCTTCAGGGAATCGAACAGATCGATCTTGTGGTGCACAGCATGGGAGGCTTACTCGTTCGCAGCTATCTCCAGCAGAAACAAGTCGAACGTGATTCGCGTCTTCGTCGTCTGGTGATGCTTGGTGTTCCGAATCAGGGGGCCAGAATGGCCAATCTGTTGCGAAAGAACTGGTTTTTTCAGGTCGCCTATGGGCCAGCTGGCCAGCAGTTGGTCGATGATCCAGCGGGGTACATCGCCCAGTTGCCCGCTCCCGATTTTGAGTTTGCGATTATTGCCGGCATCCGCGGAACGCCGGAGGGCTGGAATCCTTTGATTCCAGGCGATGACGACGGCACGGTCAGCGTGGCCGCCACCCGGCTTCCCGGAGCCGCTGATTTTATCGAAATTCCGGCATTGCATTCCACCATGATGTGGAACCCGGAAGTTATTGCCGCGAGCCTCCGTTTTTTTAAGACCGGAGCCCTGCGAGCGGATGGAGTCCGTTCTCCTTGAGTTCGCATCCCCTGTCTTCAGGAGATCGGCCCACTGGCCACATGTTGCCGAAAGGAAGGGAAAACTTTATTTCTCCGGGGCTGGAGCCGGCTTGGCAGGTGCGGAAGGAGGCGCTTCGTAACTGGCTTGTTCGATGACCACCTCCCGGGGAGCAGATTTTTCGAGCGCCACGTTGGCTTCGGTGAATCGTTTTTCCAGACCTGCTGCAAACTGCTCATCCGCTTTGGCCAGGTCGTCGTCTCCACGTTCGCGAAATTGGGCGGCGCGTCTGCGGTAGGCGTCAGCCACTCGTTCATCGAAGCGGCGAGCCGCTTCATAATCGGCAATGGCTTCCCCATAATTCTCCAGTGCGAACTGTGCGTCTCCTCGCAAAGAGAGCGTTTCGTAGCTGTGATCGCGTTTCAGGATTTCTGTACAGTCACTGATCGTGGCGGCATATTCTCCATTTTCGAGCTCCAGTTTTGCCCGCCCGATCAATGCCTGCAGGTGGTCTGGGACAACGGTCAGGGCATTCTGAAAGGACTGGCTGGCTTCTTCCAGGCGGTGTTCCGCGAGAAGGTGTAGACCGCGTGCTGACCAGGTATCGGCGTCTCGTGGTGATCTGGCAATTCTCAGATTCAGATCCGCCAGGGTTTGAAGCCATTCAACATGAGCCAGATCTTTGGCGGCTGCAGACTGATTGCCATCCGCCAGATAAGCTTCCGCACGTGAGGCATAATGCTGGGGAGTGTCCGGCTCAAGCTCGATGGCTGCGGTAAAATCGGCAATGGCATTGACTGGCTGATTGAGCTTCAGGTGTGCCCGAGCCCGGTTGGTCAGAGCATTCAGGTATTTGGAATCGAGCTCCAGCACCCGGGTAAAGGCCTCGACAGCAGCTTGCGCCTGGTCTGTTTGTAACAGGGCAAATCCGCGATTGTTATGGGCGTCCAGGTAATCGGGCTTGGCTTTCAGAGCATTATCGAAGTCCTGGATGGCTTGCTTGTATTTCCCTTGGGCTACCCAGATGAGTCCACGATTGTTATAGGGTTGGGCATACATGAGATCGATGCCGATGGCATCACTGAAATCGCTTTCCGCGCGGTCATACTGCTTGCTGAGAAGCAGGAAGTAGCCTCGCGTGTTCAGAAGTTTAGCATCGTCGGGAGTCAGCCGGATCGCAGCAGTCATGTCTGCAATCGCCTGGGCCAGCAATTTGGCTTCTGAACAAATGGCAGCCCGCTTGAGATAGGCGGCCGTCTGCGAGGGATCTTGAGCAATGGCCTGTGAAAGTTCCCGGACGGCGGCGTTGAACTGGCGATTTTTGATGTGCTCATCGGCTGCTGCCAGCAGTTGCTCATAGGTCCGGGCTGGAACCGCATTTGCGGAAGAATCTGCCGACGTGACGGCGGCAGTCTGCGCGACTGGCCGTTGTGACTCTTCGTTTCCGCATCCTGCAAGAACTGCAGCCAATGCCAGCAGAGTGAGACGACATTTCATGACCCGTTCCAATCCATTGGTTCGAGAGCAAAGTGCTTCGGTAATTCACATCCATAGACACGTCCCCATTTCAATTTTGGCTGGGAGCGTTGGGGACACCTTGTAACCGCGAATAGCAAAATGGGTCAACGCAAGATTTCTTTGGTGCCGCGAATCAAACTTCAAACAAGAATAATTTCTGAACTTCTGCAGGATCTGCCGTTCCACGACAAAAAGAGAGAAGAAGACCGAGGGTCTGTCCGGAAAGGTCAATGTGTGCTGTGATCGGCCTCGCCTGACAAAGCACCTTCCGGATCGACTCCGAGAGGGTATCAATCAGCCCCTCGCGTTTCATTAGACCAGTTTGGACGATCATGTGCCCGCGTCAAAAGGGTTTCACTTGATGAAAGACGGAATGCCGCGAGGCAAGTTCGCCACAAGATTGACAAAAACGCTCTAGTGCTTCGTCAATTTTAAAAATTCGGGTAGGACTTCACGCAAAGTCCGACAACGGAGGACGTTTCGCGATCACGTACCCGAAATCCAAGCCCTGACAGGGCATCAGCCGTGGAGAAGAAGATCAAGTCGGCTTTCCAACTCACAGTCTAAAACTGTGAAAGTCGAACCTGCGAAAGTCGAACAAGCCAAACTCAGAGCCCGATACAAAAAAAAGCAGCCACCGGACGGGCCTGACCGGTGGCTGCTCAAACTGCTGTCAGTGCGGGCCAACGCTAACAGCACCCTTATTGTGGCAAAGAGCCAGAGAGTTTCAAGTCTATTTTGAAATTAAAAAACAACAAAGAGGATTGTTGAGACACAACACATTAATTAGAAATAGGTTACGCCTTTGTTGCAAGTTCAATTTGCGGCCAGAAGAGAGCTCGAAGTCGATGCGACAGTGTGGAATCTGGATTGTTTTGCGGCCACATTCCTGTAAAAACAGCAACCACAATCTAGACCAGTTTGGTCTATCATGTGCCCGCGTCGAAGGTGCTTCACCTGATGAAAGACTGAATGCCGCGAGGCAAGTTCGCCACAAGATTTATGAAAACGCTCTAAAGCGAGACTTGCAATTCCGGCATTCTTCCAGATCCAAATTGTTTTGGAAGAAGGGCTCGAACATCAAGGAACAATCAACCTTCGATCTCGCGAACTTCATGAAAGTGAACTCAGCTTAAATAGAGCGTATTAACGCCGCAGTGTCCGGGTTCTGCCTCGCGGTATTCAGCTTTTCATCAATCAAAATACCTTTCCCGCGGGCACAGTCGAGAGCAACTTGCTCTAAACCGG
>Ga0182739_1004078_pt1 | contig 12303 bp, 10 predicted proteins | sample eDN5th30CBELigBY_FD_128873 | JGI IMG/M metagenome (GOLD analysis project Ga0182739, IMG submission 128873) | Enriched backyard soil microbial communities from Emeryville, California, USA - eDNA 5th pass 30_C BE-Lig BY (version 2) (version 2) | ecosystem: Environmental > Terrestrial > Soil >... | reverse complement strand
TCACCTGCGCGAGCAGGAAATCACCACCGTCATGCTGGCGGGCAATACCGGCGAACTGGAACGTCTTGCCGATGTGCTGGAAGAGTACGAATGCCCTTTCCAGATAGCGCTTCCGGATGGCGATGCCGCCTGGGATGCAATCCGCCGCCGTGGCTATCGCACCGTCGATAGCGCGCGTATCGTGCTTGCCCGTGGCGGGTTGCGTAGTGGTGTCCTGCTTCCTGAATCCCAGGTTTGCTTCGTCGGCAATGAAGATCTCTTCGACCGGTCGTCACTGGTGGCGGAACAGACATCCCGTCCGGGCCAGCACCTCGCTTCCTTTACGCTGGATATCTCCGACCTCAAAATCGGCGACTTGGTCGTTCACCAGGAACACGGCGTCGGGCGCTTTCTCGGCCTGAAAGAGGTGCAGCAGGAAGGCGTGAAGACCGACTTCATGCTGTTGGAGTATGCCAACGAGAGCAAACTCTATGTGCCGCTCACCCGCATGGACCTTGTCCAGAAGTTCCGGGGGGGCGGGGAAGCCAAGCCGCAAATTGACCGTCTGGGCGGCGTCACCTGGCAGCGCACCAAAGCCCGTGTGAAAGCGCGCATGCGCGATATGGCCGATGAGCTGTTGAAGCTCTACGCCCAGCGCAAGCTCGCGCGCGGCTTCGCGTTCTCTGCCGATTCCAACTGGCAACGCGAATTCGAAGACAGCTTCCCGTACACCGACACCGTCGACCAGGCGAAAGCGGTTGCGGAAATCAAACGCGATCTTGAGAGTGAACTCCCGATGGATCGCCTGCTCTGCGGCGATGTTGGCTACGGTAAAACCGAGGTCGCCATGCGCGCGGCGTTTAAGGCGCTGGGTGACGGTAAGCAAGTCGCCGTCCTGGCGCCCACCACGGTGTTGGCCTTCCAACACCACGAGACCTTCAAGCGCCGTTTCGCTGCTTTCCCGGTGCGTATTGACGTGGTTAGCCGTTTCCGTTCCACCAAAGAGGTGAAGAAGGCCCTCGAAGACTTGGCTGCCGGACGCACGGACATCATCATCGGCACCCACCGCCTGCTATCCGCCGACGTGGAGTTCCACGACCTGGGCCTGATGATCATCGACGAAGAGCAGCGTTTCGGTGTGCGTCACAAGGAGAAATTGAAGCAGATCCGGCAGAACGTGGATTCTCTCGCCATGTCTGCCACCCCCATTCCCCGCTCGCTCCATATGTCGCTGCTGGGTTTGCGGGACCTTTCCGTCATTGAAACGCCGCCGAAAGACCGCTTGGCCATTCATACCGTGGTTGCGCACTTTGATACGGAACTGATCCGTTCCGCCATCGAGCAGGAAGTCGGTCGTGGTGGCCAAGTTTATTTCGTACACAACCGGGTGGAGAGCATTTTCGCGCGTGCGGGCCAGATCAAAGATCTGGTGCCGGGTTTGCGGGTCGGTGTCGGCCACGGCCAGATGCCGGAAGCGGAACTCGAAAAGGTGATGTTGGGCTTCATGGGGCACGAATTCGACGTGCTGGTATCCACCAGCATCGTGGAAAATGGCCTGGATATCCCCATGGCCAACACCATCATCATTGAAAATGCGGATCGCTTCGGCCTGTCGGAGCTTTATCAACTGCGTGGCCGTGTGGGCCGCTCCAACCGGCGCGCCTATGCCTATCTGCTGGTGCCCGCTGACGGAACTCTGTCTGAAATCGCCCGCAAACGTTTAGCCGCGTTGAAGGAGTTTTCTGACCTCGGGGCCGGTTTCAAAATTGCGGCTCTCGATTTGGAACTGCGTGGCGCGGGCAACCTGCTTGGTGGGGAACAGCACGGGCATATTGATGCTGTGGGCTACGACACCTATATGTCCATGCTGGAAGAGACGATTCGCGAAATGCGTGGCGAAGATATTCCGCCAGAGGTCTATTCCTCCATCAGCCTGGGGTTGGACGTGCGCATTCCCGCTGAATATATCCCGGATGAAAATCAGCGTCTTCGTGCCTACAAACAGATTGCCGATGTCGCAAACCCCGCTGATGCCGCCCGCGTCTTCGATGGATTGCGTGATCGCTACGGCGCGCCCCCCGAATCGCTCAGTCTTTTGGTAGAGTTCTCTTTGTGTAAAAGCTTGGCTCGCGACCTGGGGGTAGAAAACCTCGAAAAGCGCGGCTTGGCCCTGATGGTGAAGTTCCACCCACAAACCCGTATGGACCCGGAGCGGTTGATGCGCCTCATCGAAAAGACCGAAGGGGCTCAGTTTACGCCGGCCGGGGTTTTGCGACTTCCATTGAAACCCTTTGACAACGATGGCCATCTGCTCGCTCAGGTGAAAAACTACCTAAACTTGCTGCAGTGACGCCAGCGCGCGTCGTCGTGGTGGTATTGGCCCTCGTCTCCTACGGTTCTGGACCGTCGTGGGATACTAAAGGAATAGTATGTCGATCTTATCTCGTCGCTTCTCGATTTGCCTGGCCTTGGCGCTCACGCCCGGCGTGTTTGCAGCCAATGAAGCCATCGTCATTGAACAGATTGTGGCCAAGGTGAACTCCGACATCATTACCCAGGGCGATTTGGACGAATCGCGGGACATGTTGACCCAGGAGTTAAAGCAGCAATGCCGCAACGATGATAACTGTATCAAGGAGCAACTCGCCAAGCGGGAAACCGATGTCCTGCGGGACCAGATTGACCAGACTCTGCTTGTGCAGAAGGCAAAAGACCTGAATATCAATGTCGATAGCCAGGTTAGCAAGCGGGTGGCCGATGCCCAGGTGCAGATGAAGATGAGCGATCCGGAAGACTTCCGTCGCTTCATCCAGAAAGAACTGGGCATTACGGTGGAAGACTACCGGGAAAAGATGAAGCAGCAATTGCTGCAGCAGGAAGTGATCGGCCAGGAAGTCGGCTCCAAAATCATCGTTCCCCGCACCGAAGTGCTGAAATACTACGACGAGCACAAGGACGAATTCCACCGCGATAAAGAGTCTGTGGCTCTCCAGGAAATTCTCATCGCCAAGCGAACCAGCAAGGGGGAAGAACTCAGCGATGAAGACCTGAAGACGAAAGCCGATGCCGTCTATGCCCGCGCCAAGCGTGGGGAGAAGTTCGAAGAGCTTGCCACTGAGCTGTCCGATGCCGTTTCCGCCAGCGAAGGCGGCCACCTAGGCTACCTCGCCAAGGGCGAATTGAACGGGGATATCGAGAAGCTCGTATTCAACAATGACAAAGGCTATGTGACGGAACCCATCAAGGTGGCCAACGGTTACATCATCCTGAAGGTGTCTGACCGTGTTTCCCCTGGTCTGCAACCGCTCGCCGTGGTGGAAAACGAAATCACCGGCAAATTGTGGCAGCCGCGCTTTCAGCCCGCCATCCGCACCTTCCTCAGCAAGCTGCGGGAAGAGGCCTTTCTGGAAATCCGCGAAGGCTTTGTCGATAGCGGCGCCGTTGCTGGCAAAGATACCGCATGGAAAGATCCCGCCGAGTTGAAGCCGGAAACGGTTACCAAGGACGAGGTCTCTGTCCAGACGCGCCGCAAGCGCTTGCTCTGGGTCATTCCGGTTCCAGGTACCACCACCAACCCCAGCAGCACCAACTAGCGTCTTCGGTTTGCGGTTTCGGTGGCAACCGCTCCAGGTTTGTGCCAAGCCACCGGCAATAGTGGGGCCTATGAAAATCTTCGTACGGGACTTGCAGCCCAATCAGATGTGCCGCTCCACCTTCCTGGTCAATACCAAGGAAGTGCGGCAGAAAAAGACGGGCGAGCCGTTCCTTTCTTTGAACCTTGGGGATAAAACCGGCGATATCGAGACCAAAATGTGGGACAACGTCGCCGAGGTTGTCGAAACCTTCGCCGCCGGAGATTTCATCAAGGTGAAGGGTGTGATGAGCCTATACAATGGCCGCCCGCAATTCACCCTGCATACCCTCGAATACCAGTCCGATGCCGATGTCACCCTTGGTGACTTCTTTGCCACTTCCGCGCGGGACGCTGGCGAAATGTATGCCGAACTCAGTGGCATCATTGAAGGAATTGGCAACGTCCATCTTCGCTCGTTGCTGCAGGCCTTCTTTGCCGATGAGTCTCTGCGCCAGCGCTATATGAAGGCGCCAGCGGCGAAGCAGATTCATCACGCTTACCTCAGCGGATTGATTGAGCACGTGCTCTCTCTCTGCAACCTGTGCAAGCTGGTTGCCCCGCGGTACCCGATGGTCGATTTGGACCTGCTGCTGACCGGGGCGATTCTGCATGACATCGGCAAGGTGGAAGAACTCACCTATGACCGTGGGCTGGGTTATTCCAGCATCGGGCAACTGATTGGGCACATCTCCATCGGCGCCCGGCTGTTGCACGAAAAGCTACGTCTGGTTCCTGATTTTCCTGGGCCTCTGGCTGTGTTGGTCGAACATATGATTCTCAGCCACCACGGCAAGCTCGAATTCGGTTCGCCGAAGATTCCGCTTCTGCCCGAAGCGCTGCTGCTTCACTATCTGGATGACATGGATTCCAAGATGGAGGCCATGCGCGTGCAATTGGAGCGCGATGAGAGAAGCGAAGGCGTCTTTACTTCGTACAACTACGCGTTGGAACGGGCCGCGCTGAAGCGTGATCGTTTCCTGGGCGTGGAGCCTGTGGCGGAGGCAACGCCGGAGACTCCAGCAGCCGTGCAACCGAGCCTCCTTTCGTCCGAACGTGCTGGCCTGCGTTCTTCCGAGACAGGCGTCGCGGCATCCTCCAGGCCTTCGCAGTCTAGGCCCCAGCCTGCCGCTGCCGGTGCGCGATCAAATCGACAACCCGCTTTTGAAAGTTCCCTTTTCGGAGACAAGCTCCTTGGCGCATTGGGGGATAAGTCCTAGTGCGCTCTGCATCCACGCGTACCCAGGAGGAATTGCCACCGCCGCTGGAACTGACGGTGCTGAATGTCCTTTGGCGCGTGGGGGAAGCCAGTGTGGCCACGGTACGCGAGGATATGCACCCCTCGCGTCCCTTGGCCTACACCACTGTGATGACAATTCTGGATCGTCTGGTGAAGCGTGGTGTTGTGGAACGACGTAAGCTCGGTCGCAGCTTCCAATACAAGCCTGTCGTCCTGCAGTCGCAAATGCGAAGCGTCGCCGTACGCCAGCTGCTCGAACGTTTTTTTGACGGTTCTACCGATCTGTTGCAGCAGTTTCTCCGCGATGGCGATCTCCCCGACGGCGCATCGCTCCTCTCCACCGCCCCTAACGAAGACGACCTGTCGCCCTCCTCGACCTCGAACTCTCCATCCAATCAGCGGCCCCTCGACGCAGCGCTTTTGTAACGCCCTTGTCCTTCAACACCTTTTCCATATCCCTGCGGTTCCTTCGCTCCCAGTACCTCTCCTTCTAACAAAGTAATTCCCTCGGACGATAAGCTCTCCAGATCGCTGGGTGGGAATGTCGGCATGAATGCTGCGGCTCCTTGGGAGCGCGGATGCGGGCCTATGCCGATTCAGCCACTAAGGCGCGTTCCACGGCAACGGAAGCCGTCAAGCACGGAAAGGCGCCTGGCGCTCAGAGCGACAAGATGGGGACGAAGGCCAGACAGGGAGAAGAGACTGTATGTTTGTACTGATTGGCATTGTGGTGGTGTTCGGCGCCGTCATCGGTGGCTTCCTGATGGAGCACGGACAACTGATGGTGCTTGTCCAACCAGCTGAATACGTCATTATTCTCGGCGCTGCTTTAGGCACGGTGTTGATCGGGAACCCTCCTGCCGTATTGAAGTCCATGCTGCATGGATTGCTTTCGATTCTGAAGGGTGACCCTTACACGAAGGCGCAGTACACCAACGCCATGGTCGCCATGTATGAGATCTTTCAGTTCATTCGCAAGAACGGTCTTGCCAAGCTGGAAGCCGATATCGAAGCGCCCGCCGAGAGCCAGCTTTTTTCCACCCACCCCTGGATGCTCAAGGATGCCTACGTCCTTTCCTTCGTCTGCGACACTTTCCGCATGACCATGACCGGTCACGTCCAGCCGTTCGAATTGGATCAGATGCTCGACCATGACCTGGAAGTGCATCACCACGAACTCTCTGTTCCCGCGCATTCCCTGCAGACGGTCTCCGATGCTCTTCCGGGTCTGGGCATTGTGGCTGCCGTGCTGGGCGTTGTCATCACCATGGGATCGTTGGGCGGGCCACCGGAAGAGATCGGGCACAAGGTGGCTGCTGCCCTCGTGGGTACTTTCTTGGGGATTTTGTTCTGTTACGGCGTGTTGGCTCCCATCGCTTCCCGCATTGAAAAGTCGAATGACAGCCGTCTGGAATTCCTGCGCGCCCTGAAAGCTGCTTTGGTTGCGTCAGTCAAAGGCTCGGCGCCCATCCTTGCTGTGGAACATGCGCGCCGCGTCATTCCTCCCCACGTGCGTCCCACTTTTGTGGAACTGGAAGCCGCATGTAAGGGTGCAGGCGCCACCGCGAAGCAAGCCGAAGCTGCATAACACAGCTCTACCGAAATCTTTCTTTCCGGGAACTGTCCATGAGTACGAAGAACCCCGCCACACCTCCCATTATCATCGTCAAAAAAGTGGTTGCCTCCGGTCATCACGGGGGAGCCTGGAAGGTCGCCTACGCCGACTTTGTCACCGCCATGATGGCGCTATTTATTGTGCTTTGGCTGATGAATGCCAGCCCGGAAATCCAGAAGGCCGTGTCCATGTATTTCACAGATCCTAAGGGCTTCCAGAACATGGATGGCAGCGGCAAAGTGGGTGGAGAGTTTGATAAGTCTCTCACCTTGCGCAAAGAGGACATGCCGGATCTGAAGGATAAATTGGACCGGACCTTGAAGGCGATGCCCGAACTGGGCAAGTTGAAAGAGCAGGTTGAAATGACCGTCACCGGAGAAGGGCTTCGGATTGAACTGGTCGAATCAGAAGGCAATAGCTTCTTCGCCTCCGGGGACCGCGAGCTTACAGAATCCGCGCAGATGGTGGTGTCGGCGTTGGCGAGGGAAATCGGGCAAATCGACAATCCCATCGTTCTGGAAGGCCACACCGATGCCCGTCCTTTTTCCAACAAAGGATATTACACCAACTGGGACCTCTCTACAGACCGCGCTAACTTTGCCCGCCGCTTCATGGAACAGCACGGCATCCGTCCCAATCAGGTAGTGCAGCTACGCGGCTATGCAGACCGTCAGTTGCGCCGGCCAGAGAATCCTACTGATTTCTCCAACCGGCGAGTCTCCATCATTGTTGGGTTCCTGGAGCCCCCTCCGGAAAGCAAAGCAGGCGCGGGGCATCCGCATGAGGCAAGCCCCGGTGACGGCAAGGGCGACGTACACGCCAAACAGTCGGGTTCTTCCGCCCACACGGAAACTGAGTCACCACCGAAAGCTGCCAAGCAATAGTCCCCCTGCGGAGGCCGCTTGTGTTGCCGCGCGGTACGCGCCGAATCATAACGGCGCACTCATCCATCTACCTCTCAGCGACGGCGTTCCTCCTGCGCCAATTCAGGATTCGCCAATTCAGGATTCGCCAGTGAGGCAAGATGCGTCCATGACACAAGGTCCGTCGTTCCGGAGGTCTGATCCGCATGATGTCTGCCGCTGAGAGCGTACTCGGAATCAATTCGCCTCCACGCTTTCGTCAACACGAACGTCGCTTCCTTCGTGCGGGCCGCTGGTTGCTCTGGCTCACCATTGTGCTGGCGGCTCTTGGTCTATTTGGCGAAGGGCTGCTGAGTCACGCCGATACAAGCAACGCCGATGCTTCCCTGCATCTGCGTTACGAACGTTTTCTACGTCGTGGCTTGGAAACCCGCCTGAACCTGCAATTGCGCTCTCCTCTGGATCCAAGGCAGCCCTTCACTCTATGGATTGATCGAGCCTCCTTTGACCGTATGCAGTCCTTACGCATTACGCCGCATCCCCTGGCTATGTCGCTTACGGAAGATCGAGTGTTTCTCGAATTGGAAGAGCCTGCCAGCGATGACGCGCGCCATGTCGCGATCGACTTTCAGGCTGAGGAATCCGGCCCGGCTACGCTGAGCCTCGGCCTGAAAGGCGATGCTGGCGTCACCGTCACGCAGTTTGTCTTTTTTTAGCTGCTGACGTTTTTTGACAAGGAGCCCTTCAAATGGAATCCGTCCTTCGTGCAGTCATTGCCTATTTGTTCCTGATGGTCGTGCTCCGCATTGCGGGTAAGCGCACTCTTGGTGAGGTTACCACTTTCGACTTTGTACTGATGTTGGCTATTGGTGAAGCAACGCAGAGCATGTTGCTTGGGCAAGATCCGTCCGTCACCAATAGCGTCATCGTCATCGTCACGCTGGTGATGATCGACCACGGCTTTGCATCGCTAAAGCGAAAATGGCCGCGTGTTGATCGCGCCCTGGAAAGCCTTCCCGTTGTGCTTGTGGTGGACGGTGTGCCGTTGTTGGATCGCATGAAACACGAACAGGTAGATCTGCAGGATCTGCTGGCGATTGCCCGCAGCAAACACGGCATCATCAGCATCAAACAGATTCGCTATGCCGTCCTGGAATGTGGGGGCGATATTTCTATCGTCCCCAGAACGACCTCATAGCCATTTTTGCCCGGGATTGCTGGTTTAATGTAGTTACTTATTCCTTTGATAGGATGCGCAGCCGCCGTGGAGCAATCAAATTGTAACTACTGACAATTAGCGATTCCACCTCGGGCCAGGGTGTTTTGCTGTTCAAGCGCAAGCATACCCATCCATGTCTGCCAATATAGGGCGCCTGAAAAAATCGCTCATCGCGCAGGAAAAGGTCCAGATTTTCCTTGCCGATTTTCACGGCCACCACGTTGTCCGTTGCATGCGTGGAAAGGCAACAGAACATCTTACCCAGCACGCGAAACCATGGGTCGCCAAACGGGCTGGCCTCATCCGTTTCCGGTAAACTCAATGCGCGTTTGCGAATCCGGTCTTGCATGGTCCCACTGCTCGCCATTTTTTTCATCCTTCTGACAAGTTCTAAACCCGGAAATCTCCCCTATTTGGGGAAATTTCCGAAATTTGACCACCGTGCGCTAGGCCCCTCAGATATCACGTCGCACATAGTCCCGGGAAACGAAGCGTGTTGCTTTTGTGTCCCATTAGCGAGGACGCGGATCACCATATGTTTATACCGAGATAACCGCCGTTTTTTGCCCTTATCATATGGATAAAACATTTGAAACAAGGCAAAGCGGCGCCTCTGTTAAGCTAATTAATGTAGGGGTCGAACGGCCCTGATCTGGCCTCACTTTATTATGAGCAAGAAAAAGACCGACGTTCCCGTTTCCGCTGCGGCCGCCGAAGCGCCCAAAGCTACCAGCACGGTGAAGAAAACGAGTACGGCAAAGCCGAAAGCAACGCCCGAAAAGGCTGCTGTGAAGACCGCAACCAAGAAGGCGCCCGCAAAGAAGGCTGCTATCCCTCCTTCTGCGGTTGTCGATGTGCCGCCGGCTCCGCTGACGCCTACCAAGAAGGCGTTCAAAGCTCCCAAGCCGGAGCCCGTCGTGGACGTGCCCATTCCCGTGGCTTCCAACGCTCCTTCCTACGAAGAAATTGCGCAGCTTGCCTATTCCTATGCGGAAGCGCGCAGCTTTGTTGGCGGATCTTCCGACGAAGATTGGTTCCGCGCCGAAGCTGAGTTGCGGCGGATTCGCGGACTCTAGGCCCGCTGAATCCCCGGTTTGTGTTACCTATGCGATTCGTGGAGGGCTGAGGGATCGAAGTGCGTTTACTCGCGCATGCAGCTCCGGACGCAGCCCTTCCTTTTCTTTTTCCGCCTTATCGATTCCTAGAATCGCGAAGCGCAGACTCGTATCCAGCAAGTGCCAGATGGCGTCATAGCTTCCAACGGTTCGTCCATCCCCGGGGGCTACTGCGGCCGATGCGCCATCTGTAACCAGCATGTCGGTCCCGCCGACTGCCTGGGTAACCTGCTGAGCGTGTTTTCGTGTCGATGCCAACTGCATCTTTACCTCAGCGCACCATTCCGCATGCCGTAGCAGTTTATGCAGTTGTTCCCCTTCGGCGCTGGCGCTTCCCTGCATCTGCGGCATGGCATCGATTTCTCGCGAGGCGCGGTGCGCGATTTGCGCCCAATCGCATCCTGCCGCATGTAGTTCCCCTTGCCGTTCCGCCCGCAGCGCCCATTGTGCTGCCTGCGCCAGCAACTGCAGAGACTGCTGGTAACTGCTTTCGGCCTCATTTTCTCCCTCGGTATCCAGGTTTCCTGCAAACCGCGCTGGCGCCAACGCTTCAATCCGGTTCTCCAGCACTTGCTCTGATCGGAAATTGACGAAATGTAGCCCTGCCTGCAGGTTGGCCTCCAGCGCCTTACGCGGCAGAAAACCGATCAACTCACTCCCGACAACCTCTACGTCCTTCCGTTCCGCCTCCCTGCGAATCACATCGAAGACGGGCTGCATGGGAGTTTCCTCAAAATCCAATAGATTCATGGATACCTGAGTCATGTGCCGACTCGGCAACGCCAGGCCCAGCGCCTTGACGAAAGGGAATCCGCCGGATGACTGCCGCACCAGCGCTGCAATCGATTTCGCGATTTCCAAGTCTTCGGTTTGTAGCAGTACATTCCAGGCAATCAAGAACTTCCGCGCTCCCACGGCCGTCGCTCCGGCTGTCGGATGTAGACCCGGACCACCAATGTCGGGCTGCCGTTCAGCCCTGAGGAGGCTTTCCTTCGCGAGGCCTTCGAATCCACCTCTCCGTACGTCTGCGAGATTCCGGTTCTGCGGCCGTCGGGCGGCTGCTTCATAGAGGTAGCAGGGAATCCGGCACTGCTCCCAAATCGCCTGCGCGGCTTGTTCGGCTAGCGCTGCGCATTCCGCCAGTGTGATGTTCTGCACAGGGATAAATGGCAAGACATCCAGCGCGCCAATCCGCGGGTGCACACCCTGGTGCAAGTTCAGGTCGATACGCGCCAGCGCCACGCGTGCCGCCGCTACCGCCGCCTGCACCACAGCCTGCGGACTTCCCACGTAAGTGATCACGGCGCGGTTGTGGTCACCGTCTTGTTCCTGGCCCAGCAGTAGAATTCCAGAAACTTTGCGGATGGCATCCGCGATCTCCTGCACGGTATCCGCGCTTCGGCCTTCTGAAAAATTGGGAACGCACTCAACAATCTGACGGACCATCTTCTGATTATCGCCACCCGGCTCACCGTTCATCCTCACTGACAAAAAAATCATCTGGCGAAGTGGTTGCCGACCCAGTCAAACCATGGATAGATAAACTATAGATAGAAGCAAAGCGCTAGACAGGCCATCCCGTCTCCATGATGACGGTCCAGGGTGATCGTCACCATCCTTGTCCAAAATCTCTTGGTTCCCGAACAAAACGCTTTGCATCCAACTAAGTTGGACGCCACGTCATGCTGCACGCGGAGTTGATTCTCGAGCTTTCCAAGGCCGCGAATGCGCACCTCGATATCGATGGTGTCCTGGCGGCGCTCTGCCGTGGTCTTTGTCCGGAAGTGGGGTTTGAGGCGCTTACCGTCTTGGCCTGCCGTGGTTCCCGCATTCGGCTTCACGCTCTTCACGTGTCGGCAAACCCGCGGCATCCCGGGGAATCTCTTCCTGCCTATGTAGATCGCAATCGGGCCTTGCGTGGTTTGCCCCCGCTGGGGGGATCGGTCATCCCCGATATGCCCCTTGATTGGAGCGCGCTCAGCCTACTGAAAGGCGCCGGGGATTACTACGTCTGCGAAGACCTTTCGCGTCCCGCTCGCTTCCAGCAGGAAGAAATGCTCATCACCCATGGCTTCCGCAGCTACATCATGCTGCCTCTGGTGAAGTCGGGCGCTGTCATCGGCGCCATCATGTTGTTTAACTACACGCCACGCCGCAAGTGTGAAGGTGAACTCGCGGTGCTCCAGGGCGCTTGTGACATCATTTCCATCGCTGTCGCCAATGCCTTGGCCTACGAAGAAATTGCCGCGCTGAAAGAGCAGTTACAGAACGAGAACCGCTTGCTGCAGGACGAAATCGACCATCGCTGGATGTTTGAGGAGATTGTCGGCTCCTCCCCGCCGCTGCGTATTGTGCTGGATGCCTTGGCCCAGGTATCTCCTACCGATACCACCGTCCTCATTACGGGCGAGACCGGCACCGGAAAAGAGCTGATTGCGCGCGCCATCCACCGCCGCTCCCAACGCGCCCATCGCGCGATGGTCAGCGTGAATTGCGCCAGCCTTGCGCCGGATCTGATTGCCAGCGAACTCTTCGGCCATGAGAAGGGGGCCTTTACCGGAGCACTTTCGCGCCGTATTGGCCGCTTTGAAAGTGCCCACCGAGGCAGTATCTTTCTGGATGAAATCGGCGAACTCAGCCC
>Ga0182739_1004077_pt1 | contig 12305 bp, 10 predicted proteins | sample eDN5th30CBELigBY_FD_128873 | JGI IMG/M metagenome (GOLD analysis project Ga0182739, IMG submission 128873) | Enriched backyard soil microbial communities from Emeryville, California, USA - eDNA 5th pass 30_C BE-Lig BY (version 2) (version 2) | ecosystem: Environmental > Terrestrial > Soil >... | reverse complement strand
GACCGCTGGGGTTCTTTCTCACAAATATCCCACTTACCATCTTCCATAAGAAGAGGAAGAGGCGAGACTTAGGTGAGCAACACTTGAGAGAAAAACAGTCTTTCAAGAGGGCAAGGTCGGTGCCAACTACGCCGTTCAACCGGCGATACTTGTCTTAGGATGATGATACCGCGCTCTTTCTATGAAGAGTGTTGGTCGGCAGAACGTTGAACATTTTACGTGACAGACGTTTTTCCTGTCACAACCACCTATGTTCAGTTTTCAAAGAATATTCTATGTACCAAATAATACCATTTGAAATACATAGTGTACAGAACATATTTTCGATAGTTTATCTGTACACCGCATTTGAGCAAACATTCATTCCATCCCTAAAGGGGGAGCCAGCATACCGTAATGGGCTTTTTTTCGCAAAATATATAATAGATTTTGGATTTTCGGCACTCATTGCCTTACATAAAATGTAAAGATAAAAAACTTAATTATATGGAGAAAATAATATGAAAAAAATAAAAAAATTAGCATCATTTTTCTTAGTTACAGCTTTAGCAGGAAGTATTTTAGCAGGTTGTTCATCAGATTCCAAGAAAGCAGCGTCAAATGGAGAAAAACAAGATACAGTATTGGAGTATCAAGTTCAAGCTGGTAGGGTTTCTTTTCCAGAATTAGCAGAAGATTTAGGTTATCTAGGTGATTTGGAATTAGAAAACGTAAGTAGTTATACTGGTGGTCCTGAAAGCATTCAATTAACAGCAACAGGAGAAACGGATTTTGGTTATGCATTTAATGGAGCGATTATCAAATCGTATGCGAAAAATGTGAAAATTAAATCTGTGGTTGGAGCATATGGTAGTGATAAAACTACGTTTGTGGGTGCTTATGCGCTTGAAGGTAGTCCTATTAAGTCGGCAAAAGATTTTATTGGTAAAAAAGTTGGTATGAACATACTAGGTGCACATTTCGAATTTGTCCTTAAAGATTATTTACGCCAAGGTGGCTTAACGGAAGATGAAATTAAACAAGTAACTCCTGTTGTTATTCCAATGGTAAATTCAGAGCAAGCATTGCGCAGTAAACAAGTGGATGTCGTGTTAGTAAATAGTCTTCCAAAGGATCTTCTAATAGAAAGAGGCGGAGTGGTAGAAATCTTTAAGGATACGGATGTATATAATACAGAATTTACTGCCGGTGATTACTTCTTCTCGCAAGATTATATAGAAGAAAACCCTGATACAGTAAAGCAGTTTACGGAGGGGGTGGCGAAGGCTATCGAGTGGGCACGTACTACTCCAAGAGAAGAAGTGACTGCACGTTTTGAAAAAATCTTAGCAGCGCGTGGAGAAGATGAGATGATTGCAAGTCTTAAATACTGGAAGAGCACAGGTATTGCTGAAGAAGGTGGTCTTATCAACGATGCTGAATACGACACATGGATTAAGTGGCTTGAGAAAAATGGTGAGTTAAAAGAAGGGCAAGTTAAGGCAGCTGATTTATATACGAATGAATTTAATCCGTATGCAAAATAAAATGACAGCATTCCTCCTCCCTTTATAGGGAGAAGGGATGCTGTTTTTTATGGATAAAAGAAGGGTAGATTAAGGAACTGTTAAGTGACAACAAGTTGTTCCGTTAACGGTCCAAAAAGGTAAATTAAATCTTTTTAAGTCAAGTCCGATTGAGGTATGACTTTTTTGAATATGTTCCTTCAATAGAACTCGAAAAATATTCATTTTCTTCGAGAAGGTGGTTCAATTTAAATGAAATATACATTAATGAAATGTTTGAAACAACACTTGGTACTTATTGTTGGAAAGACGGAGGTAAAAGTTGTATGGTGGATGAATGAAAAGGAAGAAAACTTATCCCATGGGATACCTTCTAGGCCTTTGTTTCAGAAGTAATCTAGTTATTCCAAGAAAGGGCCCAATTCTCTAATGAGAATTGGGCCCTTTCTTTTGTTATTGGACCAGATTATGAATAAATAACACTCGGTTGAGGGGTAGGACATTATAAAGGACTGTACTTAAAGTAATCTTGTTTTAGTTCGACAAGAAGGAAGACTTAGGATGGTTATTGAATAATTATTAACTGAGATAAGATAGACGGACAAATGTTGGAACTGAATGAGAATAAAACGAGTGAAAAAGGAGTGTAACTGTATCGTGAAGGATGAAAAAGTAGCTTTACTTGTTATGGATTTACAGTTCGGACCGCTATGGGGAACTTATAAAAAGGAAGAAACGATGCTCGTTATTAAAAAATTAATTAAAAAAGCTGAACTAGAAGACATTCCTATCATTTATACTCAACATGAAGAATTACCTGGTGGTTTTTTAGTAAAAGGGTCTCAATATTGGCAATTTGAACAAGGAATCTCTCCTCGTTCAAAAGATATTATTATTCATAAACAGGCTACTGATGCATTTCATAATACTTCTCTAAAAGATGAATTGCGTAAAAGAGAAATCACTCGCTTAGTTGTTGTAGGGGCAAGAACGGAATATTGCGTTGATACAACTTGCCGTGCTGCAATTGCTTTAGGATTTAATGTCACTTTAGTTGAAGATGGACATACTTGCATCGATGGTGTCATCCCGGCAGAATCCATTATTAAACATCATAACTATAATTTGAACACAGTTGCTACTCTTGAGACGTATATTTCAGTATTGTCATCTGATCAGGTTATCTTTCGGAAGGAAAGTTAATATTCTTTAATTAAATTTACTAAAAAAAATTATCTAGCTCCGTAAAATTCTGTATCGTAATTTAACGGTCCTTTTTTACGAGGTAGTGAGAAATCGTACTTGAAATTTAACGGGTATAGTTTAACAAGCTAAAGCAGGCACTTTTTTATATTAAAACAATTATTTGGTTGTTCCCTATTATTTTTATGTTCCATGGCTTAGAGGAGATTATAACTGTTGAGAGTTTTATAACAAAGTACAAAAATAAGGTTCGGGAAACTTTCCTTGTCAAACTTACGTTAACCATCAAAAAAAGTTGGGTGCGAAATCAGTCCAACTTTCTATTAGTATTGCATGGATTTTGCTTTTTATATCATTTATCGCATTTATGACCGTTTGCCTGTTACCAATCGGGGCAAACTTTCTTCTATTTATCGCTACATTAAATGTATTTTTTATACAGTCATTTTCTCATATTGGTCAAACAATCATTTTTCGCAGTTATACACCTGGTGTCATAACGGCGTTATTCATCGTAATTCCCTATTCTTTTTTTACCTATTACCGTTTGTTTGAATTAGGCTTCATAGACGGTCATTTACTATTCAAAAGTATTCCCCTAAGCATTTTAATGGTACCAATTTTTCTTATAGGGAATCTTTTAGGACGAAAATTAATACGATAATCAATTCCATCCAATAAATAACAAAATTCTTAGGCGTTACTTCAATATTTCGGAAACGTTTGTGTCTTAACATAAATTAATATGATTGTTAGGTGAAGTATTCCAATTTAGCGTTTGGAAAAAACTTTTCCATTATAACGGAGATGATATTACTCTAAAATACACATTAACCAAAGTAGAAAAATTAGGTCAACTTGCAATGCCTCATTATGTAAAAAATTTTTTTTCATCATCTTTCCCTTTGTTCGTAGGGGAAGATTTTTACCTTTTCAACTACATTTTTTACTGAAAACCGTTCGAAATGTGATTGTATGGTGAAAGAAATGTCCAAGCTTAAAATCAAAATGTCTAATCCGTAACAAAAGTATTGCGGAGTATTCAACTTTTTATCATTACCGGTGCAATAATTCTTTCGTCATCAATAAATGTGGAATTCCATCTTCTATAAATACGCTTGATGAAGTCTGATACCCCAGCTTTTTATAAAAACCCTGTGCCTGTGTTTGCCCGTGTAATTTGACCCGAGTTGTTCCTCTTTCCTGCGCAATTTCCTCTAATGCTGTAATAATTATTTTACCAAGACCGAATTTTCGGTAATGTTCCAGAATACAAATCCTCTCTAATTTTCCGAATTCATCAACCCATCTCACTCGTCCCGTTCCGACAGGTTGTTCTTCGTAATAGACTAAGATATGTTCACATTGACCATTAAGCTTGTCAAACTCGTCAAATTCATCCTCTAAGGGAACGCCTTGTTCCTTAACAAATACTTCTTTCCTTATGTAAAATGCCTTCCTTAAATCTTCATCAATGGTTATTCTTTTTGCATTCATTTTTTTCAGTCCTTTTACATTAATTGGTTTAAAAATACTTGTACTCTAATAATAAAATTAAATCATTTTATTGTATTTACAATAAAATTAGGTTAAATTTAATTTATATCAGTTATGTTGTAATTGCAATAAAAACTTCATTAAGGAGTAATTTTATGAAAGAAATTTTACGCGAAATTGGAATGATAGCCAGGGCATTAGATTCTATAAGTAATATTGAATTTAAAGAATATGAGCTTACTAAAGGGCAGTATTTGTACCTTGTGCGAATATGTGAAAACCCAGGAATCATTCAAGAAAAGTTAGCTGAAATGATTAAAGTAGATCGAACAACAGCAGCTCGTGCCATAAAAAAACTTGAAGTGAATGGGTTTATTCGAAAGGAAGCTGATGAAAAGAACCAAAAAATTAAAAAACTTTTTCCAACAGACAAAGGGACAAATATTTATCCGTTCTTAATAAGAGAACATAATTATTCAGATATGGTCGCATTAGCTGGGTTTTCTGAAAGCGAAGTGGAGACCATATTTGATCTTCTTCAAAGAGTTAGGAAAAATGTAGAGAAAGAGTGGGTATTTGTAAAAAAAGGAAATAAGAGAAATTATTGAGTATATAAAGGAGCGACATATTTAAATGGTTATAAATATAAAAAAGTGCACCATTGAAGACTTATGCATACTTCAAGAAATTAGTTACGAAACATTTAATGAGACATTTAAGCAACAGAATTCACCTGAAAATATGAAAGCCTATTTGGAAAGGGCATTTAACTTAAAACAATTAGAAAAAGAATTATCTAATACCTCTTCGGAATTCTTTTTTGTTTATTTTAATGATGAAGTCACTGGATATTTAAAGGTCAATATCAATGATGCTCAGTCTGAAGAAATGAGTGATGAATCGCTTGAAATCGAGAGGATTTATATAAAGAACAAATTTCAAAAACATGGGCTGGGTAAATATCTGCTCAATAAAGCTATGGAAATTGCGATGAAATATCATAAAAAGAAAGTCTGGCTAGGCGTATGGGAAAAAAATGAAAATGCTATTGCTTTTTATAAGAAAATGGGGTTTGTTCGAACTGGATCTCACTCTTTTTATATGGGTGATGAAGAGCAAATGGACTTTATAATGACCAAAACACTCATATAACTTTTTTGAAAGCAGTTCAAGATTTTAAAATAAAAATCAACAAGATAGAAGGAAAAGCTAAGTTAAGTCAAAATCATCTTGTTGAACGACAAGAGCTAATTATTAAAGAGTTAGAAAATAATTCCCACACAGATAATATCCAGATAGCCTCTTTTTTAAAAAAATACAAAAATTTTGAAAAATACGCTTGAACGTCGGGGGAGGGGAAGGGTAATTGTCCCTCATTATTTTACAACGTTAAACAGCCGGGAGCTAGGCCCCTTAATTTAAAAGTCTTTATGTGAAATATTTGCAACTACCTCAGGCATAATAAATGGAACGACCGTATGCCGAATGGTACTTACGTTGGTGTGAGAGGCAAAGGGGAAGAGATCCCCCCGCCTCCTACTTGATTTCTAGATATACCCTTACCACCTGTGAGCCTTAGCGTTAGTTCTCAGTATAATATTTGTTTGAGACGGTTGAGTATGTCCGTTTACTTGAGACTTACTACGCTTAGGTCTAGTCCAATTATGGTGAAACAGTTGAGAATGTGGATCTAATTGATCTTTATAACTCATTCTTAATCACCTCATAGTTAGGATAGGATATTCCGAAACAATGTGATATTACATGAATATCATTTAAAAGTATTTGATTATATCAAAGAAAAAATACATTCTTGAATTAAAGTTTATTTTGCTTATCTTTGGAGTCATCCAATCGGGTGACAAGTTGGATTAGGAAAATTCATTGCAGATTTTAAATAAATTTGGTAGACGAATGTTACAAGTGGAAGGTGTTCCAGAAGTATATTCTCCTGCACATCCAGCACGAGATAAAAGTGAGGAAGTAAAAAATGTACAATGTATATGCGTGGTAGTGAAAACGAAACTTAAAATAGCCCGGGGACAGGAACTTTAATTAGGAACATTTCAATGTAGTAACGGAAAAAGCCCAATTTCTTAACATTAAATTGAGAAATTGGGCTTTTAATATTGGAATTTTCTTAACGTTGAAAATCCACATTTCGTATATTTAGATACCATTTTTGTAAGTTGGTTTTTGAAAATAGATTTTTTCTTCCTTTAAGTTTACAACCATTACAACGTATAAATACATTGATAAACATGAGAAACTGTGGTAAATTTATATAGATACACCAATTATTTATTTTTTTATAAAATATGCCTATTTTAATTATACAACATAAAATCCTTTTCAGTCAACCCCTATTTTTATTTTTTTAAAGGAGTGTTTGATATGAACATGGAACTTCGTCAGGAGCAAGAACGAGCGAATAGTGTAATGGAGACAATAGGTATTTTGCAAAGCGAGAGGAGAAAGAATTTGAAAAATTACAATGAAGCGACTCAAAACGGAGGGACATTTGGGAGCAGGGGCAACTTTTTGTTGGTTATGATTATGATTCTAGGTGTGTTTGTTGCCATTTTGAATGAAACGCTGCTTAACGTAGCATTGCCGAAAATTATGAATGACTTCGGAATCTTGCCGAGTACCGCGCAATGGTTGACTACTGGATATTTACTAGTTATTGGTGTGCTTATACCAGTCACTGCTTATTTAATTCAGCGGTTCACGACAAGAAGTTTGTTCCTTGGAGCTATGGGCTTGTTTACGGTGGGGACATTTGTAGCGGCTATCGCACCAGGGATTGAAGTGCTTTTGATTGGAAGGCTGCTTCAAGCGGCGGGTACCGGGCTACTTTTTCCTTTACTAACCAATGTGGTATTCTCCATCGTTCCTATTGAAAAAAGGGGTTCGGCAATGGGGACAATTGGAATTGTCATTACTTTTGCTCCAGCGATTGGACCTACTCTATCAGGCATTATTGTAGAGCATTTCAGTTGGAGGGTTCTCTTTTACGGCGTTCTGCCAATTGCACTGTTTGTTATTATATTTGCATATGTAATGCTCCAAAATGTGACGGAGACGACTAAGCCAAAGATTGATCCGATATCGCTTCTACTTTCAACCTTAGGCTTTGGGGGAATTGTGTATGGATTCAGCAGTTCTGGTGAAGGTCATGGGGGTTGGTCGAGTAATGAAGTCCTAGTTCCAATTGCAATTGGCGTTGTTTCTTTAATCTTGTTTACTTGGAGGCAATTGACGATTTCACAACCATTGCTAGATTTAAGAACATTTAAGTACAACATTTTTAGGATGTCGACGCTGATTATGATGATTGTCATGATGGCGATGTTTTCAGCGATGATGTTGTTGCCGATTTTTCTTCAGAATGCGTTAGGGTATAGTCCGTTGGAGGCAGGTTTAATCATGTTGCCAGGCGGTATTGTTATGGGGATAATGTCACCAATTACAGGCCGGTTATTTGATAAATTTGGTGCGAAGTGGCTTGCACTTATCGGATTGGGGTTGGTAGCAAATACGCTGTGGCAATTTGCTTTTATCACATTGTCAACACCCTACAGCACGATTATGATTTTTAATACGCTATTAATGTTGGGGATTTCAATGGTCATGATGCCGGTCATGACCAACGCTTTGAACGAATTGCCACCTCCATTATATCCACACGGTACGGCTATTATTAGTACTCTCCAGCAGGTGGCTGGCGCTGTCGGGACAGCATTACTTGTATCAATCATGACCAATAGTTCTACTCGTTTTATGGAAAAAACGGTGATTAAGGAACCGGAGTCTACATTACAAATCTTAGCGATCATTGCTGGAATGAAAAGCGCATTCTTGCTTGCATTCGTACTAGTAGTCATCGCCTGGATCGTTTCATTATTTATAAAACGGTCTGTTCCACAAGAAGAGAAATTGAAAATAAAGCAGGGTGCTGCGAACTGACAGAGAGTTAACTCATCGTCAAGAGTAAGTTGTGTTAGGTATTCTAGAAAAGGGCGCATTTCCGGAATAGGAAAAGCGTCCTTTTTGCATGAAAGGGCTGGAATTGTTGAGGGGGGAAGAAGTTAAGTTGAACGAGTTGTAAATTGAATAGTTTAAGGTTATAAGCGTTTCTTCAAAGGCTTTTACAATAAGCTATTGATATAAAGTCAGAAAATGATTTAACGGTCTGAGGTGAAAAACTGAATGGTTGTAAAATATGGAACCTTCCACAATGAAATTCGTAATAGTATAAAGAAAGGATGATTTCTAGTAAATGCTTTCATATTACCGGGCTACTTTTTTTATTTTCTGTAGCTACAACAGCAGCGGATTAAAAGCTGTTAAAATGTATTCTAATAGGAATGGGGGGATTAGATGGCATGGTTAATCCTGCTTGCAGTTGTTATTGGATTTATTTTATTTTTACGTAAAAAACGCTCGTTTAAATTTGGATTATCTCCAAAATCAGTAGAGATAAAACCAATTAAAGGGTTAAAAAAATTAAGTAATAACTTGGAGCAGTCCCTTAGTAAAAGTTATATGGAAAACGTAGAAGTGAGGGTAAGGAGAGAGCATAAGTTAAAAGAAAATGAGTATAAGTGGCGTTTACTAGATTTAAAACGTTATTTTATTTTGACTTCTCTTTTAAAAGAGTCTCCAATGTTTAGCGAAAAAGTCGATGAACTGTGGCATCAGATGCTTATGTTCACCCGTGAGTATGATGATTTTTCCAAGAAATATCTAGGGACGATTCTTCATCACAGTCCGAATGTAAATGTACTGCCCGATCCTGATTTGCGGGGATTTTTTGATTGGGTGTACGCTGAGCTTTTTTTTATAAGAAAAGAGAATATCCATCTTTATAAGGGATTTTTCAGGCACCCTGTACATCCAATTGTCATTGAGGAGTTTAAAAATTTACCAGAAAATGAACTTATAGATATGTATTTTAAGAGGGATAACCAATATAGTACGACTGTACTCTCGCTTATCTCTTCCATGAAAAAAACCGCAGCTCAGATAAAGGATTATGAAAAAAGTGTCATACAAGAAAAAATGAACAAAAGCAAAAGGGAGCAAAACTATAACACAATGCTTGTTCCTTTCTTATGTGTTTCTTATTTTCATTATGATGAATTTTCAAGTTACATGAACATGAGCAGCGGCAGTTCATCAAGCTGCACATGTTGCGGGTCGTCCAGCTCCTGTAGTTCTTCTTGCTCGTCCGATAGTTCCTGCTCTAGCTGCGGTGGGGGTGGAGATTAATAGATTTCTTTAGGATTTTAACTTCTTTATAAAGTATTTAAAAGTTTGTAAAGGAATGTACTTAAGCTAACGGTGCATTTAGTGTAATAAAGGGTGAAAGCGTTATAATTAAGGATTCATCCTTATTCAGCTTTTGCTATTTTCGTTCGAAAAAATTAAATGAAGAGAATCGCTGCTTGGATACTCACTAAGAGGCATAATATTAAAGAAAATGATAATTGTTTTATAAATGGCATAATCATATAATTGTGTGAAAAAGGATGCGTATCATGCCAATTAATTCTTTTGAAAACTATCCGATGAGCTGGAAACCATCGATTGATAAAACCGAAAAGCCTATTTATCAAGCAATCGCAGGGCAATTGGAACAGGATATATTAAACGGAGTTTTATTACCTGGAACAAAACTTCCTCCACAGAGAGAACTGGCTGATTATTTGGATTTAAATGTAAGTACCATTTCAAAAGCTTTTAAAGTTTGTGAGTTAAAGGGCTTGCTAAGTGCATCTGTTGGAAGTGGCACATTTGTATCGTATGATGCGTTGTCGAATGCGTATTTACTTGAAGATTCAAAGCCGAAGCATTTAATTGAAATGGGAGCAACACTACCAGATAATGCTTCGTACGAGCCACTGCTGATCCAACTAAAAAGCATGGTGCAAGAGACAGATTATGAAAAATGGTTTGGTTATGGCCGAGCAGGCGAAAGCCTTTGGCAAAAGGATGCAGCTGTAAAGCTAATCCGAAGAGGTGGGTTTGAAACAACCGTTGACCACATTTTATTTGCAAATGGGGGTCAAAATGCGATTGCTGCTACATTGGCAAGTCTTTGTAAGCCTGGAGATCGCATTGGTGTTGACCATCATACATATCCTGGCTTAAAAACTGTTGCAGCAATGCTTAGTGTGCAAATAGTACCGATAAAATCAGAGAACTATGAAATGAGTCCAACGTCTTTTGAATATGCGTGTAAAAATGAAAATATTAAAGGTATTTACTTGATTCCAGATTATCATAATCCAACAGCTTCCTTTATGTCGGTCGAAAATCGAAAAAGGATTGCAGCAATTGCCAAAAAGTATAATCAGTTCATTATTGAAGATGGCTCGTACCATCTCCTTAACCAAAAACCACTTTCAGCAGTTGCATCATTTGCCCCAGAACAGGTTATCTATATTGCAAGCTTATCTAAATCATTAGCACCGGGGTTACGACTAGCCTATGTAGCAGTACCTAGTCAATTTAAGGAGCCGATTTCAAAGGCACTTTATAATTTAAATATAACCGTTTCCCCGCTATTAGCAGAACTTACAGCACGTACGATTGTATCGAATCAATTTGAAGTCTTAATTGAAGGTCATCGGGAACAAACCATTCGCAGAAACCAAATCGTAAATCGATATTTTGCAGACTATACGTGTTTAGGTGTTGAAACAGGTATCTTTCGTTGGTTGTTATTACCAGGCGAGATTACAGGTGCTAAATTTGAAACGTTAGCTGCCGGGCAGGGAGTACAAGTGTATGCGGCTGAACGTTTTGTAGTTGGAAATAGTTGTCCAGAAAGGGCTGTAAGGGTTTCTGTCTGTGCACCTAAAACACTCGAAGAGCTTGAGCAGGGATTGATTATCCTTAGACGTTTGCTAAACGATCTTACCTAATATTGTTTGCCATACAATTATAATATTGTATGGTCTTTTTTGTGCGTGTTATGATGATTCAAATCTAGTTGGAGGTTTATAGAAAGGGAGGTTGGATTACGTTGCACAAAGATAGTGTAAAAGCGTTAGACGTCCAAACAGCTTCGTTACAAAGCTACATTCATTCTTCAGAAAAACAAAAAGCGTTATACAAGCGCACATTATTCGTTGTAAGTATTTCACAAATTTTTGGTGGTGCAGGGTTAGCGGCAGGAGTTACTGTGGGGGCACTTCTTGCACAGCAAATGCTCGGTACGGATGCGTTTGCTGGACTTCCTTCAGCTCTACTTACTTTAGGGTCAGCGGGAGCAGCCTTATTTGTTGGGAGACTTTCGCAAGCGTTTGGACGTCGTACAGGTTTGACAACCGGTTTTATGATTGGGGGACTTGGAGCAATAGGAGTCATAATTGCAGCAATAATAAATAGTATTTTCTTGTTATTCACTTCCCTGCTTGTTTATGGTGCAGGGACAGCAACAAATTTACAAGCTCGTTATGCAGGTACAGACTTAGCGAATAGTAAACAGCGAGCGACTGCTATTAGTATTACAATGGTTTTTACAACATTTGGCGCAGTTGCAGGACCAAATTTAGTGAATGTGATGGGGAATTTCGCTCTTTCTATTGGTGTTCCATCACTTGCTGGTCCTTTCATTTTAGCGGCAGCGGCATATATCCTAGCGGGTGTTGTGCTTTTCATCATGCTTCGTCCAGATCCATTAGTTATAGCAAGAACGATAGAAGCGACCAACCAAGAGCCTAGTGATAAAGGACATTTGACAACAACTGAACATGCAGAAAACAAAAGAGGCATAATCGTTGGTGCGACCATTATGGTTCTTACTCAAATTGTAATGGTAGCTATTATGACAATGACACCAGTTCATATGAGACATCATGGACATGGCTTGGGTGCAGTAGGTCTCGTTATTGGTTTTCATATAGGTGCCATGTATCTCCCTTCACTAGTTACAGGTGTCCTTGTTGATAAGTTGGGGCGTACTGCGATGGCTATTGCTTCTGGAACTACGTTGCTTCTGGCAGGTTTAATAGCAGCATTTGCACCCGGAGATTCTATGATTCTTCTAGTAATTGCTCTTTCTCTACTTGGATTAGGATGGAATTTTGG
>Ga0182739_1004075_pt1 | contig 12305 bp, 7 predicted proteins | sample eDN5th30CBELigBY_FD_128873 | JGI IMG/M metagenome (GOLD analysis project Ga0182739, IMG submission 128873) | Enriched backyard soil microbial communities from Emeryville, California, USA - eDNA 5th pass 30_C BE-Lig BY (version 2) (version 2) | ecosystem: Environmental > Terrestrial > Soil >... | reverse complement strand
TTCAGGATGCGCACGATCTCGGTGTTCAATCTTGCTATCACCTCGGGAGGTGTGCCCGCAGGCGCGAGCAGTCCCTGCCAGGAGCTGACGTCGAAGTCGGGGTGACCCAGTTCAGCAACGGTCGGCGTGTCGGGCAGCGCATCGAGCCGCTCTTTCGTGGTGACCACGAGCGGCCTGATGGCGCCACTCTTCACTTGCTGAAGGAACGGCGGCAACAAGCCGAGCGTAATCGGCACCTCGCCGGAGAGCAGCGCCGTGGCCACCTCGGCATTACCCTTGTAGGGAATATGGGCAATGTCGATACCGAACACGTGCTTGAGCAGTTCCACCGCCAGGTGAGGCGTCGTTCCGGCGCCGCCGGACGAATAATTCAGCTTGCCGGGCGTTGCTTTGGCGAGCGCAACGAACTCCTGCATCGTCTTGGCCGGCACTGACGGATGGACCAGCAACATGAGCGGCACGCTCGTCAGTTCGACGACCGGCGCCAGGTCTTTGATGGGCCGATACGGCAGGTTGGGCCGGATCACCGCATTGTTCGCAATCGAGGCCGTCGTCAGCAGCAGCGTGTGACCGTCGGGCTGGGCTTTCGCAACGAACGCTGCCCCGATGGTTCCGCCGCTCCCCGGCCGGTTCATGACGATCACGGGTTGGCCAAGCGCCTTTGACAGTCGAGGCGCCAGCATCCTCGCAGTCACGTCAGTGCTGCCCCCGGCAACGAACGGTACGACGATCTCAATCGGCTTCGATGGGTAGGCCTGCCCGAAGCCGAGGGTCGGGGCGGCCATGGCCGCCAACGTTGTGGCGAGTGTGGCAGCGAAAGAACGTCTGAACCTGGTCACGCGGATGCTCTCCTTGAGGTAAACACGCAGCACTGTGGCAAGACTGGCCGGCCGTTGTCTATTCGCTTGCACAGGGTGGCTCGCACCGAGCGGCGTGCGCCAGGTCCGCTTCCGCCAGCCTCCATCGGCGTATCCCGTGTTCCACGATCGGATCGCCACCCCTTCCGGATGAAAGGTGGAAGCGTAGAAAATACTGAATTTCCGCTCCGAGGCTGGAGAACGGCTTGGCGATCAAACCGTGGCGTGGTCCGCTTTCGGAAAATCCGGCAGCAAGCCGTTTTGCAAAAAGGTGAGGAAACCCCATGATCCGCAAGGCACTGTCGATCATCACCATATTATCCGGCGTTATGGCAGTCGCAGGCGAACTTTCTGCGAGCGAACAGTTTCCAACCAAGCCGGTGCGGATCATCGTGCCGTATACTTCCGGCGGTGGGACAGATGCGATCGCCCGGCCGCTTGCGCAACAGCTTTCCGAGAAGTGGGGCCAGCCGGTCGTCATCGAGAACCGTCCGGGCGCCGGAACAGCGATCGGCGCGGAAACGGTGGCGCGCGCCGCGCCCGACGGCTACACGCTGCTCATCTCGGACGCGACGACCTACGCGATCAATCCGCACGTCTACAAGAAGCTGGCCTACGATCCGCTCAAGGATTTCTCGCCGGTCGCGATCGTGTGCCGCTATACGCCGGTCGTTGCAGTTCACCCGGACGTGCCTGCCAAGACTTTTCCCGAGTTCGTCGAATGGATCAAGAAGCAACCGGGCAAGCAGTCTTACGGCTCGTTCGGAAACGGCACTTACGCCCATGTCGCTATCGAGGATCTCAAGCGGTCGGCCGGCATGGACATGGTGCACGTTCCCTACCGGGGTGGCGCGCCTGTCGTCACGGATTTGCTGGCAGGACAGATCGTCTTCACGATGGCGACGATCACCAACTTCCTCCAGCACCATAATTCGGGAAAACTTCGCATCCTTGCTGCAGCGACCGAGAGCCGGCCGAAGCTGATGCCACAGCTGCCGACCATCAATGAAACCGTGAAGGATTATTCCGTCAACGTGTTCGTGGCGATCGCCGCTCCCGCCGGAACGCCTCCCGCGATCGTCAAGAAGATCAGCAGCGATATTGCGGCCATCGTCGGCGATTCCGGCTATCGCGAAAAGTTCCTGGACAAGCAGTTCTTCGAGCCGGTGGGCAGTACGCCCGAGGAGTTCGCAGCAGTCCTCAAGCGCGACAATGGTCATTGGCGCGATGTCGTGCAGCGCACCGGCGTGAAGATCGATTGATCTTTGCGAAGGTGGGGCAAGCAGCGCTCTTACGGATGTAACGAGGGCGGTCCACGGCGGCGGCAGGATGTGCCGCCGTCGCATTGGGGCTACCCGCGTCGAACAAGAGGCCGGCTGTGCCGGTCGATAAGGAGGTCACTATGGCCAATGGGGCTCGAACCTGCAGCTTCCTGACCGGCGGCGACATCGCACCGGTGCATGTGAGCGGCCGGGGCATGCTGGGAGACACCGCCTCGCTGTTCCGCGCGGCAGACATCTCCTTTCTCAACGTCGAACATCCGCTTTCGTCGCGAGGCACACCGGTGCGGGGCAAGAAGTTCCTGCACCGGGGAACACCAGAGCACGTCGAGGGGCTTGCCGAAGCGGGTTTGTCGGCCGTCAATCTTGCGAACAATCATATTCTCGATTTCGGCGAGGCCGGGCTGACGGATACGATAGCGCAGCTTTCTGCCGCGGGAATTCCCTGCTTCGGGGCCGGCGAGTCTCTGGCCGCGGCGTCGGCGCCGCTGATCATCGAGCGCAGCGGATTGCGGGTCGGCCTGCTCGGCTACACGTCGACCTTGCCGACCGGCTTTGCCGCGGGTGCGTCCTTGCCGGGGGTCAATCCGCTGCGGGTTAGAACCGCCTACCGGCCACCTTACAGCCTTGACGAACTGCCCGGGACGCCTCCGGTGATCGAGACCTGGCCGGTAGGGGCCGATCTTCAGGCCATGTGCAGGCAGATCGCGGCGCTGAAGCGTGATGCCGATCTGGTTCTCGTCTACGTCCATTGGGGCGCATCCTGTACGCCGCAGGTGCACGACCACCAGCATGCCATCGGCCGCGCTGCGATAGATGCAGGCGCCGCTGCCGTCTTCGGGGGGCACCAGCACCTCGTCTCGGCAGTGGAGTTCTATCGGGGCGCGCCGATCGTCCACTGCACCGGCGATTTCGTTTTCGATGTCGTAGAGCCCTGGTTCGGAGAGGCGACACGGCGCAATGCGTTGTTCGGCGCAACATTGACGCCCGATGGACTTGCCGACTGCTACCTCGTGCCCTGCCGGACCGGCATCGATCATCCGGCGCGATTGGAAAAGCCGGGCTCGGAAATCGCGCAGAAGGTCATTGCCGATCTGCGCCAGTGGAGCGCCCCTTATGGCACCGAATTCGAAGTGTCCGACGACCGCGTCCTTGTTCGTCCGGGATCGAAGCCTGCCGAGCGCCCATTGGATGCCGCATTGCATCCAATGGGCTTTGTTGGATCGGCCTTGACCGAGGACGTTCAGCAGGCCGCGGTGGATATGCAGGGAAGCGGCGAGGCGCTGTCGCAGGCGCTGAGGGCCGCCACCGAGCCGGGGGCAACGTCCGCCGGACGATGAATGTGCTTGCCACCTTCGCCGGGTGGCATGCCTGACAGCAAACAAAGGTCTGACAGCAAATAAAGGGAGGAACAAAACAATGAGCGTGCGGAGTTTCGCCAGCGTCGTCGCAGTGAGCGTTCTGGTTCTGTCTGGAGCGGCCGGGTCAGCTACCGCTTTCCCGACACAGCCTGTGAACGTGATCGTGCCGTTCCCGCCGGGTGGCGTCGCGGATCAGATGGCGCGTCCCCTGGCGCATGCACTAGAACGGATCTGGAAGCAACCGGTCGTGGTTCATAACCGTCCAGGCGCCGGGGGCGGGATTGGCATGGCGTCAGTGGCGACGGCAAAGCCGGATGGCTACACCATCCTCGTCACTACGACGGCGATGTCGGTGATTCCGGCAGCCGATGCGGTCTCCGGCCGCAAGCCGATGATCACACTCGAGCAGTTCGCGCCGCTGGCGCGCATCACCGCCGATCCCATCATCTTCGTCGTGCGCGGGGAGTCGCCGTGGAAGAAGATGGGCGATTTCGTCGATGCGGCCAAAGCGCGTCCCGGCCAATTGTCCTATGCGTCGTCGGGCATCTACGGTCCGATCCATATCCCCGGCGAGATGATGGCGCACGCCGCCGGCATCAAGCTCAACCACGTGCCCTATACGGGCGGGGGACCGATGATCACGGCGCTGCTCGGAAGCCATGTCGATTCAACGTATGGCGGTCCGGGGACACTTGCCTCGCACATTCGCGCCGGCACGTTCCGGCCGCTCGCGCATACCGGCGGTCAGCGGATCGCCCTGTTTCCCGACGTGCCGACCATGCGCGAGGCCGGGGTCAATATGGAATACTATCTCTGGGCAGGCGTGTTCACCTCAGCGAATGTCCCCGCGGACATTCTGGCGAAGCTGCAGGATGGCATCGCGCAAGCGGCAAAGGATGCCGAGTTCGTTGCGCAGATGAACAAATTCGGCGTCCCGGTCCAATTCCAGGGGCCGGCCGAGTTCGCACGCTTCCTCAAGGAAGACGCCGCAAACATCTCGGCCGCCATTCAACGCATCGGGAAGATCGCGCAGTAGGCCAAGCCGGCGCGCACCTATGCGGTCGACAGCCGTCGCTCTGCCTGCGACCGGGCAGAGCGACGGCCTTCAATCGCAGCGCGGATGATAGATCATCAAAGGTCACGAAATCTGGCGCCAGCGTGCGAAGGCTCCAGCACTGCTGCATGCGGGTGGGTGATGATTGCCTTCCCCGCCGACGATGATCGCGAAGTGGTGCAGCGCGGGATATTTCAAACAAATGTCTTCGCCGTAAGCGCCCTGTCCGTTTGAACGCCGGTTACGCGCAGCATGAGTTGCACCGTCGGCGTACTTGGCGTTAGAGTTCGGTACGGTGCTGAACAGTTCGGCATCAGCCCTGCCCGGGAACTCCGGCTTCAGTCCGAAGTTCTTCACCTTGTCGCAAGGGATGCGAGTGCCCGAATGTCAAGCGAGCGAACATCTGAAGCGCCCGCACCTGCACGCACCCGCCGTGAGGAACTTGTCGCATTTGTCATTCTCGCTGTGCTGATCTGGCCCATCCTGGCCGTCGGCATTGTCGGCGGCTATGGCTTTCTTGTTTGGATGTACCAGATCATATTCGGGCCTCCGGGTCCGCCCAGTTGATACCGCAGACTTACGAGGCAGGAGAGCGCCATGCATATTTCAAGCGCGGTCGTTTCGGTGCTGCCAGGAAAACGCGATAGCGTTGCCGCTCAGCTTGCGAAGACGCCGGGCACCGAGGTGCACCAGCAGAGCGAGTCCAAAATCATCATTGTCATGGAGGCGCGCAACAGCGGCCTCATCGGCGCGAGGCTCGCTGAGATCGCGGGCATGGAAGGCGTCCTTTCAGCCAACATGGCTGCCGAGCAACAAGGAACGCCCAGCTCGGGTCGGGCTTCGGTCGCAGGCAAGATTTCGCGGCGCGACATGCTCAAGGTGCAGGCCGCGGCCGTGGCAGCCGCAGCGGCGGGTATTGTCTTGCCTGCTGCCGCGCAACCCGTGGCCGGCGGCGTTGGCTCGCTTGAGATCCAGTGGTCGAAAGCGCCCTGTCGGTTTTGCGGCACCGGTTGTGGCGTCATGGTCGGCGTCAAGGAGGGCAAAGTCGTTGCCACCCACGGCGATACGCTCGCCGAGGTGAATCGCGGGCTCAACTGCATCAAAGGATATTTTCTATCCAAGATCATGTACGGCGCGGATCGGCTGAAGACGCCGCTTCTGCGCAAGAAGAACGGCGTCTACGACAAGACCGGTGAGTTCACGCCGGTGAGCTGGGACGAGGCGTTCGATGTCATGGCCGCGCGCGCCAAACAGGTTCTCAAGGAGAAGGGGCCGACCGCGCTCGGCATGTTCGGCTCGGGGCAATGGACCATTTGGGAGGGCTACGCCGCGACCAAGCTGATGCGCGCCGGCTTCCGCTCCAACAATCTCGACCCCAACGCGCGGCACTGCATGGCCTCAGCCGCCTATGCCTTTATGCGAACCTTCGGCATGGATGAGCCGATGGGCTGCTACGACGACTTCGAGGCCGCCGACGCCTTCGTGCTCTGGGGCTCGAACATGGCGGAGATGCATCCGATCCTGTGGACCCGCCTGACCGATCGTCGCCTCAGCTACCCGCATGTCCGGGTCGCGGTGCTTTCGACCTTCACCAATCGCAGTTCCGATCTTGCCGACATTCCGATTGTCTTCAAGCCCGGCACCGACCTTGCGATCCTCAACTACATCGCCAATCACATCATCACCACGGGGCGGGTGAACGAGGACTTTGTCCGCAACCACACGAGCTTCGTCAAAGGCACCGTCGACATCGGCTACGGGCTTCGGCCGGATCATCCGCTGGAGATGAAGGCAAAAGGCGTATCCACCGCTGCTGCGATGGAAACCAGCGACTTCGAAAGCTTCGCGGCTTTCGTCAAGGATTACACCCTGGAAAAGGTCTCCGCGCTGTCGGGCGTGGAGCGCGGCTTTCTGCAGGAACTCGCCGAGCTCTACGCAGACCCCAAGCGCAAGGTGATGTCGCTCTGGACGATGGGCTTCAACCAGCATGTGCGCGGCGTCTGGGCCAATCAGCTTCTGTACAACCTCCATCTCCTCACCGGCAAAATTTCCGAGCCCGGCAATTCTCCGTTCTCGTTGACCGGACAACCGTCGGCATGCGGGACGGCGCGCGAAGTCGGCACATTCGCGCACCGCCTTCCCGCCGACATGACAGTCACCAACGCCGAACACCGCAAACATTCCGAGGAAATCTGGCGGGTGCCGCACGGCATCATCCCGGAGAAGCCGGGCTATCACGCGGTCGAGCAGGATCGCATGCTGCGGGACGGCAAGCTCAATTTCTACTGGATACAGGTCAACAACAACCTGCAGGCGGCGCCGAACAACACGCACGAGACCTATCCGGGATACCGCAATCCGGAAAACTTCATCGTGGTGTCGGATGCCTATCCGACCGTGACGGCGCTTGCGGCAGATCTCATCCTTCCTGCTGCGATGTGGGTCGAGAAGGAAGGCGCCTATGGAAACGCCGAGCGGCGCACGCACTTCTGGCACCAGCTTGTGAAGGCGCCTGGGGAGGCGCGCTCGGACCTGTGGCAGATGATGGAGTTCTCGAAGCGCTTCACGACAGACGAGGTGTGGCCGGCCGACCTGCTGGCTGCTCATCCCAACTACCGGGGCAAGACGCTTTTCGAGGTGCTGTTCAAGAACGGAAACGTCGACCGGTTTCCGCTCTCGGAATTACCTGCCGGTTATGCGAACGAGGAAGCCAACGCGTTTGGCTTCTACGTCCAGAAGGGATTGTTCGAGGAATACGCGACCTTCGGCCGTGGCCACGGCCACGACCTCGCGCCGTTCGATACCTATCACGAAAAGCGCGGGCTGCGTTGGCCCGTCGTCGATGGCAAGGAGACCCGCTGGCGCTACCGTGAAGGGCATGACCCTTACGTGAAGGCGGGGCGAGGCGTTGAATTCTACGGCCAGCCGGACGGACGAGCGAAAATCATCGCCGTGCCTTATGAGCCGCCGGCGGAATCGCCCGACAAGGACTATGACATCTGGCTCGTCACCGGTCGGGTGCTTGAGCATTGGCACTCGGGCTCGATGACGATGCGCGTGCCCGAACTCTACAAGGCGTTTCCCGGCGCGCGGTGCTTCATGCACGCGGAGGACGCGCGCGCCCGCGGCATCAATCAGGGCGCCGAGGTGCGCGTCATCTCGCGCCGCGGCGAGATGCGCACCCGCGTAGAGACGCGTGGCCGCAACCGGATGCCACGAGGCGTGGTGTTTGTCCCCTGGTTCGACGCGAGCCAGTTGATCAACAAGGCCACCCTGGACGCAACGGACCCGATCTCCAAGCAGACGGATTTCAAGAAATGCGCGGTCAAAATCGTTCCGGTCTGAGGTTCACCGTAACCGTCGCCGCAACCATGTTCGGCGCCATCGTCGTGGCGCTCGGAGCCCTTGCGGCGGGCCCCAACATCGTACCAAGGGTGACCGGCGCCGCGCAGCCGATGCAGGAGGCTTCACCGCCGCCGCTGGCGCGCCCGATCACGGATGATGTTCGCAGGATGCGGAATTATCCCGAGCAGCCGCCGGTGATCCCGCATGCGATCGAGGGTTATCAACTTACCCTCCATACGAACCGCTGCCTCGAGTGTCATAGACGCCAGTTCACCGAAGGATCGGGCGCCCCGATGATCAGTGTCACGCACTTCATGGACCGTGACGGCCAGGTGCTGGCCGATGTCACGCCGCGACGATATTTTTGCACCGCCTGCCATGTGCAGCAGACGGACGCCAAGCCGCTTGTTGGCAACGATTTCGAAGACATGCTGCTGGTCGGCAAGTCCAGGCGTTGAGTGTGAGGGCGGGGGGATGAAAGCAATTTTTGCCCGGGTCAAAGCGCTCCTGCTTCGATTCTGGCATGTCATCAGTCGACCGAGCGCTTATCTGAGCCTTGGATTTCTCACGCTCGGCGGGTTCATTTGCGGCGTGATGTTCTGGGGCGCATTCAACACGGCGCTCGAACTGACGAACAAAGAAAATTTCTGCATTTCCTGTCACGAAATGCACGACAATGTGTATCAGGAACTGCAGCGCACGGTTCACTTCACAAATCGCTCGGGCGTGCGCGCTACATGTCCGGACTGTCATGTGCCACACGAGTGGACACATAAGATTGCCCGCAAGATGCAGGCCTCCAAGGAGGTGTGGGGCAAGATTTTCGGCACGATTTCCACGCGCGAGAAATTTCTCGACAAGCGGCTCGAACTGGCCAAGCACGAATGGGCGCGCCTGAAAGCCAACGACTCGCTGGAATGCCGGAACTGCCATTCCGCCATCGCCATGGACTTCACCAAGCAGACGCGCCGCGCCGCCGAGATTCATTCGCGCTATCTCGTGAAGGGAGAGCGCACCTGCATTGATTGCCATAAGGGCATCGCGCATGAACTGCCCGATATGACCGGCATCGAGCCGGGCTGGCGCGCTCCTCCGGAACTGCGCGGCAGTGGCTCCTCGCTGGAACTCCATCGGATCGGACTGGTCGATTATCTGGCCGATCTGTAAGAGGCCGGGAGTGTTTCGCTACGGATAAGCTCTCCCCGGCCTTGATCCGGGGCGGTCGCCGGCATTTCTGAAAATTGCGATGCTCAAGCGATGTCTTGCGGCGTGATGCCGATTCATCGAAGCGGTATAACGCTGTGGGATCAGTACTCGATCTCGACGCCGATGCCGGCCGCCGCCCGTCCGTCCGCACCGATCTCGGTCTGGATGCGGATGCTGCGCGTGAGGTCGATGTCAACGCCGACCGCGCTCGATTCCGGCTTGGCGCCTGCGCGTACGCCCATGCGCACGCGATCGCTGATCGCGCGCGAAGCGCCGACCGCCGGACCACCCGCGCCGCTTGTCACGTCGAGATTGTCGACGCCCAATGCCCGGCGCGCTGTCTCGAAAGTGTCGGGGCCTCCGCGACCGGACAGCGTCGCGACGGCCTGGGCGATCTGCACGGCCTGGAAGGGCGAGAGACCCGCTGCCGCGCGCTGGAACAGGAGGCGCGAGAGCACCTCGTCCTGGGGCAGGGCAGGGACCGAGGAGAGCGTGAATTCCGGCTGCGTCGCGCGGCCGGTGACGGCGACCGTGACGGTGACGTCGGTCGCCCGCGTCCCGGCGGCGAAGGCGAGATCGGGGATGACGGCGCCGCCGCCGAACGTGACACGCCCGCGTGTGAAATCGAGCCGCTGGGTGAGCAGCGACAGTCGGCCGCGTCGCAATTCAAAAGCGCCATTGGCGCGCATGTCGCTGGTGGTGCCGCTGAGGCGGATCTGGCCGCCGAGTTCGGTATCCATCCCGCGTCCGCGCACGAAGACGCGGCCGGGCGCGTCGAGCGTTACGTCGAGCGCGGCGTTGAAGACGGGCCCACGGCCACCGCGGTTCGCTTCCGCGCGCTGGCGTGCGATCTGGGCCAGGCGGGCGCGCGTCTGTTCGGGCGCGTTGATGTGGCGGGCCTCCCGCAGCGGTTCTGCCGCTGACGGCAGCCGTTCGGGAATCCGCACCTCGATGGTCGAGACGTCGACGCGGCCTGCGAGGCGCGGTGTCGTTGCCAGCGGGCCCGAGACCGTCAGGTTCAGGCTCGTGACGATGCTGACGATGTCGCTCGAGACCAGTTCGGCCTTGTCGGCGGTAATGCGGATATCGGCCGGGAAGTTGCGGTGCGGGTCGGCCTGGACGCGGCCGGTGACGGCGATGGCTCCGCCGTTCTTCGCCCGCGCGGTCAGGCGTTCGATGCCGATATTGTTGCCGCGGCCGGTGATGCGGCCCTCGATATTCGTCAGCGCCACACCGCCCAGCGGGTCGGAGAACGAGCCGCCGGAGAGTGTTGCGGTGCCCTGGATGTCGGGCGTGGCGCGCGTGCCGCGCAGGCTCCCGTCAACGGCGAGGCGGCCCGTTACGCGGCGGCCGGAGCCAGCGAGTTGTGTATTGGCGAGCGCTGCGTCGAGGGTCCCCTGGAGGCGCAGGTCGAATGCGCCGGCAGGGTCGATGGGAGCGGAGCCTTTGACGTTGAGCGCGACGATGCGTCCGCCCGCGATGCGCGAGTCGACCGTTGCCCGCTTGCCCTGCAAGGCGCCGCGCGCGGTGATGTCGAGCGCAGGCACACCGGCATCGCGGGTCGCGGGCGCCGAGAGGCCGCGCAGCGTCACGTCGTAAGAGCCTTGCGGCGACGCGGCCGGGCCGCGCAGGGTGGCGCGCGCATCGAGCGTGCCGCGCAAGCCCGTGCCCGGAGCGAAAATGTCGAGAGCCGCGAGCGGCACGCGCCGCGCGGCGACCGTGGCATCGAGGTCGGAGCCGAGCTTGCCGGAGATCTGCAACTCGCCGCCCTGGACGCTGAGGCCGAGGCCTTGCGTGTGGACGGCCGAGCCTTCGAGCAGCAGCGTCGCGGGCTTGGTCAACGCGATGCGCGCCTTGGAGCGCGTCGCGCTGAACGAAGCGAGGTCCAGCCGGTGCGGTGCGCCCGGAATGAACTTTCCAGCGCCCGCGAGTGCAAAGCCGCGCGCTTGCGCCGAGAGGTTCAGGTCGGTTGCGCCGGGAGTGCCCTTGGCGCGGAAGCTGATGCGTTCGATCGTTTCGCCGCCGGCCACCAGCTTGTCGACGGTCGCTTCGCCGTCGAGGACCATGCGGCCAAAGAGGTCGTCGCCCGAAAGGTTCACGCGCAGGAAGTTGAGCGTTGCGGCGCCTGCAACGAGACGCTGGGCGTTGCCGTCGATAACGACGCGCTGGCGGCCATTCGCCGCGTCCGCCGTGACGGCGGCATGCAGACTGCCGGAAAGCCGTGTCAGCGCGAGCGGCGACAGGTCGTCGAGATTGCCGGCATTGATGGCCAGGCGGCCGGTGGCGAGGTTGCCCGGCGCGATCTGGCCCTGTCCGTCGGCCGAGACGGAGCCGAGGCGGAAGGCGAGTTTGTCGAGCGACCAGATGCCGTCGGTGCGCGCCTGCGCGACGAGTTCGGCCAGCAGCGGCTTGCCGTCGATCGCGCCACTGCCATTGAGTGCGATGTTCGGCGCGCTGGATACGGTGCGGGCGGTGAGCGCGAGGCGAAGGTCGCGGATCGGACGGTTCTGCGCGCGCGCGTCCGGCGCGGCGATGGTCAGCGATACGTCGGGATCGAGCGCGTCGCCGGAGACATGGGCATTGGCGCGCGCCGCGCCCGCAAGCTGCGCGTCGACGTGGCGCAGGTCGGGCAGGTCGAGATCGGCGCGCAGATCGAAGCGGCCATCGGCCACGCCGCCTTCGACGGTCGCGGCGATATGCTGGCCGCGCAGCGTCACGGCCTCGGCCGCGATGTTCTCGTGCTCACGGGTCACCGTGCCCGAGAGGATGAGTTCGCGCCCGGCAAGACGGTCGGCGATCGGATGGCCAAGAACGAGGTCGGTGAAGCGGCCCTCTAGCACCGCGCGCGTGCGTGCGGCCGAGGGATCGCCGCTCAGCGTCGCCGCGACGAAGCCGCGGCCGGTAAGCGGCCGGCCGGCGAGGCGGGAGAGCGCCTGCAGGCGGAGGATCTCCGCACGCACCTGACCGTCGAGAAGGCTTACGCCGGTGCGGCCGGCGAACGAAAGCTTGAGGTTCGGCGTCGTCGCCGAAAGATCGCTGACGTGGGTGATGGCCTCATCGTCGACGCTCGCGCGCAGGTTCAGGACCACATTGTCGCCGAGCGCTTCCGAAATTGCCTCATCATCGAGTTTCAGGCCATTCATGCGGCCGTCGAGCGTGATCCGGTAACGCTGGTTGCCGTCGGTCACCGGCTCGGCGGCGA
>Ga0182739_1004073_pt1 | contig 12310 bp, 15 predicted proteins | sample eDN5th30CBELigBY_FD_128873 | JGI IMG/M metagenome (GOLD analysis project Ga0182739, IMG submission 128873) | Enriched backyard soil microbial communities from Emeryville, California, USA - eDNA 5th pass 30_C BE-Lig BY (version 2) (version 2) | ecosystem: Environmental > Terrestrial > Soil >... | reverse complement strand
AGCTTCCGAGCCCGGCACAGGCTGAAGCCCGAGAGGCGTGAGACATGGAGATCCTCACGCTTCTCTGGTTCCCAAGCATCCTTGCCTGCATCGCCATCGCCCAGCGCAAGAGGCAGTCCCTGATCGGAGCGTTCCTTCTGGGGGTCGTTGCCGGTCCTCTCGGCGTACTTATCGCTCTGGCCGTCAAGGGCGATGCCAAGTGCTCGCGATGTGCAGAAGTGGTCAAGCGCGAGGCGAAGGTCTGCAAGCACTGCGGATCAAACCTCGCTGGAGCTTCCGCGTAGAAAGGTCGCCCTACGGACAACAGGCTGTGACCTCCCTGTGACCAGCACGCATGTTTCCGCAGGTCACAGCTATCGGGAGCGGACCGATGGTCCTATCCCTTCGCCCACCGGGATGCCCTCGGCACGACACGCTGGGCGTGCTCCACGGCCTCCGGTACGCGCCGTAGAGCTGGAGGGCTTCCGCTCCATGGAAGAATGAACCCGATGCAGGAGTGCTCCGAGCCCGGCTGCGCTACCCCAGCTGCTTTCAAGACGAGGACTCGTCCTGCGTGGTGCGACGACCACATCACAGCGATCCTCCGCAACGGAGGCCTCGAACCGCTAGAGCCATTCGCCAAGCCCTCGTCATACCGGCTGACCCGATGCCTCGATTGCGGATGCGAGGCCCACTACCGCCTCGAATACACGCTGGACCGCAATGCCAACGGCGAGGCCACTTGTCGTGCCTGCTTCTGGCGAGCGTGGGCCAGGACCGCCCGCTCGATGCAAGGCAGCGCTGCAAGGCAGGTTCCGACAACGGAGCAAGAGGCCCGGAGCCACGCGGATTCCAATGGCTACGACTACCTCGAAGCTCTCACATCTCCGTCTCTGCCGGACGACCCTCATCGCGTTCGGTGCCGCTACTGCGGCCGGATTCAAGCGGAGCGTCTGGCGGACATCGGGTGGGGCTGCTCGTGTCAGGTCAACCCCAAGCGGCCCTATTCAGCCAGCAAGCCCTCCGTCGAACGCACGGCCAGTCTCCTCAAGGATTCAGACACAGCAGCGGTCGCGTGGTGGGACCATGACCACAACGATCCGACGCTCTGGGCCACTGCGAGGGTGAGGGCACGACGTGATGCCCAGTGGCGGTGTCCCGACTGCGGCCTCCGGTTCACCCGACGCATCTTCGAGATGACAACCAGCGCCAGCTGCCCGGAGTGCAGCGCCAAGGCCCAAGCGGCGAGACGATCCGAGTACGAGCGCCTCACCGAAACCGCTGTGGCTGACATCCCAGAACTCCTAGCTGCGTGGGCAGACGATGCAGACCCTCGCGCCGTAGAGTTGACTGGTGGTCCACTTCGGAGGTTCCGATGCCCTGCTGGCCATCATCCGCGAGTTACCCCCTACAACTACTTCCACACCGGATGCCCGATCTGCCGTGGCCTCAACACCCGCAAGAAGCTGCGAGACGCCGCCGCCACGGGACCCCCGCGCCTGAACCCGGAAGTCGCTTCACAGTGGCATCCGACCCGGAACAAAGGCGCGAGGCTGAAGCTGGTCTCACCGGCATCGCGCCGAGTCCTTTGGTGGCAGGACCCAGTGTGCGGTCACGAATGGCAAGCTTGCCCTGCCGATCGAGAGAAGCGGCAGCGCCTTCGGTGCCCGGAGTGCCGCACGATCTTGGACTCGCTCGCGTACCACTATCCGAAGATCGCGGCTGAGTGGGCGCCCACGAATCCGGCTTCCGCTTGGCAGGTGAGGCCGAACAGTCAGACCTCGTTTCTTCCGACCTGGGTCTGCTCGTCAGATGCCTCCCACACTTGGCACGCCAGCGTCGCTTCCAGGACTTCCGGCTCGGGCTGCCCTGAGTGTCGGCACGCAGGGAAATCGAACATCGAACTTGAGCACTACGCAGCAGCGGTCGCGGCTTTTGGCGAAGCGGCATCAGGAAAGCTGATCACCAGCAGCAAGTTCCGCCGTCGGAACCGCTGGACCGTCGACATCAGCACCAGGCTTCCCGCGGGTGAACCGCTCGCCATCGAGTATGACGGCAGCTACTGGCACGGTGACAAGATCACGGTCGATACGGAGAAGTCGCTTGACCTATTGGCCGCTGGGTATTTGGTCGTGCGTCTCCGCGAACATCCACTTCCGACACTCCCGATCCATGACGATCGGTACATCGAGTTCATGGTCTACGCGACGGCTCCAGATCCGAGCGGGGTCCTCGGTCGTGTGCATTCTTGGGCCATGGACCGATCGACCTAGGGAACCGTCACCGAAGCGCCCGTTTGCCCGCGCACTCAACCAAATCGACAGGTGCAGTCGGTCGTTCGGCCAACCGCGATCGGTACGGTGGCGTTGATGACGCAAGGCGATCACGCCCCGATCGAAGCCCTTCACCGCCGTGTCTGAAGCCGGCGCGGCACTATGGGGCGCGCTGCTCGGTGCGATCCTTGGTGGAGCGCTGACAGTGGCGGGCTCGTATCTTGCTGAGCAGAGGCAGCACCGCAGGACGCAACGGGCGAAGGCCCTAACAGACCTCGGTTCCGAGCTAGCTCTCCTTGCGAGGCTCTCCTCAGCGCATCCCGAGATGGTGGGTGGCGACGACTACAAGGCATCGAGCGCGGCACGGACCATCGCACTGTCGACGTCCCACAAGGACGCCTATCTTGCGCAGGCGATGGTCGATGCAGGCCTGACACTACGAACCGCTGTCGAACAGTCGATCCAGACCTGGCCTACGGATACCTATGGCCAGCCCGAGTACGACGGGAGGCTCGATGCGGAGGTAGAGACGTTTCAGTCCGCCATCGACAGCTACCTGGGCCACCTGACGAGGAAGCTCGCTCGGCGATTCGAGCGACGTCACCCCAACGCACTGCAGAGCACAGAGATAGCTCCGAGGCGGTCATCCCCGGCGCAGCAACACGATCCCCTTTCCGGCGGTGCCATCGAGCCGTAGGGGCACCGCCCATGCGAGCACCGATGCGCCGCTTCGCTTCGAAACCACGACCTGCGCGGCCCGGACACCACCGATCTGCCAAGCTCGTGCGGATGGCGATCGTTGCTGTGTCGGCGGGCTCGGCCGCGTACTCGCAGGTTCTCGAACTGCACCGGCAGAACCGCCGATGGCTGGGACACCTGCCTTTCGCCGCCTTCGAGCGGTATGCGAACGATGGCACGCTACTGGCCTTCACCGATGGGCAGACGGTGCTCGGATACGCCCTCTATCGCCTGCCCGCCAACCACGTGTCCCTCACGCATCTCTGCGTCGCCAAGGACGCCCGCGGCCAGGGGGTCGCCCAAGCGTTGGTGGACGAGATCGTCCGGCGACACGCCGATCGGACTGGCATCCGGCTCCGATGCCGACGCGACTTCCCAGCTGCGGCCATGTGGCCACATCTCGACTTTGAGCCTCAAGGCGATGTGGTTGGCCACAGCCATGCTGGCGACCTGCTGACCCAGTGGTGGCGCGACTTCGGCCACCCGACCCTCTTCAACCAGGAGGTGGCGCCCGAGCGGGTGCAGGTCGCCTTGGACACCGATGTCTTCCTGGACCTCACGTCCGATCGAGAGGCAGGTGAGGCGAGTCGGCTGATGTTTGCCGCCAGCTGGGTCGCTGACGTGTTCGAGCTGTCCATCACCAAGCAGCTGACGCAGGAGATCAACAACAACCCCGACCCGGAGGTCCGACGCCGCAACCAGGCGCTGGCCGAGGGCCTTCGCCGCGCGGGCTCCTCCGAGAGCGAGTGGCGCTCGCGAGAACGCCTCCTCCTCGACGCGGTGAAGGACCGCTCCCTTTCTGACCATGATCGCAGCGACATCCGCCATCTGGCGAGAGCCGCCGCGTCCGGCGCTCGATACTTCGTGTCGCGCGATCAGGCGCAGCGCAAGCTCCTGGGTGACCACGCAGCACAGCTGCTCCGGGTCGAGATCCTCTCCCCCGCTGAGCTTGTCCAACTCGCCCACCAGCAAGCCTTCGCCGACTACGAGTTCCGGTCGATCGAAGCCACCCGCTTCTCGATTCGACCTGTCATTCCCAGCGAGATCGAGCCCGCGGTCCAGCGGTTCGTCAACGCCTCAGACGGAGAACCAGCCGCCGAGCTACGGACACGCGTTCAATCTGTGCTCGCCGAACCCGATACCTGGCACGTCGATGTGGTCGAGGCCGATGGTGGGCTCGTCGCACTCATGGCCTACCGGGACCATAGGGATCATCGAGAGGTGGCTCTTCTCCGGCTGCACCAACCGAGCGGCATCACCCTGGCTCGTCAACTTGGGTTCCAGCTCAGGGACGGCGCCCGGAGGGCGGGCCTGCGAGGAGTCGTGGTCTCCGATCATTGCCTCAGCCGAGAGGTCCAGGACGGGCTGGCGGCCGAGTCGTTCGTGTTGGACACCACCGGCTGGATCGCCGCCACGGTGGATCTGACCGCGACACGATCGGACATCCGACAAGCACTGGGCTCGGTGCCACGATGGTTCCAGCCCAAGCGAGACTGGGCAGCGCTGCGCTCCGCTCTGGCGAATCCGATGCCCCCGACGATGGTCGCGGAGATCGAGCAACGGCTGTGGCCCCTCAAGGTCACCGACGGCGATCTGCCGACGTTCCTCGTACCGATCGCACCCTCGTTCGCCGAAGATCTCTTCGACCCCGATCTGAAGGCGCAGACCTTGTTCCCAAGGTCTGACTCGCTTGGCATCAGCCGCGAGCACGTCTACTACCGGGCACCCAGCCCTCGCAGGCCCGCCGCAGCACCTGCACGCATCGTCTGGTACGTCAAGCAACACGCTCGCCGACCGAACACCGGCGCTGTCCGCGCCTGCTCGCTCTTGTTGGAGGTGACGGTCGAGCACCCCGACCGGCTACACCGCAGGTTTGGCCGCTACGGAGTCTGGCGCCGAGACGATGTGCGACAGGCTGCCCACGATGGCAAGGCGATGGCCCTACGGTTCACGAACACCGAGTTGTTCACCCACCCAGTCACGCTCGCCGACCTTCGAGCAGGGGCAGCAGAGCTTGGATGTCCTACCCCCTTCCTACAGTCACCCTGGCAGATGCCGAGAGAACTCTTCGAATGGACCTACCGGAAAGGCCGTGGTGATGAGACCGCCGAGTGAGCGCGTGCTGTTGCTCTCCCTGAAGCCGACCTACGCCGATGCGATCCTCGACGGACGCAAGACTGTGGAGCTGCGTCGCGTCCGACCACGAGCGCTGCCCGGAACGACCGTCTTGATCTACGCCTCCACCCCACGACGAGCCCTGCTGGGCGGCTGCGAGGTGGTCGGAGTTCGAACTGGCGAGCCAGATGAGGTCTGGGACCTCCACGGGCCACTGACGAGCGTCGATCGCCCCACCTACGACGCCTACTTCGAAGGTGCATCCACCGCCGTCGCCATCCAGGTCGGCAACCCCTGGCGGCTACTCAACCCGATTCCGCTGGAAGCGCTGAGGCTTCTCGGCAGCGAGTTCGAGCCGCCGCAGAGCTTCCGGTACGTCCCGAAGTCCGCGTGCAGGTCGATCCTGAGACGAGCCACGCTCCCTCAGCCGCGGTCAGCGTGAGACCTGGCCCAGCGTCAGGTCACAGGTAGGTCACAAGCGCGCCGCATCGGACCGTGAGAGCCAGTGGCAGGACGTGATGACCAGCCACCGAGATCGTTGCTACACAAGGGCAAACGAGCCAGGAGGGTCAGGCCATGACGAACTTGGTCGAAGTTCGAGTCCTCCTCCCCCCCCGAGCCAAGTCCGCAGAAGGCGCCCAGGTCAGCGACCTCGGCGCCTTCTTCGTTCTCAACCGGTGGCCAGAACCCGGCACCACCCGCGCGTCGACCGTTCCGCCGGGCGGGTCCTCCGATCGATCCCTGTCCATGCAATGGGGATGGGGATGGGGTCAGGCCGACGGTTGGGTCTGCCAGAAGGACAGGACGAGGATGGCCGGTTCGCCGACCTCGATGCGACGCCCGTTGACGAACGCGGCGCAGTCGCTCAGGCCGCCAACCAGCTCCGCGGAAATCGATGAGGCGTTCGCGGTGTGGAGCACGACCGGGTCCGCGCTGTGACCGTGGAGCGAGATCAGACCGTCTTCAGTGCATCCAGCGAGGTCATGCAATCGATCCAAGCGTCCGTGTTCCGCCCAAAGAAGTCGGGAAACCCGAGAACCTCTTGCGAACACGTCGTGGAACGCCGCCCAATCCAACAGTCGGCTCCCGTCGACGTGCACGGTGGGCATCCAGACAGGGGAGATGGCGTCGTCATGGGCCAACCTGCCGTCGGTGGGTTAGCCGGTCGGATTGCACCATCCCTGCGATCGGGGGCACGCCAACGCCGCTAAAGAACTGCTGCCAGGGTCCGGCCGAAGCAGACCGATGGTCGTCAGTCTGAGCGAAGCGCGCTGTTGAGTTCGGGCACCGATTCCGACGCGATCTGCCAGACCTGGTCGAGATCGACGCGGTGGTAGTGGTGTGCGAGCAGTATCCGGAGCGCCGAGACATCGCGCCACGGCACTTCGGGGTGGGCGTCTTTGAACTCGTCGGAGACGCGGTGCTCGCCTCGCCGATGATCTCCAACAGACGTTCGGCGGCGCGGATGTGGAGGACGCTGTCGCTGAACGCCACGCGGCCCACGGCGACCACGAGATCGAGCTCGTCGGCCGCTTCGAGGATGTCGGCGACGCGCTGGTCGTCGCTCCGGCTCAAAGGACGACGGCCTCGCGTCGGATGTGATCGTCCCGGTCCTTCAACCCGCCAGCGGAGACCACATCGACGGGCACGCCCAGCAAGCGCTCCAGCTCCTCGCTCAGGTGCAGCAGATCGAAGAGCGAGCTTCCCGGCTCGAACTCGACCAGGAAGTCAATATCGCTGGACTCCGTCTCGTCGCCACGAGCCACCGACCCGAACACCGCGACTGAACGCCCCCGGTGTCGCTGGACAGCCGCGCGGATCTCATCCCGCTTCGACTCCACGAGGTCCCGGTGCGCACCCACGCCGGTAACGCTAACGCCAAGAACACGTTCCGAGAGACGACGATCGCCTCCTCATGTGGCCACAGGTTGATCAACCCCCGGCGCCGCGGCGACACGTGGCGGGTCGAGACGTGCTCGACCTCGAACCCGGGCAGGCGGCCTCGCGCGACGCGTGGGGCATGCCCTGGGAGCGCGGTCCAGTGGGCGACTCGTGAGCGGCGCGACCGAGCGGGTGACGGCTACCGGGCGCCTCGGTGTCCCGATCTCTGGCGGATGGCGTTCGGCGGTGTGGACCGGACGCGCATCCGCTGCGGTGGCGCGGTGTCGAGGTGGCGGTCGACGGCGGCGGCCTCGTGGAGGCTGCGCCGCCCAGTCGACCCGGGAGGGCGGGTGCCCTTCGGCGTGAGGCGGCCGGAGGTCACGGCACGGGGGTTCTTCGAGGAGCGAGATGCAGGCATGGGAGTCCTCTCGAGATGGCGAGGGGTGGGTCGGTGCGACCGGGATCTCCTGCCCATGGCGCCGGCAACGCCGTGCCAGGTGCACGAGCGGTACGGCGATGAGGTCCTGGGAGGCCGGTGGGAGGGGCCGACGGGGCGGTGCCACTCGTCGGCGGGAGCACGCTCGGGCGCGCGACGCATCACAGGAACATGCGGAGCAACCTACGGACACGCCTCGCTGGCGGTCAACGGAGTTGCGCTCCGTCTCTGACTCGCCGCCGAGCGTTCACCCGACCGCCACCGGGTGGCCCGGGATCGTGCCCGATGTCACCGCTAGGGTCAGCCACCGCGCGTGGCGGTGGTGCCGCCCTGCGCCCCCACCACCCCAACCAAGGAGCACCGATGTCCACGCTCATCGCGATCGGCTACGACGACACCACCACGGCCCTCTCGGCCATGGACGAGTCCTACAAGCTCGCCGGCGACCTCATCATCCAGCCCGATGCCATCGCCGCCATCGTCCGCTCGGAGGACGGCAAGTTCCGCACCACCACCAACCAGCACGAAGTCGGCTCCGGTGCCACCTGGGGCATGTTCTGGGGCTTCCTCTTCGGCATCCTCTTCTTCGTGCCGTTCCTCGGGATGGCGATGGGCGCGGCGTTCGGTGCACTCGGCGGCAAGCTCGCCAAGGGCGCCATCGACCAGAACTTCCAGAACCAGATCCGCGATGCCCTCCAGCCCGGCACGTCGGCCCTCTTCCTGATCGTCGAGGAGATCACCACCGACAAGGCGATCGAGGCGCTGTCGCAGTACGGCGGCAACGTCATCAAGACCTCGCTCTCCAAGGAGGCCGAGGCCGAGATCCAGGCGCACCTCCACGGCGAGGCGTGATCCGTCGGTCCTGATCGACGCGGTGCCCGGGCGGCCGGTCCGGGCACCGTCGGTTCGGGGGAACGGCTTGGTCCGGACCCGAAGCGAAGTGCTAGACAAGACTGCTCGTCGGCTCCGGCCCACGGACCAAACCAGCTAGCCCCCATCGTCTAGCGGCCTAGGACACCACCCTCTCAAGGTGGCGGCACGGGTTCGAATCCCGTTGGGGGTGCCACGAGCGAACGCCCTGCGCAGGCAGGGCGTTCGTCGTTCCCCCGGCCGGCAGAGGACGTCCTCGGGAGCCCTCAGCCGGTGAACTCGTGTCGATGCCCTCGGGCCTGTTCGGCAACGGGCACGGTCCCGGTGCAGGGAGGCGACGCCCGCCCACGTCGCAGCGGGCACGAGCACCGACCCGCGAGCGGCCGCGAGCGCGGCCGCCGAAGCCGGGCCACTGGCCGGGAACGAGCGCCCGGTCGAATCCCCCACGCACGGCGGAGGGAGCCTGGGCCGATGTCCCTGGATGCCGGCGGGTCATCGTCGCTGCCGACGAGGGCCGACGCGGTCCCCCTGTAACCTCAGGCCCATGTCCGGCCGGTACGCGTTCTCCATGCCCGAGCCCCGCCAGCGCGACGGGTGGTTCCGCATCGGGAGCCTGGACATGACGACGACGAACATCGTGGTCGGTCTCGGCCTGCTGTCGATGGTCCTCTACGCCATCGACCTCGAGGTGTTCTACCAGGGTGCCTACTTCGCCCCCTTCGTGCGTCAGGGCGAGCTCTGGAGGCTGGCCACCTGGCCCCTCGTCAACGCGCCCGACATCTGGGTCCTGATCGGTCTGGTGTTCTTCTGGTGGGTCGGCCACCAGGTCGAGGACCAGATCGGGCGCAAGGCCCAGGCCGTCCTGCTCGCAGCGATGACCGTGCTGCCGGCGATCATCGTCACCGTCATCGACGCTTCCCGGGCGCCGAACTCGGTCGAAGCCCTCCAGTCGACGGCGTACGCGGCATCGGTGTCGTTGCTCTCCCTCGGCCTCCTGTGCGTGTTCGCCCTCGACCGGCCGAGCGCTCCGTTCTTCTTCGGCATCCCCGCGTGGTTGATCGCCGCCGTGTTCGTCGCCATCGAAGCGCTCCAGCTGATCGGCATCCGGGCGTGGTCCCAGCTGCTGCTCGGGGCGCTGGTCATCCTCATCGCCTGCTTCGGAGCGGCCCAGCGCGGGATGCTCGGCGAGTTCGACTGGATCCCGCGGCTCAAGGCGCTCAGCGGCGGGCCGGTCTCGCCCTACGGGGAGGTCGGATCGAGCCGACCCACGTCCACGAAGCGCTTCGGCAAGGGCCGGAGCCGGGGCAAGCCGCAGGCCGGTGGCGGCAGTGGCGGGAGCACCGTCGTGTCGGGCCCGTGGAACATGCCCACGGGCGGGCCGACCCCGCTCGAGCAGGCCGAGCTCGACGTGCTGCTCGACCGCATCAGCGCCGGGGGCATCGACTCGCTCACGCCCCACGAGAAGGAACGTCTCAACGCGCTGAGCAAGCGCATGCGGGAGTCCTGAGCACCCCACTGCGGTGCCCTCCATCCAGGACCCCGACGCATGGCTGGAGATCGGTCACCTGCGCCGGTGGATCGCGCCATGATGCGGGGGCCGTCGTACGGCGGCATTCCCTAGCTGGAGGTTCCCCCCGTGCTCGAAGGCTTCAAGAAGTTCATCCTGAAGGGCAACGTCGTCGACCTGGCCGTCGGCATCGTCGTCGGTGCCGCGTTCGCCAGCGTCATCACGCAGTTCACCGCATCGTTCATCACCCCGCTGATCGCCGTGTTCACCGGCGGCGGCATCGATGGCGGCACGTTCACCATCAACAAGCAGGTGTTCGACTACGCGGCCTTCTTCAGCGCCGTGATCGGGTTCGTGATCACGGCGGCCGTCCTCTACTTCTTCGTGATCGTGCCCATGAACGCTCTCAACGACCGGCGCTCGAAGGGCGAGGAGTCCGAGGTCGAGCCCACCAACGAGGAGCGGATGGTGGCGCTGCTGGAGCAGATCGCCTCGAAGCCCTGAGCCCGGCTCAGCGGAGCTCGTAGAGCGTCGGTGCTCGGCCTGGCCCCTGGTGATCGGGGGCCGGGCCGAGCTTGGCCGCCCGGCCTTCGGCGATCAGCTCGTCGACGGCCTTGCGCACGGTCACGGGCGACCCGCCGCCCGCCTTGTCGGCGAGCTGGCCGAGCGTGAACTGCTTGGGCATCTGGACGGCCACCGCCTTGATGGCGGCCACCGACACGTGCGGCGACCGGGGCGCGCCCGACGACCGGATGGGCGCTGGCGACGAGGGCGACCGACGCCGGCCACGGGGCGCGGCCACCGCGAACCCCGCCTGCTTCAGCACATCGGCGCCCACACCCAGCGCCTCGAACGCCGAGGCCGGGATCTGCTCGGCATCGGCGTAGGCCTTGGCGTGCACCACGAAGTCGTGCTCGATGGCCGATGTGTCGGCGGCGGCCGCCCGCTCGCGAGCCGCAGCGGCGTGGAGCTTGGCGATGGGGTCGGTGGCGGCGGCGAACGCGGCCTCGGCCGCATCGACCGCATCCTGGTCGACGGCAGAGTCGGGGTCCTCGATCCAGGCGAGGTAGCGGCGGACGGCTTGCTCGGGAGACGTGGTCACCGGCGCATGCTACCGACGGCCCCGGGCACAGGGCGCAGGACCGGCCTCAGGTGTCGAAGCGATCGAGGCGGCGGTAGCCGATGAGGCGGCCCAGCGACACCGCCACCGTCTCCCGTGCCAAGGAGCGGATCTGCGGGGAGCCAGACGACGGCGAGATGGCGGCATCGAGGCCGACGTCGCCGGAGATGCCGGCCAAGCGCTTCGCTGTCGCCGGGCTCGAGACCAAGATGACGTCGTCGATGCCTTCGTCGCGCAGGAACCGGGCGGCGGCGGCGACGGACTCGTAGGTGGTGTGACCCTGCACCTCCTTGCGGATCGCCGCGTCGGGAACACCGTGATCGCGGAGGTAGTTGTAACCGGTCGTGGCCTCGGTGAAGCGGTCCCCGTCCTGGCGTCCGCCGGTCACCACGATCACCGGTGCCAGCCCCCGCTCGTACAGATCGAGCGCGTGATCGAGCCGGTTCTGCAGCGCCGGCGAGGGCGTCCCGTTGTACTGGGCGGCGCCGAGCACGACGATGGCGTCGGCCTTCCGGGCACCGTCGCTGCGGCTGGCTTGCCACACCTGGACGAAGGTGACCCCGAGGTACAGCACGACGACACCCAGCAGGATGACCGCTGTCCAGAGGGTGCGCCGGAGCCAGCGAGCCTTCGGCACCGCCGGCTCGTCCTGGTCGGAGGAAGCCACGGTCAGGGCAGCTTGGCCTGCATCGCGTGCAACCGGGCGAGCGTGCGCTCGCGACCGAGGACCGCCAGCGACTGCCACAGGGGCGGGCCGACGGACCGACCGCTGACGGCGACCCGCACCGGGCCCTGGGCCTTGGACAGCTGCGGCTCGCCCTCGGCGTTGACGATCCCGGCATCGATGGCCGCCTGGCGGACGCCGGCCTCGATCTGGTCGGCCGCCCAGCCATCGGCGGGGAGCGCGTCGAGGCGGGCGATGGTGGCGGCGACCATCTCGGGCACCGACTTGCCCTTCACGATGGCCTTGGTCCACGACGCCTCGTCGACGGTCGGCTCGTCGACGACGAGGAACTCGATCATCGGCTCCACCTCGGCCAGCGTGCGCACCCGCTCCTGCACCTCGGCGGCGAGCGACCGCAGCGCCTCGACCGCCGGCTCGCCGAGGGTGAGGAAGGGACGGGCCCGCTCGATGAACTCCTCGGTGCTGAGCGCCCGGATCTTCTCGGCGTTGACGAACGACAGCTTCTTCTGGTCGAAGAACGCCGGTGCGGCGTTGACATCTTCGAGCCGGTACTGCTCCACGATCTCGGAGATGGGCCGCACCTCGACGCCGTCCGCCGGGCCCCAACCGAGCAGCGCCAGGTAGTTGACCATGCCTTCCCGCAGGAACCCGTCCCGCCGGTACTGGAACAGGTCCGACTGCGGGTCCCGCTTGGACAGTTTGCGGT
>Ga0182739_1004072_pt1 | contig 12310 bp, 11 predicted proteins | sample eDN5th30CBELigBY_FD_128873 | JGI IMG/M metagenome (GOLD analysis project Ga0182739, IMG submission 128873) | Enriched backyard soil microbial communities from Emeryville, California, USA - eDNA 5th pass 30_C BE-Lig BY (version 2) (version 2) | ecosystem: Environmental > Terrestrial > Soil >... | reverse complement strand
GGGCGCTCGAAGGTCACGTCGACCACGAAGGTGGCGCCGTGCAGCTTCTGCGCCGGGCCGAACACCTCGCCCCGGAAGCTGTGGGCGATCATCACATGGTCGCGGACGGTGACGCTGTACATCGGTCGAGGCCTCTCCTGGCTATTGGCCGCCTTCATAGACGACGAGCGGCGCGCGGCCGTCGTCCGGGTCCAGGAGCCTCTTCAGCGCCCGGGCCGGCAGCTGGTCGAAGGGTAGCGGCGGTCCGATCAGCGCGTCCAGGGCAGGGTCCGCCAGCAGCCGGGCGGCACGGCGCCGGCGCTCACCATAATCGACCCGGGCGCGCATCGCCGGTGCCACCGTACCGACCTGGGAAGAGACCAGGCGCAGCCGCTGGCTGTGGAAGGCACCGCCCAGCGCCACCGGTGCGGTGTGTTCCCCGTACCAGGACAGGACCAGCAGGGCCGCTTCCCGGCCGCAGGCGGAGATGGCCGGCTCCAGCGCCTCCGGCCGGCCGGTCGCCTCGACCACCAGATCGCAACCTGTGACCGGTGCATCTGCGAACGGGACGTCCATGGCGTCGGCCAGCGCCCGGCGCCGGGGATCACGGTCGGCCAGGAAGATCTCGACCCCGGGCATCTGCCGCGCGATCCGGGCGAACAGGCAGCCCAGCACGCCGGCTCCCAGCACCAGAACGCGCATGCCCGGCATCAGCGGCGCATCCCAGGCGGCATTGAGCGCGGTTTCCAGATTGGCGAGCAGGACGGCCCGCTCCGGCGGCACCCCGTCCGGGACCGGCGTCAGCGCATCGGCATCCGCGACGGCGAAGCGCTCCTGGTGCGGATGGAGGGTGAAGACCGTCCGCCCCTGCCAGTCAGCCGGACCGCGCTCGACCTGACCCACCACGCAGTAGCCGTACTTGACCGGGAAGGGGAACGCACCGCCCATGGCGGGGCAGGCCATCCGTGCCCACTCACCCGGGGGAACCGCGCCGGTCGCGACCAGCCGCTCGGTCCCCCGCGAGAGCGCACCATATCTGGCGCGGATCAGGAACGCGCCCTCGCCCGGCGCTTCCGGGCGCAGTTCGGCCTGCTCCCTGTCGACCCACCAGAACGCCCGCGTCATGCCGGGCCTGGCCAGCGGGTCAGGCCTTGCCGGTCAGCCAGGCCAGGCACTGCCGCCAGAGCTGGCCGTAGCCCGGCCACTGCACGAAGGTCTCGGGCAGCCAGTGCGGGCCGATGTCCGAGGTCCAGGCCAGCGTGCGGCCCTGGCCGTAGCCGCCGGCCACCAGCAGCGGGTGGCTGCCCTGGTCGGCCGGGGTGCGCGCCAGGAGCTGCACGCCCGGCTCGTTCTTCACCACCACCTCGTTGATGCCGAGCAGCACCGGCCAGTCGGCAGGCAGGCCGGCCAGGATCGGATGGCCGGGCTCGACGATCTCCGGCGCGAAGCCCTCCGGGATCTCGATCCGGTCGTCGACCTGGAGGCAGGTCACCGGCAGCACTTCCTCCACCGCGGTCCGGCCATAGCGCGCCGCGCCGTTGATGCCCTGGAAGGACAGGTAGCCGCCGATCATGAACAGGCCGCCGCCCATCTCCACATAGTCGCGGAGCAGCTTCAGCCGGTTCGGCACGGTCTTGCCGTGCAGCCAGACATCCGGGTGGAGCAGCAGGGTGTTGGCGCCGATGTCGGACAGGATCACCGCCTGGTAGCGCTGCAGTTCCTCCAGCGTGGTCGGGAAGGCCGTCTGCGCCTCGTGCGAGGGCATGTAGCGCAGGACGAACTCGCTGTCGGCCAGCGCCTTGACCAGCGGCTCGGCACCCAGGTGGAAGGTGGTCGAGTTGAACTGGTCGAAGCCCTTGGTGTGGATGGCGGCGGTCGACCAGCTTTCACCGGCCAGGAGGACGTTCTTCTTCGACATCGAGGGCTCCAGGGCTTCTTCGTCAGATAGTGGCGTCGAATGCGCTGCGCGGATTGTGGACCAGCATGCGCTGGATGGCATCCTCGGAAACGCCATGGCGGCGCAGGCGCGGCACGAAATGGCGCAGCACGAAGGCGTAGCCGTTGCCGCCATAGGCGGTGAGCATGTTCTTCAGGAACACGTCCTGCGAGAGCAGCAGCTTATGGCCGTAGCCATCGTCGACCAGGCGGCGGATGGCGCGGGCATATTCCTCGTCGGACGGGCACTGCACGCCCTGGTCGGCATAGAAGAAGTCCATGCCGATCATGTCGTACTCGATGAAGGCGCCCCGGTCGGCACAGGCCTTCTGGTAGGCGGGATCGTCGAAGGACGGGTTCATGTGGCAGAGGATGGTGTGGTTGGGATCCGCACCTTCCCCCTCGATCAGGTCCAGCACCGGGAGCCCCAGCCGGAACCAGCCGGGCAGGTGGATCATCAGGGGCAGCCCCGTCCGCTTCTGCGCTCTGGCCGCCCCCTGGAGCGACTTGCGCTCCTCCGCCGTGAAGTCCGAGCTGACCCCGATCTCACCGATCAGCCCGATCCGGACCCCGTCCACACCCTCCAGCGCTTCCCGGACGATCTGGTCGGCCACCTCGTCCACCGACATGGCCGCCAGCTCCGGCGGATGCGAGCTCTGCAGATAATAGCCCGAGCCCATCACGATCTGCAGGCCGGTGGCGAGTGCGATCCGCTGCAGTGCGGCCGGGTTGCGGCCGATGCCCCGGCAGGTGGGGTCGACCACGGTGGCGCCGCCGGCCCGGCGGAATGCCTTCAGCTCCTCGATCGCCAGCGCCTCGTCGTCCAGCCCGCAATTGTGCAGGTTGACGAACGGGTCCTGGCGCAGCTCGGACAGGATGCCGATCTCGACCTTGCCATGCGCCAGATACTGCCGCTCGGGTTCCTTGGGTGGGTTCCACCAGCAGCGGCAGTCGTTCAGGATATGCTCGTGTGGCAGGGTGATGCCCATCCGCGCAGACGGGATCGGCCCCGCCACGGTCATGACCTGGCCCGAGCCGACATGGGCCGGGGATAGCTCGCTCATCGCCTGCGTCCGCCTCGGAAGACCTTGGTGTTGAGCCAGATGGCGGCCAGGATGATCAGGCCGGTCACGATCTGGGTGAAGAAGGGCGAGATGTGCGCCAGGATCAGGCCGTTGCCGATCACGGCGATGGTGAGCGCGCCTAAGCAGGTGCCCAGGATGCTGCCGCGCCCGCCCATGAGCGAGGTGCCGCCCAGCACCACCGCGGCGATCACGTCCAGCTCGAAGCCGACCGCCGCGTTGGACGAGCCCGAGCCCAGTCTGGCTGCGATCACGATGCCGGCCAGCGCCGCGGCGATGCCGGTCAGCACATAGACGGCCACGGTGACGCCCTGCACGCCAATGCCGGCGCGGCGCGCCGCCTCGGCATTGGCGCCGATCGCAGTGACGTAGCGGCCAAAGCGGGTCGAGGACAGGACGAGCGCACCCGCCGCCATCACCAGCACCGCCAGGATTGCCGGGAACGGCAGGCCAAGGAACCAGCCGCGGCCGATCTGGACGAACCAGTTGTCCGACGCGATCGGGATGGAGAAGCCCTGGGTGAGCAGCAGCGCCACGCCGCGCAGGATCGACAGACCGGCCAGTGTCACGATGAAGGCGGGAATGCCCTCGCGCGCCACGAACCAGCCCTGGACGAGGCCGACCAGCGCACCCAGGACCAGCATGGCCAGGACGGCGAGCGGCCAGGGCACGCCTGCCTGCAAGGCGATCGCCACCAATGCGTTGACCAGCGCCACGGTCGAGCCGACCGACAGGTCGATGCCGCCGGTCGTGATCACGAAGGTCATCGCCACCGCCACGATGATCAGCGGTGCAGACTGGCGCAGGAGGTTGAGCAGGTTGGCCTGGCTCAGGAAGGCGCCGGTGTTCAGGCTGAACAGCACCACCATGAGCAGGAAGAACGCGGCGATGCTGAGCACCTGGGCATGCCGGGCGAGGAAGTCGTGGTAGCGCGGCCCGGTCGGCCGACGCTCATAGACGGGCGTCGTGCTCATGCATGGCCCTTCAGCTTCTCGGCCTTGCCGCCGACGATCAGCCCGACCAAGTCCTCCAGGTCGGTCTCCCCGATCCTGCGCTCGGCCACCTTGGTGCCCTCGTACATGACCGCAATCCGGTCGCAGACCCGGAACAGGTCCTGGAGGCGGTGGGTGATCAGGATGATGGAGGTGCCGCCATCGGCCAGACGCCGGATCAGCCGCAGCACCGCTTCCACCTCCGCCACGGCCAGCGCCGAGGTCGGCTCGTCCATGATCAGGACGCGGGGCGCGAAGGCGGCAGCGCGGGCGATCGCGATTGACTGGCGCTGGCCGCCAGACAGCTGCTCGACATAGGCATCCAGGCTCGGGACATGGATGTCGAGCGCATCGAGATTGCGCCTGGCCTCCTCGCGCATCCGCCGGCGGTCGAGCAGCTTCAGACCGAGCACGGAGCGGCGCGGCTCCCGGCCCAGGAACAGGTTGCCCGCCACGTCGATCGTGTCGCAGAGCGAGAGGTCCTGGTAGACCATCTCGATGCCGATCGCGCGCGCCTCGGCGGGCGTCGTGTAGCCGGCCGCCTGCCCATCCACCAGGATGCGGCCGTCATCAGGTACATAGGCGCCGCTGATCACCTTGGTGAGCGTCGACTTGCCGGCCGCGTTGTCCCCGACCAGGCCCAGCACCTCACCCGGCATCAGGTCGAGATCGACCCCGCGCAGCGCCTGGATCGAGCCGAACTGCTTGCGGATGCCCGTCAGGCGGATGCGTGGGGTGGCAGCCGCCGCGGCGGCTGCCTGATCGATCCCCCCGATCACTTGAAGATGGCGCGGTAGGGCTCGACGTTGCTCTTGTCGACGATCTCTACCGGCACGTCGATCTGCTTCTCCACCGTCTCGCCCTTGGCCGCCTTGACCGCCGCCTCGACCGCGGCGGCCCCCATGCCGGCCGGATCCTGCTGGACCACGCCCACCACATAGCCGTCGTCGATGCCCTTGATCACGGAGGCAGTGAGGTCCCAGCCGACCACCTTCACGTCCGCCTGGCGGCCCTGGCTCTCCACCGCCGCGACCGCGCCTACCAGGGCCGGCTCGCCGGTGGCGTAGATCGCGGTCAGGTCGGGGTTGGCGGTCATCAGGTTCTCGGCGGCCGACATCGCGTTGTCCTGGATGTTCCGGCCGTCCACCACCCCTGCCATGGTAATGCCCTCGGCATTGGCCACCACGTCCTCGAAGCCCTTCTGGCGGACGTTCTGGATGAAGGAGTTGAGCGCGCCGACGATGCCGACCTTGGCGCTGCCGCCCATGTCGTTCTTGACGATCTCCAGGAAGCGCTCGCCCATCATCTTGCCGGCCAGCGCGTTGTCGACGCCGACCTGCGCCACCTGCGGGCCTTCGGGCAGGATCGCGTCCACCGCGACCACCGGAATCTTCGCCTCGCCCGCCGCCTGCACGGCCGGCATGATGCCGTTCACGTCGATCGCGACCACCACCAGCGCGTCGACGCCCTGGGCGATATAGGTCTCGATCGCGTTGTTCTGGGCGGCCGGGTCGTTATTGGCGTTGAAGATCACCAGCTCGGCACCCAGCTCGTCGGCCTTCTTCTGGGCACCCTCGTTCATCTGGGTGAAGAACAGGGCCTGCTGGTTGATCTGCACGAGGCCAATGGTCGGCTTTTCCTGGGCCATCAGCCCGTTGCTGGCGAGACCGAGGCCGGCGGCAAGGGCCGCACCGGCGAGGAGGACGCGTCGACGAAAGGTCATGGTCCGGAACTCCCCCAACTCGACGGCGCGACTGCCGCGAGATCCTGTCTTATGCGCCGAAAACGCTAATCGACCCGATTGAAACGTTCAAACTCCTTCTTCTTCCAGCGCGCCGGCCAGTTCATCCGCGGTCGGCCGATATTCCTGGGCACCTGGCACCAGCACCGAGCGGCTGGCGGCCAGCACGGCAAGCCTAGCCGCATCCGCGGCCGGCCGTCCCGCCAGCCAGGCAGCCAGATAGGTGCCGACGAAGCAGTCGCCGGCACCGGTGCGATCCACCGGGACCACAGTACCGGCTAGGACGCGGACCGGCCTTTGGCCGGGCTCCAGCAGTGCGGCACCCTCGGCGCCCAGCGTGACCACCAGCGTGGCCGTGCCCGCCAGAGCGCGCAGTGCCGGCAGGCAGTTGGCCGTGGCGGACATGCCGGTGACGGCACGCGCGGTGGGGCCGTCCAGGAACACGAGGTCGAGCAGGTCGGCGAGCCGGCGGATGGCAGCCGGTGAGCGCAGGGTCGCGCGCATCCCCGGGGCATGGCAGGACAGGAGGAGGCCGCGGCTCCGTGCTGCCGGCAGGACGTCCAACAGTTCCTCGAGCTGGTCGCCCTGGATGTGCAGGCAGTGGCGCCCTGGCTGCCTCCGCAGGCCGGCCAGCCAGGCCAGGAGGTCGGCCTTCGGCACCTGGAGCGGCTCGTTGACGATGGTGCGGCTGCCTTCGGCGTCGACCAGGATGATGCAGCGCGACAGGTGGCCGTCCGGCCGGCGCGAGCCTTCCGTCAGCGCCACGCCTCGGCTGGCGAGCAGACCGGCCGCCCAGTCGCTGTGGGCATCGACGCCCAGCCGCGTCATCAGCTCCGTCCAGACCGCCAGCGGCGGTCCGAGCCCGGCCGCCACTGCCGCGACATTGGCCGCGGCACCGCCCAGCGTCTCCTCGATCAGGCGCGCCTGAGCCCGCTCGTCGGCACCCGGCAGCACCTCCAGCCGCGCGGTCAGATCGGCGCACAAATAGCCGACCGTAGTCAGGCGCGGCATACCGGGCGGCGGTGCCGCAGGATCGCGCCGGCGCCGGCTGTTCAGCACCCGCCCGGCCTGATCCGGCGCATAGCCGAGCCGCTCGATCGCCACCTCGATCGCGACGCGGGTCGGGGCGGCGACCGGCTTGGCGCCCGTCAGGACATTGCTGACCGTGCCGATCGAGACGCCGGCCGCCATCGCGACATCGCGGATGGTGGCGCGGCGGCTCACGGCCGCAGCCTCCGGAGCTCGGCAGGATCGGGAAAGGCGCGCAGCGTCCCCTGCCGGCCGACCTTCAGGCTGGCCGCAGCCACACCCCAGCGCAGGGCCTGGAGCGGCGCCATGCCCAGGCACAAGCCGGCAGCCAGCACACCCGCCAGCACGTCACCCGCCCCAGTCGTGTCGACCGCAGGGACCGCCGGGGCAGCTACCTGGTCCTCTCGCCCCTCCCGGTCCCGCAGCACCGCACCGGCAGCACCGCGCGTGACCACCACCACACTGGCCGGCCTCAGGTCGAGCAAAGCCGCCTCGGGCTCGTTGACCAGCACGAGATCGACCTCTGCCAGGAGCGCCGCCCAGTCGAACCAGAGCGGCGACGGGTTGGCGATGGTGCTCGCACCCCGGCGGCGTGCCGCGGCAAGCGCCGCCCTCGTGGCATCGGCCGGCAGATTGCCCTGAACCAGGAGGAAGTCGCCCGGCGCCAGGCCGGCGCAGACCGCCTCGGCCGCCTCGGTATCGACGCTGCGCGCCTGCTCCGCCGTGGTCACGATCATGTTCTGCCCGTCGGCGCCGACCAGCACGAGCGAGCGGTCGGTGGGCGCCTCGACGCTATGCAGGACCTCTACCGCCAGGCCCTCCGCGGCGAGCGCCGCCCGGATCCGCTGGCCCTCGGCATCGGCGCCCAGCGCCGTGGCGAGCCGTACCGGCACGCCGCAGCGCCCGGCCGCCACCGCCTGGTTCACACCCTTGCCGCCGACATCGCCGGCCTGGCCGTCAGCCAGCAGCGTTTCCCCCGGCAGCGGCAGCCGGGGCAGGCGGAGTGCCAGGTCCAGGGCGGCGTTGCCCAGGACCAGGAGCCGCGTCATCGATACTTGGCCGCCTCGGCCATCAGCGCGCGCACGCGATCGACCTCCACTTCGTTCCACCACACGCCGTCGCGCTTGAGCGAGCTCGCCACGATCGCACCGCTGGCATGACGCAGGATGTTGCCGATATTGGCGATCGTGGCACCCGAGCCGGTGAGCACCGGCAAGGTGGTGGCACCCCGGATCTCGGCGATCTCCGACTTGGTGGCGGCGTCGCCGGTGCGCTGGCCGGTGGCGATCACCACGTCCGCGCCCGACCATTCCAGGTCGCGGGTGAGTTCCGCCACCGACCGGTCGCCCGTGATGGCGTGGGCGCCGTGCTTGACGTGGCTGTCGGCGAAGATCCGGATGCCGGTGGCGGCCAGGGCCTTGCGATAGCGCAGCGCCACCGCCGCCGGCCCCTCGATGATCCCCTCGTTGGCGACATAGGCGTTGGCCCACTGGTTGACGCGCACGAAGCCGGCACCGCCCGCCACCGCCACCGCCAGCGCCACCTCGGCGGCATTGGCCAGGACGTTGATCCCGGTCGGCAGGCCGGCGGCACGGATCACCCGCTCGGTGGCGACCGCCATGCAGGCCGCCGTCTCCGGCCCGATCCGGTCCGGCTTGAGAAAGGGGATGTCGCCGTGGTTCTCGACGATCAGCCCGTCCACGCCGCCCTCGGCATAAGCCTCCGCGTCGCGCACCGCCCGCTCATAGATGGCGCTCACCGGGCTGCCATCATGCTCGGGCGAGCCCGGCAGCGGCAGGAGATGGACCACGCCGATCACCAGCCCGTTCGCACGGTTGAACAGGTCCTTCAGGGCGTTGGCACGGGGCCGGACGACAGAAGTCATGGCGAGGCTCGATTGAAACGGTTCATGCGCTGCAGCTTTCTAGCACCCGCAGGCGACATCGTCCTGTGGCTTGGATGGCCCGGCGGAAGCGCGTAGCGTCGCGCCCAACATCCTCGACTGGCCGGCATCCTCGCCTGGGAAGCTCCGCATGCGCCTGCGCCCGCCCCTCCGGCTCCTCGCCTGCCTGCCCCTGGTGCTGGCGCCGCTCGCGGCCGCCGAGGCGGAGGTGGTGCTCGACGGCTCGGTCGGCAGCCGCGGCCGGCTCACCCTGAACGGCCAGGACGTGCGGATCACGCCGGACATGGGTGCCACCCGCGGCGGCAACCTGTTCCACAGCTTCGAGAAGTTCGGCGTGCCGCGAGGCGATGCCGTGACCTTCGAGGGGCCGGGGACGATCGAGCGCGTGATCGGTCGAGTGACCGGGCAGGACCCTTCGCAGATCCACGGCACGCTGCGCTCGACCGTGCCCAACGCCTCGCTCTGGCTGCTCAACCCCAACGGGCTGGTGGTCGGCAAGGATGCGACGATCGATGTTCCGGGGTCGCTGCGGCTCTCCACCGCCGACGAGCTGCGGTTCGAGGACGGCAGCCGCTACAGCGCCCGCGACCTGGCCGGCAGCACGCTCACCGCGGCGGACCCGCGCGCCTTCGGCTTCCTGGGCGGGCCGATCGGCAAGCTGTCCGTGGAAGCGCCCGACCTGCGCCTTGGCGAGATCGACGTCGATCAGGGCATCTTCCAGCCGGGCAGCCTAGTGCTGGCCGGCGGCGAGGTGGCGATTCGCGGCACCCAGGTCGAGGTCAACGGCCCGATCCTGATCGCGGCTCAGGCCAGCGCCGGCGAGGTGCCGCTGCAATCCTCCGGGACCATGGCCCGCGATGGCGTCATCCAGATCAGCGACGGTGCCGTGGTCCGGGCCGTGCTGTTGGCCGGCAGCACCATCCGGATCGAGGGCGGCCGGTTCCTGCTGGACCATGCCAGCATCACGCCATTCGCCCTGGACGACCCGGATGATCCCGCCGGGGTCACCGGGCTGGACCTGGCAGCTAGGCAGATCACGCTGCGCGGCAATGGCGAGACCGGCATCGTCTCCAGCGCGATCCTGGGTGACGCGTCCGCGTTGAACGTCACGGCCGGCGAGCTGACGGCCGACGGCGCCAGCATCATCAGCATCCCTTTCCTCGGTGCTGCAGGCGGCGACGTCACGATCACCGCGGACCGGATAGTCCTGCAGGGCCGCAGCGTGATCGGCTCTCCGGCCGGCGGCATTGCCGGCGACGGCACGGGCGGGCAGACGGTGATCGTCGCCCGGGACAGCCTGCGGATGAGCGACGGCGCGCAGATCAACAGCATCAACATGGGCGACGAGAAGGGCGGTGACATCCTGCTCAGCGTGGGCGAGCTGGTGGTCGACGGGAGCCTGATCGCCACCACCACCTTACCCGACGAGCAGGGCGTGAGCGGCACCGGCGCTGCCGGTCGGATCTCGATCGACGCCACCGGCACGGTCACGATCTCCGGCGGATCGTCGATCAACACGATCACCACGAACGATGCGGCCGGCGGCGACATCTCGATCACCGGCGGCAACGTGCAGGTGACCGGCGCGTCCGAGCTCATCAGCCGCACCCTCGGCGGCGGTGATGCCGGGTCGATCGAGGTCACCGGCCGGAACAGCGTCGCCATCACCGGCAGCACCGTCGACGTGCAGACGCTGGGCGCGGGCAATGCCGGCGGCGTCGTGCTCCGGGCGGGCAACGACGTCCGTGTCGCCGGCAGCCAGGTCACCTCGGGCAACGCCTTCCAGGGCTTCGTCGGCAGCGGCCTGGCCGGGCCGATCCGGATCAGCGCCGGCCAGCAGGTCGTGGTGGCCGGGGACACGCTGGTCAGCGCGCTCACCGGCAATGCGACCCGGGGCGGGGACATCGTGATCGATGCCGGCCAGATCACCATCGAGGGGGGCGGCCAGGTGAGCACGGCCGCGCTGGGTCGAGGCCGGGCCGGCTCAATCCGCCTGCAGGCCACCAGCATCACGCTCGGCCGAGATGGTGTCGTGGAGGCCCAGTCGCTGGGCACCGGTGCCGCCGGCGAAATCCTGGTCAGCGCCGAGAAGGACCTGACGCTGGACGGCGGCACCATCACCACCAGCTCGATCGGTGCTTCCGGCGGTGCCATCGACATCCAGGCGGGCGAGCGCGTGGTGCTCCAGGAGGAAGGTGGGATCCTGACCGCCATTCTCGGGAGCAGCGCGGACGAGCGGGCCGGTGCCATCACCATCGGCGGCCCGGACGGCACGAAGACGGAGAACGTGGTCCTGGACGCCACCTCCGCCATCGTCGCGAGCGCCCCCAATGTCGGCGACGGCGGCACGATCCGGATCGCGGCCAAGGGCCTGATCACGCAGCCCGGCCACATCGACGCCTCGGCCCGCCAGGGCAATGCCGGTACGGTCGCCACCACCTCGCCGCAGACCAATATCGTGTCGAGCTTCGCCGGGCTGGATGCCCAGGTGGCGCCGGCCGACCGGCTGCTCGCGACCTCCTGCGATGCCCGTGAGGTGGCCTCCAGCCTCGTGGTGGGTGCCGTGCGGGGTGGCGAGGACGCGTTCGACCCACGGCGGCCGCTGGGCAGCCAGGCTCAGGCGGAGGGCTGCGCGCGCTAGGCGGTCTGGTGCATCAGCCAGTCGGCCGGCCGCGGCAGGTCGACATCCTCCAGGAGTGCCACGCGCAGGGCGGGGTCGGCCATGGCGAAGGCATCCACCCAGTAGCCGGCGGCGGCCGCGGCCCTCGCATCGGCGAACAGAGCGTGCGGGACGAAGCGCAGAGTGCCGCGTGCCGAGACATCGGCGGTGCGCACCGTAGGATCGGGCACCAGCGTCAGGGCGAATACATGGTCCTGCCCCTCTGCCAGCCGCACGTCGGCATCCTTCAGGGAGAGGGCATGAATGCCTGCCGCGGCCCCGCGCTTCATCACCTGATGGAGCAGCGGCTCGGTGCCGCCGACCGGGGTGAGGGTCAGCTCGACGCGCAGGCCGTAATCGGCCGAGAGGTACCAGAACAGGTCGGGATCGGCGGTGGCCGACAGCGCCGGCTCCTCGCTGAGCAGGACCTCCGGCTGCGCCTTGCCGCGGCCGGAGCGGGTACCACCCTGGACGCGGGTCTTGGGAGCGCCGAAGCGCTTGAGCAAGCTGCCGTCCGCACCCTGAGCCGGCAGCGCACCCAGCACGGTCAGCCCCAGGGCCTGGAACAGGATCTGCCGACGGCCGAGCATCGCTTCACACTCCCAGCGGGTCCTGGACATCGTCCGTGACCCGGAAGACAGGTACCGGCTGCGCCTTGCCCTTCAGGGTCAGGCTGCCGACCGGACGTGCATGGCAGCGCTCGCCCAGGTGGTGCAAGGTAGTCGCCGAAACCAGGATGCGGCAGTGATCTCCGTCACCGTCGGCACCCGGCCCGGTCCAGCTCTCCAGCCGCGCCGCCGTGTTCACCGTGTCGCCCAGGATGGTGTACTGCAGCCGCGCCCGGCCGCCGATCGCACCCGCCACCAGCGGCCCGGTATGAATCCCGATCCGGATCGCAATGCCTGGGCGTCCGCTCGCCATCAGCGCGCTAGACAGTTCGGGCAGCCGGCGGCGGATCTTCAGCGCGGCGGCCACCGCGGCCGTGGCGTC
>Ga0182739_1004070_pt1 | contig 12311 bp, 10 predicted proteins | sample eDN5th30CBELigBY_FD_128873 | JGI IMG/M metagenome (GOLD analysis project Ga0182739, IMG submission 128873) | Enriched backyard soil microbial communities from Emeryville, California, USA - eDNA 5th pass 30_C BE-Lig BY (version 2) (version 2) | ecosystem: Environmental > Terrestrial > Soil >... | reverse complement strand
TGCACTCGAAGAGGCGCTGATCGCGCCTGTGCATATTGCCGCAGCGTCGGCTTTCTGCGCGGGGTTCCTCGCGTGCCGGGCGCTTGCGATCATCGTGCGAGCCACCCGCGCCCCGCATGTCGGGCTGCACGACGCCACGCGCGGCTGAGCGTCGATCCTTTACCTGAACGGATGCCGCTTCAGCGCTGCGCCGCCATCGGACCGCGATAGCCCGCATTGGGGATCGGTCCCTGGGCCATCGGGATTCGGCCGCGGCTGCCACCCGGCGCCACACACCAGTTGAGCCGCTCGAGCGGCAGGCGGTGGACCGAAGCGACCAGCGCCACGGCCTCGCGATCGATGCAACGGCCCATTGCCGAGCTGTAGACCGGCGCCATCAGCCCGGAGCCGTCGTGGCCGGCACCCAGCACGTGGCCGAACTCGTGCATTATCACGCCGGTGAGATCGCGCTGGCCGACGCGGTCGCCGATCACGTAGACGAAGCCGCCGTGGTCGCCGACCGTCACCGCCAGGGCATTCGCGCCCTCGCCCTGGCGGGCGATCGGATGACGACTGTCGACACGGGCCACGATCCAGCCGCCAGAGCGCTTGATCCGGGCGAGCATCTCGCGTGTGGGATGGCTGGGCAGGGTTCTGGCCCGAAACCGGACGAAGCCGTTCAGAACGTAGTTCCACTGGCGCATCGCCGACACGATCCGGCTGCGCTCATGGTCGTCGAAGTCGCGGTCGACGTAGAGGGCGACCGTGCGGCCGGTCGTGGCCGGCGCGGCATGGTCGGTATAGCGCCAGCCGTCCATGGTGGCCGCACTGGCCGGGATGGCGGAGAGGAGGATCGTGACGACCAGAGGGGTGAAGCCGCTGGCCCTCAGCAGCGCGATCAATCGGGGAAGACGCAAAGACGTTCTCCTTACAGGCATCATACGAGGAAAATCGCCTCGCCATCCCCCGCATCGACACGTCGCCGTCAACGCGTGAAGACGAGATCCCCGGTGTAGTGGCGTTCTTCCCAATGATGACGTTCGAGCTCGGGATCGATGTGCTCCTCGGCCGGCCAGCCGAGATCGAGATAGGCCACGAGGCGCCAGCCGTCCGGCACGTCGAGCGCGCGCGTCACCTCGGCAGGATCGAGGATCGAGACCCAGCCCATGCCGAGCCCTTCGGCGCGCGCCCCGAGCCACATCGTCTGCACGGCGGCAACCACCGAATAGCGCAAGGTCTCGGGCATGCTCTGGCGGCCGAGCCCGCTGCCGGTGCCGGTCGACTCGTCGGAGAAGACGGCGAGATGGATCGGCGCTTCCTCGAGCCCGGCGAGCTTCAGCCGCACGTAGTCGGCCCGACGCTCGCCGTCGTAGCCGCCCAGCGCCTGCTCGTTGGCCCTGGCGAAGCTCTTGCACACCGCGCGACGCCGCTCGGGCGACTGCACCTTCACGAAGCGCCACGGCTGGCTGAGGCCGACCGACGGCGCATGCGTGGCCAATTCGATCAAGTCGTCGAGCAGCTTCTCGTCGACCGGATCTTTGCGGAAGCGGCGCACGTCACGGCGCCACAATACGAGGTCGCGAAAGGTCTTGCGGAAGGTTGCGTCGAACGGCAAGTGCGACGGCGGCTTCATGGCGGCCTCCTGCTGACGGTGCAAAAAAACACGCCGCTCGACGAGCGCGGCGGCCGTCCCGTACGCGTCGCGGCGATCGACCAGAGGCTCGTCGCCGTCGACAACGCACGGGCGTAGTGAAACTCGTTGCTCATGATTTCGTTCCCCGCGGATCCAGGTGCAATCGAACGCCGGCCGCTGATCGCGAGATGCCGCGTGTTCACCACCCCGCAAAGCATCGCGCTGAACCGCCGGCTTCATCGTGAAGCGGTTCCGCGCCAATCCGGCCTTGTTCATCGACGGCATGAAGGAGATCGAGTGACTCACCGGCTGGCCCGCAGTGGCGCGGCCACAGGCGCTCACCAGAAGAGGATGAGAGCGAGCAGGATCGCGAGCGCCCCAAGCTGCAGGCCGCAGGCGGTGCGATAGAGCCGGAGCGCGGTGCGGATATCGGCGATCCTGAGGAAGACACGGCCTTCGCCCATCCATTCATTGTCGACCAACACGCCGTCGTAGGTGCGCGGCCCCATCAGCCGCACCCCGAGCGCACCCGCCATGGCCGCTTCCGGCCAGCCCGCATTGGGCGACTCGTGCCGGCGCGCATGGCGCTGCGCCACGGACCATGCCCGCCACGGCGAGGTGCCCGGCACCACCACCGCAGCCAGCACCAGCCATACCACCGACAAACGAGCGGGCAACCAGTTCAGGACGTCGTCGGCACGCGCCGCCGCCCAGCCGAAGTCGATGTATCTTTCGGTCTTGTGACCGATCATGCTGTCGGCGGTGTTGATCGCCTTGTAGGCAATGCCGCCCGGCAGGCCCGCGATCGCCAGCCAGAACATCGGCGCGACGATGCCGTCGGAGAAGCTTTCCGCCAGGCTCTCGACAGCGGCGCGGCAGACGCCCGACTCGTTCAGGTCCGTGGTGTCGCGGCCCACGATCATCGATACCGCCCGACGACCGCGATCGAGGCTCTGGTCGAGCGCGGCGGCGACGGCATCGACGTGATCGTAGAGGCTGCGCTGCGCCAGCAGGCTGCTGGCCAGGATGGCGACCGGCACCACGGCAATGAAGGAAGGCAGGAAGGAATCGAAGAACTGCAGGATCAGCAGCCCGGCGAGCAGGCTGATCGCCAGCAGGGCGACCACCAGCGCGATGCCCTGGCTGCGCTGCTGGACCGGCGAATCCTGCTCCGAGTTCCAGCTCTGGTCGACCCAGGCTATGAGCCGACCCATCCAGGTCACGGGATGGCCGATCGCGCGATAGACGATGTCGGGGTAACCGACACTGGCTTCGACAACGCCAGCAACGAAGGCGAGACCCAGGAACATGGCGCTTTGCCTAGCATGGCGACCCCGGTCATGAAACCGCGGGCCCACGGCGCCCGGCCGTCCGCGCCTCGGATTGCCTGGCGACGACGAAACTTCAGAACTCTGGCATAGACCAGTATGGGAATGTCCGGCTCGGTCGGCGCGGACACGATCGAGTCCGCAGCTCAGAGGCAAGGAGCTCAAGATTCCAGCGAGGCTATGCCTCCGGACCGACAACAGATTGCGCCGGGTCATCCTCATTGGACCGCGCGCATCCTGCGCGCTCATGATCGAGCGCCTTCATAGGCGCGTATGAGCGCGCAGGATGCGCGCGGTCCAATGAGCATGATCGGGCACGGCTGCGCCTCGGCCCGACCGGGCGGGTCCAGCCTGTGTCCAGCGTTGGAAATCTGACGCGTTTGCAGGCCGTTCGGCGACTCAGGCAGGGCAGAGATGGATTCTCGGCGCGAAAAGCCGGACAGGTAATGGGCCGCACCCTCTCCGGCTGGAAGGTCAGCATTTTCGGCCTCCGTGCGGGTTATGTCAGGAATTCTGAACTTTCCGACGATTGGCAAACGGGCGCGTCGTTGATAACCATTGATCATGATGCAGCAGCAGAAACTCGGGCCTCACATGGCCGTGGCCGTCAGCGGGATCGACCTCAACGTGTCGGATGCGGCAACGCACGCCATCCTGCTCGACGCATTGCACGAGAATCTCGTGCTCTGCGTTCGTGACCAGAAGCTTGCGCCGGTGCCGTTCCGCGATGCCATGGCGCGTTTCGGCACGCCGGTGCTGCGCCGGCAGCTCGCCGCGACGCCGGACTGCGCGGAGGTCAACATCATCTCGAGCGAGGATCGCGACGAGCTCGGTGACGGCAGGAAGCTGGTGAATGGCGCGTCCTGGCATACCGACGACAGCTTCATGCGCGAGCCCTGCTCGCTCACCATGCTCTATGGCGTGGTGGTGCCGTCGCGCGGCGGCGACACGCAGTTCGCCAACATGCATGCCGCCTACGAGGCGCTGCCGGCGGAGATGAAGGCGCGGATCGACGGGCTGCAGGTGATCCACAGGTACGATTCCAGCCGCAAGACCAACCGCGTTTCCAAGCGGCCCGCCTCCGAGATGGCCGCCATGCCGGAGGCGACGCATCCGCTGGTCCGCACCCATCCCGAAACCGGCCGCAAGGCGCTCTATCTCAACGCCAACCGCATGGAGCAGGTCGTCGGCCTGGAGCGGGCCGAGAGCGATGCATTGCTCGACGAGCTGATCGCCCACGCGATCGAGCCGCGCTTCCAGTACCGCCACCTCTGGCGCCAGGGCGACGTGGTGATCTGGGACAACCGCTGCACCATGCACAAGGCCAACGCCGACTATCCCGAAGGCGAGCGCCGCCTGATGCACCGCGTGGTGGTGGCGGGCACCGCGCCGGTCTGACTATTCGCCCTTCCCGCCGTCACGGGACCTGGGGCGATCCGGCGTCCCGATCGGCGATGACGCGGAAGCGGTGATCGTCGTCCGTCGCCATGTCCCCGACCAGATTGATCTCCCAGGTCAGGTACTCGCGCATCGCCTCCTCGCGATTGCGTCCGCGGTCGCGTGGCGACAGGAAGATGTCGTCGGCCTCGTCGAGCGCGCGGGCCATTCCGGTTTCGAGCGGCAAGCCCGCCTCGACCCAGGCCCGAGTGCCGCCGGTCAGCGCCAGCACCGGAACGGATGCAACCTCCCGCAGTTCTGCCGCCGCCAGCCGCGCCAATGCGCCGTCGGACGACGTGAGCACGATGGGCTGCCCCGGCGGCAGTTTCGCCAACCCATCGCGCAGGCGCGAGCGGATCGCGAACCAGGAACCGGGAACATGGCCCTGCGCATGCCGCCGGCTCAGCTCGAGATCGATCGCCAGCACGGATCCGGCGGCCAACCGGTCGCGCAGGTCGGTTGCAACGATGCCCGGCACGGCTACGTCTTCCAGGCCGAGGACGCGGGGCGCATGTCGCCCGGTCGTCCATTCGCCGTCGTCGGGCCTGGCGACCAGCACCGCGACGTCGCGCCAGCCCATCTGCTTCAGCCAGGATGCGGTCATGGTCGCCCGAACGCCGTTGTCGTCCACCAGCACCACGCGAGCGCCCCAGGTCGCCATGTAGCTGTCGGTTTCCTGCACGAGCTGTCCCCCCGGCGCCGGCCGCGCGCCGCGCAGGTGGCCGGCCTCGTATTCTTCCGGCGTACGGACATCGAGCACGTAGAGGCTGCGTTCGGCCGCTTCGGCGCGCCACGTCTCGAGCGTGCGCCGGTCGACGCGCGCGATGCCGTGGCGCGCCGCCACGCCTGCCGCGCGTTGTTGCGCCGCCTGCAGCCCGGCTGGCGTGACGTCGGTCGGCCGGCGCGTCGCGCCGTTCACCACGCCGAAACCGGCCAGATGCCAGGCCATCGTGCCGTCCTTGAGCGACACGACCTTGTTGGCGACGCCGGCATTGATCAGCGACTGCGCGCCGATGATGCTGCGCGTGCGGCCGCCGCAGTTGACGATGACCGTGGTGTCGGGCGACGACATGAGGTCGGCGAAGCGATAGACCAGCTCCGCTCCCGGCACGCTGACGGCCGTGGGGATGCTGTTGTTGTGATACTCCTCGAACGACCGGCTGTCGTAGATGGCGATGTCCGCCTTCCGGTCGATCAGCGCTTTCAGCTCCTCGGCGGTTATCCAGGGCGTGGCCGCTTCGTGCTCGACCACCTCGGCGAACGCCTTGCTGGGCACGTGCACGCCGCTGTAGATGCGGAAGCCCACCGCCTCCCAGGCCGCGATCCCGCCGTCGAGCAGCGCCACGTCCTGGTATCCGAGGGCCGCCATCCGTGCCGCGGCGCGCTCCGCGAGACCTTCACCGTCGTCGCACCACACCACCCTTGTCGCGCGCCGGGGCACCAGATCGTCGACCAGCAATTCCAGGCGGCTCAACGGCACGCAGGAGGCCATCAGCAGATGGCGCCGGCCGAACGGCAGTTCCTCGCGCGCGTCCAGCAAGGCGATCTCCCCGCCGTCGTGCAGGCGGGCCTTCAGCTCCTTCGCGTCGATCCGCATCACCTGTCCACTCACGCATTCCCTCCCTGGCTGAACGTGCCGTCCGCCGCGACCCTACGACAGGAGGCGGCGGAAATGCGCGATGGTGCGCTGCCGCGCCTGCGCGGCGGCCGTCCCGTTGTACGGCGGGTATCCCTGGCGATTGAAGCCGTGCTCCGTGCCGGGATAGAGATGGATGCTTACGTTGCCCAGTCCGCCGAGGCGTGCCCGGATCGCCGCCACGGTCTCGGCCGGCACATGCGGATCGTTCTCGGCGAAGTGCATGAGGAGCGGACAGCCGAGACGGTCGGCCTCGCCGAGGTGCGGGTCGATCTGCACGCCGTAATAGCTGACCGCGGCGTCGATCGGCAGCCGCGTGGCGGACAGGTAGGCGAGCAGGCCGCCCAGGCAGAACCCCATCACCCCGACCTTGCCGGTGCAGTCCGGACGCGCCCGCAGGGCGGCGACGGCGTCGCCCAGGTCGCGCACGAGCTGGTCCGTGTCCAGGCGCGCGCTGAGCGCCCGCGCCTTCGCCCGGCCTTCGTCGGTATAGGGCAGGTAGCTCCCCGCCTCCTGCCGCCAATAGACGTCGGGCGCGAGGGCGACGAACCCGTCCGCCGCGTACCCGTCGGTCACCGAGCGGATGTGCGCGTTGGTATTGAATATCTCCGGCAGCACGATCAGGCCGGGCGCCGGTGTCCGGGCCGGCAACGCCAGATACGCCGCGAGCGTCCCGCCGTCGGCGGCCGTGATCCTGATTTCCTCGCCCACTGTTCTCTCCCGGTGTTCAGCCGCCTATCGTATGACCTTGGCCTGTGGTGGCAAGCTGCCGGGTCGATAGTCGCCAGCAACGAGGGATAACGCATGGCCGGTCTTGACCCAGTCGATTCCGTCGACGTCCAGATCCTCGTCGACAATGTCACCGATTCGCTGTCCTCCGTTCCATCGTTCGTCGAGACCGAGCTGGGCGGCCTCGCACGGCGGCGCGGCGGCGCCTGGGTCCTGGGCGGCGCCTGCCTGTGCTGCGCCGCGCACGGCCTGTCCTGCCTCGTCACGTTGCGCCGCGGCGACAGCATACACACCGTCCTCTTCGATTCCGGCCCGGAAGACCGCACCTTCGAGCAGAATGTTTCCCGGCTCGGCATCGATCTCGGGCCGGTCGAGGCGATGGTGCTCAGCCATGGCCATTGGGATCATGGCGGCGCCATGCTGCGCGCCCTGCAGCTCGTGCGCGATCGCAACGGCGGGCGCGAAATCCCCTGCTACATGCATCCCGACATGTTCCGCAGCCGCGCGGCCAAGATGCCCGACGGTTCCTTCAGGTCGATGGAGGACATTCCCTCGGAGGCGTCGCTCACCGCGCACGGCGGCCGTGTCATCTCCACGCGCGATGCGCAGGTGATCGCAGGCAGCAGCGTCTACGTCAGCGGCGAGATACCCCGCCGCAGCGGCTTCGAGGTCGGCCTGCCCGGCCAGCATCGTCGGACCCTGGACAACCAGGGCTGGGAGCTCGACGAACTGCTGGCCGACGAACGCTTCGTCGCCGTCCACGTACGCGGCAAGGGCCTCGTGGTGCTCACGGCCTGCAGCCACGCCGGGGTGGTCAACGTGCTGGCGCACGCCCGCGACTGCTTTCCGGGCGTGAAGCTGCATGCCGTGCTGGGCGGCCTGCACTTGAGCGGCATCAACGAACGCATCATCCCGCAAACAATAGCGGCATTGGGCAAATTCGACCTCGATGTCATCGCCGCCGGACACTGCACCGGGTGGCGGGCCATGACGGCGCTGGCCAACGCCTTCGGCGACGGCAAGCTCGCCCCCTTGGCAGTCGGCAAGCGAATGCGGTTCTGAGTGCGCCGAGCGCCATCCGACATCCGCTCGGAGTGCAGCGGGGCTTTTGCACTGCGATGACCTGCACGGAGGACGAATCTTGAAAGCCCTGCCCCTCTGGCGCAGGCTCGCGCAGCTTCGAGCGACGATACTGGTGATGGCGAGGGAGTGACATGCTGACGGACCGCTATGGCCTGCCCATATCCACCACCGTCGGCGCCGCGCGTGACGCCTATATCGAAGGCGTCGACCTTCTGCTGACCGTCTACCCGGGTGCCGCCGCGTGCTTCGACCGCGCCATCGCCGCGGATCCGGGCTTCGCTCTGGCGCATATCGGCAAGGCCCGCACCCTTCAGCTCGCCGGCAACCTTGCGGCCATGCGAGAGTGCCTCGCGACGACCCTGTCTCTTGGCGACCGGGTTTCGGCGCGCGAGCTCGGCCACATCGATGTCTTTCGTCACCTGTTTGCCGGCCAGGCTGTCGCGGCGCTGGCCGCGATCCGCGTCCATGTGAGAACGTGGCCGCGCGATGCCCTGGTGCTGAGCCTCGCTGCCAATCAGGGCGGCTTGATCGGGATGTCCGGCCTGCCCGGCCGGGAACAGGATCTCGTGGATTTCCTGGGCGAGCTTGCCCCGCACTACGGCGAGGATTGGTGGTTCGAGGCCCATTACGGCATGGCGCTGTCGGAAATCGGCCGGCATGACGCGGCACGCCCGAGGATCGAGCGGTCCCTCGCCCAAGTCCGGCGCAATGCATACGGCGCTCACGCCTTCGCCCATCTCTGCTACGAAACCGGCGAACGGGACAGCGGCATCGCCTTCATGCGCGACTGGTTGCCGCTCTACGATCGCAGCGGCGGCTTGTTCGGCCACCTGAGCTGGCATCTCGGCTTGTTCGAGCTGCACGCCGGCAATCTGCAGGCGGGGCTTCGCCTCTACAACGACGCCTTCTCGGCGGACGATCATCGCGGCGCGGTGCATCAGAAGCTCTCGGACTCCTCCTCGTTCCTGTGGCGATCGGAGCTGGCGGGCCATCCGCGCGACCACGCACGATGGGCGAAGCTGGTCGAATACGCGCGTGAGAAGATTCCCCGTCCGGGCTTTTCCCTCGCCGACTGGCATGTCGCCCTCGCCTATGCCGCTGCTGGCGACGATGCGGCTTTGGCGGGCTGGATCCGGGCGATCGAGGAGCTGGTGCGTGCCGGCAGATATCCCTCCGGTTCGACCATCCCCGCGGTGGCGCGCGCCTTCGGCGCCTTCCAGCGGGGAGATCATGCGACGGCAATCGACCTGCTCGTGCCCATGCTGCCCGAACGCGAACGCATGGGCGGCAGCCGGGCGCAGGTGGACCTGGTGGAAGCGACGCTGTTGCGAGCCTATCTCAATGCCGGACGTGATTCGGAGGCCCGGAACCTGCTTGCGGACCGGCGCCCAGGCCCGGCGGGTCTTCCGGTCGCCGCGAGGTGAGCTGGCAGGGAGAGGCCCCTCAACCCTGCAACAGCACCGTGTGATCGGGGGAGAAGGACACCGTTACCGGCGCCCCCTCGTCGAGCAGGTTGACCGGCGGGCGGCGCACGATCAACCGGCCGATCGCGCATTCGATGACGTACTGGACGAAGTCGCCGTGGAACATGCGCTGCCGCACCGTGCCGGCCAGCTGGTTGTCGCCCGGGTGCGGCACGAGATCGATATAGGCGGTGCGGATCGCCACTTCCGTCCCGGCCTCGGCGCCGCCCGCGGCAACCCGCAGGATGGTCCCGCCCTCGGCCTCGAAGGTGTCGGGGCCGGCACGGCGGCCCTTGACCAGATTGGCGGAGCCCACGAAGTCGGCGACGAAGCGGCTCCTCGGGCGATTGTAGATTTCCTCGGGTGTGCCGATCTGCTCGATCACGCCGACATTCATCACGATCACCCGGTCGGAGATGGCAAGCGCCTCCTCCTGGTCATGGGTGACGTAGACCGAAGTGATGTCGAGCCGCCGCTGCAGCTCGCGCAGCTCCACCCGCATCTCGGCACGCAGCTTGGCGTCGAGATTGGACAGCGGCTCGTCGAACAGAACGACGGTCGGCGAGAAGGCGATGGCGCGGGCGAGCGCCACCCTCTGCTGCTGCCCGCCCGAGAGCTTCGAGGCGCCGCGATCGGCGAGATGGCGCATCTGCACGAGGTCGAGGGCACGCTCGACATTGGCCTTGATGTCGGCGGCGTTCTGTTTCCGCACGCGCAGGCCGTAGGCCACGTTGTCGAACACCGTCATGTGCGGCCACACGGCGTAGGACTGGAAGACCATCGACACGCCGCGCTGCTCGGTCGGCACGTTCTTGCGCTCGGCGGCGCTGTAGATCGCCTGGCCGTCGATGCGGATGCTGCCGCCCGAGGGCTGCTCCAGCCCGGCGATGGCGCGCAGCGTCGTGGTCTTGCCGCAGCCCGAGGGACCGAGCAGGGTCAGATGCTGGCCGCGTCCGACGGTGAAGCTGACACCGTTCACCGCCACCGCGTCGCCATAGCGCACGACCAGGTCGCTGACATCGATACGCACGGTGCTCAAGACAGCTCCTTGGTGGCGCCGCGGGCGACGCGAAACAGGATGACGAGGGCGACGATCACCGTCGCGGTCTGGATCAGGGCCATCGCCGCGGTCAGCTCGGTGCCCGAGCTCGCGAAGGCGCTGACGATCGACGGGGCGATCACCTTGGAATTGGGGCCCATCAGGAAGGCCGAGGCACCGAGCTCGCGCACGCAGGCCATGAAGATCAGCAGCCATGCGGCCATGATGCCGGGCTTGAGCAGAGGCAGGGTCACGGTGCGCATCTGGTAACCCCATGACGCGCCGCAGACGCGGGCGCATTCCTCCAGGCTCTTGTCGATCTGCAGCACCACACCGGCGATGGTGCGCACGCCGAGCGGCAGCATCACGGTGAAATAGGCAAGCGCCAGCAGCCACAGGGTGCCGTAGATGCCGATCGGGATGTTGAGCCAGGCCCAGAGCAGCGCCAGGCCGAACACCAGGCGCGGGACGGCCTGGGGAAACATCACCAGATATTCGATCGCGCCGCGGCCGCGCAGCTGCGATCGATAGATGATCCAGACCAGGACGGCCATGATCAGCACGCCGACGCTGGCCACGCCGAAACCGAGCATCAGGCTGTTGAACAGCGCCGTGCGTACCGGCCCGAGCGACAGCGCGATCTGATAGTTGGCGATGGTCCATTCCGCCTGGCTCAGGATCACGGTCGCGAAACGCTGCAGCGACGTCATCAGCAGGGCCGCGATCGGAAACACCACGGCAAGCGCCACGTACAGGAGGCAGACGGAGAACAGCACCCAGACAAGCCGGCCCATGTCCATCGGCCGCGGCCGGAAGGCCTTGCCGGAGATGGTGGCGAAGCTGCCGCGCGCGATGACGCGGCGGTAGAAGGTCAGCATCCCGAACATGACGACGAACAGCGAGAGCCCCATGGCCGAGGCGCGGCCGTAGTCGGGGGGATAGGCAAGCGTCGAATCCCAGATCGCCGTGGTGATGACGTAGATGCGGCCGGGGATGCCCAGCACCAGCGCGGCGGCGAACGAGCCCAGCATCTCGGCGAAAACGAACAGCGTCGCGCCCAGCACGCCCGGCATGACCAGCGGCAGGGTCACCGTCAGCGTCGTGCGCAGCTTGGAGGAGCCCATGACCCGGGCCGATTCCTCGAGCGCGGGGTCCATCGACTTCATCGACGCCGAGATCATCACGAAGGCGACGGTGCCCTCGAACAGCGCCATCACCCAGGCGATGCCGAAATGGGTGTAGATGTCGGCGATGTCGCCGGTGCCGCCGACCGCCTTCCAGAGCTGGTTGATGAAGCCGCTCTTCGGTCCGGCGATCACCGCCCAGGCGAGCGCGCCGACCAGCGGCGTCATGTAGTAGGGCAGCTCCATCAGGCGCTCGAGCTGGCCGCGCCACGGCACGTTGGTGCGCGTCAGGATCCAGGCGAGCGTGAAGCCGATCAGGATGGCCATCACGGTGGCCATCACCGCGATGATCACCGTATTCCATACGGTCCTGAAGTCCTCCTCGAAGATCGCGACGTAGTTGGCGATGCCGAAATCGACCGGCGGAAACGCCATCGGGTCGCCGACGTTCAGCGACTCCTCGACCAGGAAGACCAGAGGCAGCAGGACCAGGAAGCCCACGACCGAAAGGACCGCGAGCGTGGTCAGCGCCTGCCCGTCGAGGCGCAGGCGACTGAAGCCGTTTCTCAAGAAACTCTCTCCCGACAAGGCAGGATGCGCGCGCTCGCAGGCGAATGCCGCGCCCGATGACCGATGGGCGCGATGGCGGAAGACACCTGCCCCCCTCTCACCCACCCTCTCCCCCGATCGGGGGAGAGGAGCATGAGAGAGACGTTCGACTGTAGGCCGGTCAACCTAGCGTCCGGTGCCGACGATGCGATTCCATTCCTTGGCAAAGGACGGACGATCCTTCTCGAACGCGTTCCAGTCCGCAGGAGACAGGAGCTTCATCTTGCTGAGCGGCACGGTGTCGGCGCCGC
>Ga0182739_1004068_pt1 | contig 12316 bp, 8 predicted proteins | sample eDN5th30CBELigBY_FD_128873 | JGI IMG/M metagenome (GOLD analysis project Ga0182739, IMG submission 128873) | Enriched backyard soil microbial communities from Emeryville, California, USA - eDNA 5th pass 30_C BE-Lig BY (version 2) (version 2) | ecosystem: Environmental > Terrestrial > Soil >... | reverse complement strand
TTATTCTACAATCAAAACGGCAGTTGCTTGCTCGCTTGTAGCGGCCTTCGGGCTCACAGATACAGTGCAGGCACAAGAGCCGACTGTATTTGGAGGAAGATCCCAATACAGGACATGGTCTATCGGTGTGAACGGTGGTTTTACTACGCCTTCTGTACTCATCGGCGGATCGAATGCGTTCAACCAAAAAGTAGGTTTCGGTGGTTACAAACTGCGCGAGTACTACGGTATCACTGTGCGTAAGCAATTGTCGAGCTGGTTTGGTATTGAAGGAGCTGTAAACCGTGGTAGGATTTTCACCTACAATAACCGGGGTATCAGCAATTCGTACCTCTTCGATGCAGCTAACGGTGCTTCGGGTGCTGCGGCATATCAATCTGCAGAAACTTCTGTACAGTATGCTGCTAGCTTAAATGGTGTATTCCAATTGGCTACCATCGACTTTTTGCGTCGTGAAAACGCTGTTAACTTCTATGCAAGCGTTGGTTACGGTGTAATGGCTTTCAATCCGGTAGGTTACACGGACGCCGACGGTTCTTCCGGTGCTTGGGATAACAAAGGCGGCTGGGGTGAAGAAGTTAATTCTGACCGTGAGTTGTCTGGCGATCGTGACTTCAAGCGCGAAGCATACATTCCTGTAGGTGTAGGCGTTAAATTCAAGTTGTCTGATCGCGTAGCGTTGAACTTGGGTTATACGATGAACTTTGTTGATGACAAAGCGTTGTTCGGTCCGGTTGTTGACCGCGCTGCTAACGATAAATTCTCGTATACTTACGCTGGTTTAGAGTTCTCTTTGGGTTCATCTTCAAAACCGGATTTGACCTGGCATAACCCAGTGTCTACGTTGTATGATGAGTTGAAGGATCCTTCATTGCGTAACGAGCTTGAAGCATTGAAACAACGCGTATCTACTTTGGAAGGCATTGTTGACGAGTTGAACAATGACGAAGACGGAGATGGTGTTTCTGACCGCTTTGACAAGTGCCCAGGTACACCTGCAGGTACTCAGGTTGACGGCGCTGGTTGCCCGATTAAATTCCCTGAGCCTGAAGTTAAGGAAGTTTCTGGCACCTATTCGAACATCCAGTTCGAGTTTGACAGCTCTGTGCTGAAGACTGAGTCATACTCAATCCTTGACCGGTTGTCTTCTGAACTGCGTGAAAGCGGTGCTACCGTTACTTTAGACGGCCACGCTTCTGCTGAAGGTACTGAAGCTTACAACATGACATTGTCACAAGACCGTGCTAACTCGGTAAAACAATACTTGGTTAACTCTGGTGTAGATGCAGCTAAGGTCAATACTCAAGCTTTTGGTGAGTCTGCTCCGATTTCATCAAATGCTACTGAAGAAGGACGTGTTCTTAACCGTCGTGTTGAAATTAAGAAGTAAGCAAGATCCTATTAGGAATTGCTGATAAAGAACGGCCAATCCGAATAGGATTGGCCGTTTTCTTTTTACGGATTTTTCAACTCCATGCCAGCTGTTATAATGCTAACGTAAACTTTTTCCCTGCTTACGTGTTTATTAGTCAGTATTAAACAAATTAGAACATTAGCACAATGAGCAATTTAAAGTTAAAAGGAACCTGGAACGAGTTAAAAGGTAAGGTCAAGCAGCAATACGCGGACCTAACTGATGATGATCTGTTGTATGAAGAAGGCAAGGAGGATGAGTTGGTGGGCCGCATTCAAAAGAAAACAGGCAAAGCGCGCGACGAGGTGGTTGATTGGTTAAACCAATTGTAATTGATCTGAAGCAAGCTATAGCACATAGCACAAAAATTAGACAAAAGCGGTACGGGCATTGGGGCCCGTACCGCTTTTTCTTTTTAACTTAGCCCCATGGCAAAAAGGAAACCTTCCATACTCGTCGTGAACGACGACGGCGTCACCGCGCCTGGTATAAAGGTATTGATTGAAGAAATGCAGCAAATTGGCGACGTCACGGTGGTAGCGCCCGAAGGGCCACAATCGGGCACAGGGCACGCCATAACGATTGGCAAACCACTGCGCATCGATCCCATTTATATTTATCCTGAAGTGGAAATGTATAAATGTTCGGGCACGCCTGTAGATTGTGTCAAGCTGGCGGTAAATAAAGTTTTTAAAGGCCGTAAACCCGACATTTGCGTTTCAGGTATCAACCATGGCCTTAACAATTCGATTAACGTGTTGTACTCGGGTACCATGTCTGCAGCTGTAGAAGGGGCTATCGAAGATATCCCCTCGATCGGGTTTTCTTACGACGACCTGGAGCACGATGCTGACTTTTCCAATTGCCGGCCTTATGTAAGGAGTATTACCAAGCAGGTTCTGGCCAATGGGTTGGCAAAAGGGACACTCTTGAATGTGAATTTTCCGAAAGTCGAAAAGATAAAAGGGATTAAGATATGTAGACAGGCCGATGCTAAATGGGCAGAAGAGTTCGATGAACGGACGGATCCAAGCAATCGCAGTTACTACTGGCTTACCGGTGTGTTCCAACTGCGTGATCGCGGCGAGGATACCGATGTGTGGGCACTGCAAAATGGGTATGCGTCTATCGTGCCCGTTCAGTTCGATATGACTGCCCATCATGCGATACCAGAACTCAACTCGTGGGCTTTTGATAGTAAATAAGTGAAGCAGAATTCCTTCTTTTTCGGGTGTATAGTAGGCCTGTTTGCTCCAGCGATCGCTTGTTTGATCAAGGTCTTTTCGTCGCTAGGGTCCGCCATGCATCCGCTAACACTGTATGTTGTCGCTGCGGCCATCAATCTCCTGCTCCTCCGTTTTTTTTTCCGGCGGGCACTCGATCGAACTGGTCGCGGTGTGCTTTTGGTTACTTTTTTAGCCGTAATACTTTTGATTTTTATTGATAAACAGTCGCTGATATGAGACTCTCGCTTGGGTTTTCTCCATGCCCCAATGACACGTTCATTTTTGATGCGCTTATCCACAATAAGATTGATACGGAAGGCCTCATTTTCGATGTGCATTACGAAGATGTGGAGACACTAAATCAGAAAGCCTTCAATGCTGAACTGGATATCACCAAGCTGAGCTATCATGCCTATGCCTATGTAGCAAGCAACTATGTATTGCTTGATGCAGGCAGCGCACTGGGTTTTGGTGTTGGGCCATTGTTGATCAGCGGTGATCCGGAGCTTGCGGAGCGGTTGTCTGCGGCCGGTGAAGGGGGGGTGCTGCCCAGGGAGCAATTAACTGTGGGCATTCCTGGAAAATACACGACAGCAAATTTTTTAATGGGGCTGGCGTTTCCGGGATTGACCGACAATCGGGAAATGATGTTTTCAGCGATCGAGCAGGCGCTGGTCGACCGAAAAATCGATTTGGGTCTCATCATCCATGAGAATCGCTTCACTTACCAGGATAAGGGGCTACATAAAGTAATGGATCTCGGTGATTACTGGGAAAAAACGACGGGCGCACCTATTCCGTTGGGTGGTATCGTGGCAAATCGCCGGTTACCCATTGATATAAAACATACCATCAATCGGGTAATACGCAAAAGTGTAGAGTTTGCGTTCGCCAATCCACAATCCGGTATCGACTTTATTCGTTCGCACGCTCAGGAAATGAGCGAGGACGTCATGTATAAACACATCGAGCTGTATGTCAATCGGTTTTCGGTTGCGCTCGGCGACGAGGGACGAGCCGCCATTCATACGCTATTTCATAAAGCTTGGGAATTGCGATTGGTCCCCCAAACATCAAAGGAACTGTTTCTGAAGTCTGCCAGATAACGCCTTCAATCTTCAATCTAACGTCTTCAATCTAAAATCTAATGACTAACTTTGCCCAGTATGTCATATTGGCGCAGATTGGTTTTTGGTGTCATTATTGACGATGAGGTGTGTCAGATAATAAACAATAGCACATGTTAACATTCTTAAGTAAAATATTCGGTAGCAAGTCAGACCGGGATATCAAGCATATTCAACCATTGGTAGCCAAAATCAAGGAAGAATATCCGAAATTGGAACCCCTCACGCACGACCAGCTGCGCGCAAAAACAATTGATTTTAAAAGGCGTATCGCAGATTATCTTGCAGATATTGACAAAGAAATCGCGGCGTTAAAAGCGGAGGCCGAGCAAGAGGGCGTCGAGATGAGCGAAAAGACGGCTATCTACGACAAAGTAGACAAATTAGGTAAAGATCGCGACCGCCAATTGGAAGAAGTACTGTTGCAGATTCTTCCGGAAGCGTTTGCGGTAGTCAAGGAAACGGCGCGGCGCTTTACGGAAAACAGCGAAATTGCGGTTACCGCATCAGATTTTGATCGGGAGCTTGCAGCTTCGAAAACGCATATCAAAATTGTGGACGACAAAGCTGTCTGGCAAAACACCTGGGTAGCTGCCGGAACCGAGGTAACGTGGAACATGGTTCATTACGACGTCCAATTGATTGGAGGTATTGTACTCCACGAAGGCAAGATTGCCGAGATGGCTACGGGCGAAGGTAAAACATTGGTAGGTACATTGCCTGCGTACCTAAATGCACTGTCCGGCCAGGGCGTGCATATCGTAACGGTAAACGACTACCTCGCACGGCGTGACGCGGAGTGGAACGGGCCGCTGTTTGAGTTCCATGGGCTGCGCGTGGATTGCATCGATAAGCACCAGCCTAATTCGTCGGCCAGACGTAACGCTTATCTGGCAGATATCGTCTTTGGTACGAACAATGAGTTTGGCTTTGATTACCTGCGCGATAACATGGCGCAGTCGCCCGAAGCCCTGGTACAGCGGAAACTGCACTTTGCTATGGTCGATGAGGTAGACTCGGTGCTCATCGACGACGCCCGGACACCATTGATTATTTCCGGCCCGATACCACGGGGTGACCAGCACGAGTTTTACGAGCTCAAGCCCCGTATTGAGCGACTGGTCAATACCCAGAAAGCATTCATCAACGGCGTGCTGAATGAGGCAAAGAAAGCTATTGCCTCGGGCGACACGGATGCCGAAGGTGGTGGACTTGCCCTCTTTCGCGCCCATCGCGGGTTGCCCAAGAGCAAGGCGTTGATCAAGTTCCTGAGTGATGGCAATAATAGGCAGGTGCTCCAAAAAACGGAGAACTATTACCTGCAAGAGCAGAGTAAGAACATGCCCAAGGCCGATGCCGAGCTTTATTTCGTCATCGATGAAAAAAACAACCAGGTAGAACTTACGGAGAAGGGAATCGAACTGATTACCGATTCAGGAGAAGACCCCAGCTTCTTCATCATGCCCGACGTGGGCAGCGATGTTGCTGAGATTGAGAAATCGGATCTCAGCCCCGAGGAGAAACTGGCTAAGAAAGAAGAATTGATGCGCGATTTCGCTATCAAATCAGAACGTATCCATTCGGTAAACCAGCTTCTCAAGGCCTACACCTTATTTGAACGCGACGACGAGTATATCATCGACGAGGGCAAGGTAAAAATTGTCGATGAGCAAACCGGCCGTATTATGGAAGGCCGCCGTTATTCCGACGGGTTGCACCAGGCCATTGAGGCCAAGGAAAATGTGAAAGTCGAAGATGCCACACAAACTTATGCCACGATCACCCTGCAAAACTATTTCCGCATGTACCACAAGCTTGCTGGCATGACCGGTACGGCGGTTACGGAAGCAGGCGAGCTTTGGCAGATTTATAAATTAGACGTGGTTGAAATACCGACCAACGTGCAGATTCAGCGTGATGACAGGCATGATTTGATTTATCGGACAGCCCGCGAGAAATACAATGCGGTGGCAGAAGAAATCCATCAGCTAACGCAGCAAGGGCGGCCCGTCTTGGTGGGCACCACTTCCGTGGAAATCTCCGAATTGCTTAGTCGGATGCTCAAGCTACGAGGTGTCAAACACAATGTGTTGAATGCCAAGCTGCATCAACGCGAAGCCGACATCGTTGCCGAAGCCGGCCAGCCGGGCATGGTAACCATTGCGACCAACATGGCTGGTCGCGGTACAGACATCAAGCTCGGCCCCGGCGTGAAAGAAGCTGGAGGATTGGCGATTGTCGGTACCGAGCGGCATGAATCCCGCCGTGTTGACCGGCAGCTGCGCGGCCGTGCCGGTCGTCAGGGCGATCCCGGATCATCACAGTTCTTCGTATCGCTTGAAGATCCGTTGATGCGACTGTTTGCTTCTGAGCGCATTTCCAACATCATGGTAAAAATGGGCGTAGAAGAAGGCGAGGTCATGCAGCATAGCATGCTCACCAAATCTATAGAGCGTGCACAGAAGAAAGTGGAAGAAAATAACTTCGGTATACGGAAGCGCCTTCTGGAGTACGATGACGTGATGAACTCGCAACGGAGCGTGATATATGCCAAGCGCAAGAACGCTTTGTTTGGTGAGCGTTTGGACGTAGATCTGAACAATACCATATTTGACGTGGTAGAAGATACGGTGACCACAAGCAAAGAAGGGGGAACCTACGACGATTTCCAACTGGAGGTGATTCGTATTTTCTCGCTCGATCCGGGCATCGATGCCGCGGAATTTGCCGATAGTAACATCGTGTCACTCACGGAAAAGCTTTTTGAACGGATAATTGCCTTTTATAGCGAGAAATCCGATAAAATAGCGAAACAAACGCTCCCGGTGCTGACCGATGTATTTGCAACGCGGGGGGAGCAAATCGAAAATATTGTGGTTCCATTCTCGGACGGCATTCGCGGTATCCAAGTGGCAACCAATTTGAAGAAGGCCGTAGAAACAGGTGGCAAAGAAGTGTTTAAATCGTTCGAGAAAGGTGTTGTCCTTGCGTTGATTGATGAGGCCTGGAAAGAACACCTGAGGGACATGGACGAGCTGAAGCAGTCTGTCCAGAATGCGGTGTATGAGCAAAAGGATCCCATTATTATTTATAAAATGGAAGCCTTCAACCTGTTCCGGGATATGCTTGTGGAGATGAACAAAGACATTGTAGGTTTCTTGTTCAAAGGGGAGATCCCTCAGCAGCAGCCGCAGGACGTGCGCGAGGCGAGGCCGGCACCCCGGCAAGAGGCTCGCGTAAAAACATCCAAACCTGAGCTTGTAGGAGCCGGTGGCGGTGCTCCCGTGGAAGATACCCGCGAGGTGCAACGCACCCAGCCCGTTCGCAATGAACAGAAAGTAGGCCGGAATGACCCGTGTCCTTGTGGCAGCGGTAAAAAGTATAAAAATTGCCACGGCGCATAATACGGTTAAGGTTATGGAAAAAAAAGGCTTCACCATACTCATCTTCCTATTCCTTGGTTTTTCCTGCACCGATGTTTTTGCGCAGCAACAGGGTAAAGTGGAGGTTGTCGCCGACCCCCTGATCAGTCTGATGCAACGGAGCCGGAAAGGCACCAATATTACAGCCACTTCACCAACCCGGCCTCCGGTTGATAAAGAAACCGCAACCCGTACGACCACCATGGGGTTTCGTGTTCAGATCTACTCCGGTTCAGACCGCTCGGAAGCATACGCCGAGCAGGCCCGTTTCAAACGGCTGTACAAGGGCATCGATACTTACCTGAGCTACGAGGAGCCTAATTACCGTGTGAAAGTCGGCGATTTCAGGAGTAGGAATGAGGCACAGGATCTTATGCAGGGCCTCCGAAAGCAGTTCAATAACGTATTCGTATTTACCGAAGAAATTTACGTGTATCAATAACGGAAAAGTAAGTGATGAAAGACGAAATCCGGGCGCTAGCAGCGCAAATCCACGAAAAGACGGTGGGATGGCGACGGCATTTGCACCAAAATCCGGAACTTTCTTTTCAGGAATATGAGACTTCGGCCTTTGTAAAGGCTCAACTGGATCAGCTTGGAATCACCTATACCCCTATGGCCGATACGGGTTTGGTAGCGCATATTCATGGCGAGCGGCCCTCCGATAAGGTCGTGGCATTACGTGCCGACATGGACGCCCTGCCCATTACCGAAGTGGACGGACGCGAATACGGGTCAAAACGTACCGGTGTAATGCACGCCTGCGGGCACGATGTACATACCGCCTCGTTACTGGGTACAGCACATATCCTTCAATCACTGAAAGCAGATTTCGGCGGAACGGTCAAACTCATATTCCAGCCCGGCGAAGAGCGGTTGCCGGGAGGTGCCAGTCTTATGATCAAAGCAGGGGCACTGCAAAACCCGGCTCCGCAGGCGGTCATCGGGCAACACGTGATGCCATTGATTCCCGCTGGGAAAGTGGGCTTCAGGGCCGGCAAGTACATGGCATCCACCGATGAATTATACCTAACGGTAAAGGGCCGGGGCGGTCACGGTGCCCAACCCCAGCAAAATATCGACCCGGTGGTCATTACCGCCCATATCATCACAGCGCTGCAACAGATAGTCAGCCGTGTAGCCGATCCCAAAATGCCGAGTGTGCTGTCGTTTGGAAAAGTTATTGCCAATGGCGCTACCAATGTAATCCCCGATACGGTATATCTGGAGGGTACTTTCCGTACGTTTGATGAGCTATGGCGCAAAGAGGCACATGAGCGCATGGTGAAAATGGCCACAGGCATCGCCGAGAGTATGGGCGGGGAATGTGATTTTGAGGTGCGCAGCGGTTATCCATTCCTCGTTAACGAAGAGAAGCTGACCGCTGAGATCCGCAACTACGCCGAAGAGTTCCTCGGCAAAGAGCATGTAGTCGACCTCGATCTCTGGCTTGCAGCGGAAGACTTTGCTTATTATTCTCAGGTGGCCGATGCCTGTTTCTACCGTTTGGGTACCCGTAACGAAGACAAGGGCATCACTTCGGCAGTACATACGCCCACATTTGACATCGACGAAAGCGCTTTGGCGTTGAGCACCGGTTTGATGGCCTATATTACCTTACGCCGCCTAGGCAGCACCTAATCTTATTTCCCGGGCCGTGGATAGTATCTTGTTACGAGCAGCAAACGGAGCGGACGTGCACATCATCCGTCAGTTGGCTAATGACATTTGGTGGCCCACTTATGGGAACTACATCGACCATGGGCAGATCCGTCTGATGCTGGAATTGATTTATTCCGAGCCTGCCCTGCGGGCACAACTCGAAGCCGGGCAGTGCTTCTCACTGGCATTGAGGGGCCGTACCGCCGTCGGATTCGTTGGGTTCCAACCCAAACAGGATAACCCAATGACCATGCGTATCGAAAAGCTTTATGTAAGTCAATCGGAGCAAGGTAAGGGTACGGGAAAGCTACTGATTAACCATGTTGCCAAAATTGCACATGCAGCTGGTTGCTCGTATCTGGAATTGAATGTAAACCGCTATAATCCAGCCACGGACTTCTATGAACGGCAAGGCTTTGTAATTGTGGATACAGTAGACACACCGTACCATGATTACGTGCTGAATGATTACATCATGCAGAAGGAATTAGGGACGGATAGGTAAACAATCTCCACGTTTTTCTGGCTATTGCGCCGTGTTTTTTTAAATTTGGGAAACATCGCGCTCGTAATTTCATTTTTTGAAATGCGAATAACACAGATACATATGAAAAATCGGCATGTATATCACAGTGGAGTTATTGGAAATTGCAGCTACCTGGCTCATATTCAGAAAGACAGTAATGTTTCCTGGTTATGCTGGCCCTCTTTTGACAGTTCGTTCGTTTTTGGCGGATTGTTGGACCCCGATAAAGGCGGACGGTTTTCTATACAGCCGGTGGGCGAATTCACGAGCAAGCAATATTATATTGAGAATACCAATGTACTCCGTACGGAGATAACGACTGCGGAGGGCACGTATCGGATCACCGATTTCGCCCCACGTTTCAGGCAATATGAGCGTTATTTCAAGCCGTTGATGCTCATTAGAAAGGTAGAGCCCTTATCAGGTCGGCCACGCGTACGTATCATCTGTGAGCCTGTAGGAGCATATGGGACGCAAACATTCAATAAATTCAGGGGAAGCAACCACGTAGAGTTCAGCAATGGCATTGAGCAGATGCGGTTAACGACCAATGTGCCCGTAAGCCACTTTTTCGGTGAGGAGGCGTTCGTACTCGGTGGCACCAAGTACCTGGCCCTTACCTACGGCCAACCGCTTGAAGCACCATTGGAGCGCACCGTAGAGCACTTTCTTAGGGAAACCACGAATTACTGGCGCACCTGGATTAAGCACGCCACTATCTCAGCGTTCTATCAGGAAGCCGTTATCCGGTCTGCGCTCGCCTTAAAAATCCACCAGTACGAAGATACGGGGGCCATCATTGCGGCTGGCACCACCAGTTTGCCTGAATACCCCGGCAGCGGACGTAATTGGGACTACCGCTTTTGCTGGCTGCGCGATAGCTATTATGTGATCACCGCATTGAACCATATCGGCCAGTTCGAAGAGATGGAACTTTACGCCAATTACATTACAAATATTACCCATGCAGACACGGGCCGGCTCCAGCCACTTTACGGAATAAACGGGCAGTCTGAGCTAACCGAGCAGCTGTTGGAGAACCTGCCAGGATACCAGGGTAACAAGCCGGTACGGATTGGCAACCAGGCCTATGAGCATATTCAGAATGATGTGTATGGCCAGGCGATGATTGCGTTACTTCCGCTATATACAGATTACCGTTTCGTTTTCAAGGAGCGTTCTGATGCGGGGCGCTGGGTTGACTATATTCTTGAAAAGATTGAGAAGACAATCGATGAAAAGGATGCGGGCATCTGGGAATTCCGAAATTTTGCCAACCACCATTGTTACACCAATCTATTCCAGTGGGCCGGCAGCTCGGCGGCGCAAAAAATCGGAAAGGTCATCGGCGACCAGCAATTGATTGGCCGTGCAGAGGCATTGATGAAGCGCGCAGCGCACTATATTGAATCATGTTATGATGCGAAACGAGGGGTATATGTCAATGCAGTAGGCGGTACCCACCTGGATGCCAGTACGCTGCAACTGATCATGATGCATTATCTCGACCCAGCGTCCGAGCGTGCACGTAACCACCTTGCAGCGCTTGAAAAGGAGCTGAAGACTCCTGAGGGACTTTTCTATCGTTACCTGCACTCAGACGACTTCGGCAAACCCAAGTCCACATTCCTCATCTGCGCATTCTGGCATGTTGAAGCGCTGGCTTGCGTGGGACGGATAGACGAGGCGATAGCCACGTTTGAGAAGCTGCTTACGTATGCCAATCACTTGCTGTTATTCAGTGAGGATGTGGATGAATCCGACGGAAGCCAATGGGGCAATTTCCCACAGGCATATAGCCATGTGGGGCTAATGAATGCCGCTTATCGCATTTCCATGAAGCTTGATCATCCGATTTTTATCGGTTAGCCGAAAGCGGGGTTTCATCGGCGAGCTTCTGAAGCAGTTCCCGCACGTCTTGGCGTTGTTTCAGGTAAAACCTCGCAGCCGACACTTCGGTACCCACTTTGATGGTGAAAGCCTCGTGCGGTAATGCATGGAATGTATCTTCGTCTGTACGGTCATCACCAATCGAAAGGATGAAATCATACCGGTTTTCGTGGAGGATATTCAGTGTTGCCCGGCCTTTGTTTACCTCGGCGCTTCGTATTTCCACTACTTTATCACCGTCGAGCAACTGCAGTCCATATGATGCCGAGTAGTCACGAAGGCCTTCAATCAGTTCGTTCGCGCGCAGCGGTCCCAAATCGCGCTGTACCTTGCGGTAATGCCAGGCAAGCGAGTAGCTTTTTTCTTCCACAAATGCGCCAGGCGTTCGGTCTGCATACGATTCCATGAAAGCACCCACTTCTTCCTTCCAGGCATTGGATAGTCCGCTCTTGAGTCGCCATTCGGTATGGGGCTCCTTGGTCCACACGCCGTGTTCTGCGATGAGGCTATAGGGTTTATTTTGGAACCATTTTTCCAGCGTGCTGTGCTTTCGGCCACTAATGATGACCAAGTGGTTGTTTATGTCAGCCTCCAGCGTATCAAGTAACCGATAGAGTTCGGCATCGGGCGAAGCTTTGTCTATGTCGTCCTGAAAGCCGACCAGTGTACCGTCGTAATCGAGCAATAATAACCTGCTCACCGCGCCCTTATAGTGGCTGATGATCTGATTTTCAATGACCGAACCGACCAGTCTGGCCCGGGTGTTGGATTGTACTGTTTTTGTCTCTTCCAGTCTGTTCATAAATAAAATAGCCCAGTGTTGTACGGTAAATTTGAATACAATTTGGCGCATGGCTTTCATGCGCTTATCGATCTCAGCGCCCGGCATCTTCAACGCGGTCAGCAGTGCGTCGCGGATATCGTTAACATTGTTCGGATTTACGATCAGGGCATCGATCAGTTCATTGGCCGCTCCGGCCATTTCACTGAGAATGAGCACGCCGGTATGATCGTTGCGACTGGCTACATACTCCTTACTGACCAGGTTC
>Ga0182739_1004067_pt1 | contig 12316 bp, 12 predicted proteins | sample eDN5th30CBELigBY_FD_128873 | JGI IMG/M metagenome (GOLD analysis project Ga0182739, IMG submission 128873) | Enriched backyard soil microbial communities from Emeryville, California, USA - eDNA 5th pass 30_C BE-Lig BY (version 2) (version 2) | ecosystem: Environmental > Terrestrial > Soil >... | reverse complement strand
GGGCCCAAGGGCCGCCTCGGCCGCATGACGTTCCGCATGAAGGGCTCCGTGTACCCGAAGGACCGCATGGTGTTCACCGCCACCGTCACCGACGTGACCACCGACGACGCCGGCTGCGGCTGGGCCTCGCTGCTCGTCACCTTGGCCGTCGACGGCGTGACCAAGACCGACTGCTCGGTGCGCGTGGCCCTGCCCGTGTCCGCCGACGACAACCCCTGGTCCCGCCGCGGCGGCCAGTGGATCCCCTGACCGCACGCATCCGCCCGGCGCACTGCACCCGACGCACCGAACACCGAGGACTGAACCCATGGACCTGGATTTCTCCGAAGAACAAGACATGCTCCGAGAGATGGTGCGCGGCGTGTGCAGCACGTCGTCGTCGCTCGATGCGGTGCGCGCCCTCGAGGACGACCCCATCGGGTACTCGCCCGAGTTCTGGCAGCAGCTGGCCGACCTCGACCTCACCGGCCTGATGATCCCCGAGGCGTACGGCGGTTCCGGCATGACCGCGCTCGAAGGTGCGGTCGTCTACGAGGAGCTGGGCCGGGCCCTGGCCCCGTCGCCCCACTTCGTGAGCGCCGTGCTGAGCGCCGGGCTCCTGCTGCGGTCCGGGTCCGAGGACCAGAAGCAGGCCCTGCTCCCGCAGATCGCCAAGGGCACCGCCATCGCCACCACGGCGTGGCTCGAGCCGAAGAACGGATTCGGCCCCAAGGGCGTGCAGGCCACGGCCACGGCCGACGGTGACGGCTTCGTCCTCGCCGGCACCAAGTGGCACGTGCCCTTCGCCGCCGCCGCGACGCACCTCGTGGTGCTCGCCCGCACCGGCCCGGCACCGACCGACGTCGACCTGTTCGTCGTGGACCCGAAGGCCGGCGGCGTCACCCTCACCCAGATGTTCTCGATCGCCTCGGACTGCCAGTACCAGGTGGAGCTCGACGGCGTCCGGGTCACCGAGGCCGACCGCATCGGCGCCGCCGGCACCGGCTGGGCCACCTGGGACGCCGTGCTCGACGAGGGCCTCGTGTTCCTCGCCGCCCAAGCCATCGGCGGTGCCGCCTACGCCCTGGAGATCACGGTCCAGTACGCCAAGGACCGCGAGCAGTTCGACAAACCGCTCGGCGCCTTCCAGGCCATCTCCCACTACCTGTCCGACGCCTCGACGGCGGTCAACGGCGGCCGCATCCTGGTCTACGAGGCGGCGTGGTCGCTGGCCAACGGCCGCCCGGTCGAGGGCAAGGACGTGTCCACGCTCGGCCCCATGGCGAAGCTGTTCGCCTGCCAGACCTACCGCAACACCACGGCGATGGGCGAGCAGGTCTTCGGCGGCGTCGGCTTCACCCTCGAGTACGACATCCAGCTCTTCTTCCGCCGGGCCAAGGCCCTCCAGATCGCCTGGCTCGACGACCCCGCCCTCCGCGAGAAGGTCGCCACCCAGGTCCTCGACAAGACCGCCTGACCCCCCGCATCCCCGGGCCGCACATCCACCGACCCCCGCGATTTCGGGTCACGCGTGCACCGTCAACGTGCCCAGGTGACCCGAAATCGGTGGAATCGGGATTCCTCACTGATTTCGGGTCACGCGTGCACGGCCTGGGTGCCCAGGTGACCTGAAATCGACTGGCGCCGGCTCGCCGTGTGGGACCCGTCGACCGCGGGCGCTTCGCCGGGAGGGGGTCCGCTGCCATGCTGGACCGATGGCCACCGGTCGGTTCGCTCCTTCGCCGACAGGGGACCTGCACCTGGGGAACCTGCGGACGGCGCTCGTGGCGTGGCTGTTCGCCCGGCAGGCGGGATCGGGGTTCCTCGTGCGGATGGAGGACCTGGACCGGGTGCAGGCATCGGCCGACCACGAGCGGTCGCAGCTGGCCGACCTGGCCGCGCTCGGGCTCGACTGGGACGGCGAGGTCGTCCGCCAGAGCGAGCGGTTCGACCGCTACGAGGCGGCCATCGCCCGGCTCACCGCCGCCGGGTTCACCTACCCCTGCTCGTGCACCCGACGGGAGATCCGCGAGGCGTCGGCGGCCCCGCACGGCGATCCGCTGCCCGACGGCGCCTACCCCGGGACCTGCCGGGACCTGACCGACGCCGAGCGGCAGGCCCAGGTCGAGTCGGGTCGCCCGCTCGCGCTGCGGCTGCGTGGCCCGGGCACGACCGTGACCGTCCACGACGAGCTGCAGGGTGAGGTGTCGGCGCTCGTCGATGACGTGGTCCTCCGCCGCAACGACGGCGTGCCCGCCTACAACCTCGCCGTCGTGGTGGACGACGCCGCCCAGGGCATCGAGCAGGTGGTGCGCGGCGACGACCTGGCCAGCTCGGCGCCCCGCCAGCGCTACCTCGCCGACCTGCTCGGTCTCGCGCCCGTGGCCTACGCCCACGTCCCGCTCGTCCTCGGTCCCACCGGCCAGCGCCTGGCCAAGCGCGACGGCGCCGTCACCGTTGCCGACCAGCTCGCCCTCGGTCGTACGCCCGAGCAGCTCGTCGGGACCCTCGCCCACTCGCTCGGCCTCGTCGACGCTCCCGAGCCGGTGCGAGCCGCCGACCTCATCGCCGCGTTCGAACCGACCCGCATCACCTCGGCACCGTGGACGTTCGAGACGACGCATCTCCACTGTCACCCTCACCCTGGATCGAACTTTTCGTGAAGTTGGTTGCCCTGCCACCACGATCACGAAAAGTTTGGGTGGGTTGGGGTGGGGATGGGTCAGATGCCTTGGGCGATGCGGAGGCGGACGATCTCCCTGATCGCAAGCGGCTCGACGCTTCCGTCCCTGTCTGGAGACCCGCTTCAGGTTCGTGGATTCGCGTCACCTGCTGCGTGGCTCATCGCCCCAGGATCACGAGCGGTGGGTCGACCTGCTCGATGCGACCAGCCTGTTCGTGCCTCGAGCGGAGCCCTGTGTCGAGGGTCCACCGCAACACGGGATCGCCGGTACGGTCCCACCCATGGGTGAGACCCACATCGAGGGACCGACCGCCGTCGTGTTGATCGCGCACGGGAGCCGGACGGTGTCGGCCAACAAGGCGCACCGGAAGATGGCCGTCGACCTGGAGACGATGCTGGGCATGCCGGTGTGGGCGGCGTTCCTGGAGCTGGCCGACCCGCTGATCCCCGCGGCGATCCACCAGGCCACTGCGGCCGGCGCCACCAAGGTGCTGGTCCTGCCGTACTTCCTCTACCCGGGCCGCCACCTGTCGCTCGACATCCCCGAGCTGGTGGCCACCACCGCGGCCATGCACCCTGACGTGGACATCGTGACGATGGACGGCTTCGGCGAGGATCCGGCGGTCCTCGGTCTGCTCGTCGCCCAGGTCCGCCGGGCCGACGCCCGCTGACCCGGGGCGACGCCATGGCGTACGAGCGGGTCGCCCACGACCCCCGGTTCCGATCGGGCCCGCCGGCCGTGCCGAACAAGACGCTCCCTGCGGTGCCCGAGCCGCTGGCCGCGCTGCTCACCGGGGTGCCCGCCGAGCAGGTCTGGGTGAAGCGGGAGTCCGAGGTGTGGCGCGTGCAGCTCGGCGGCGTGCCGGCCTATCTCAAGATCATGGACGACCTCGGACCGTTCGCTGACGAGCTCGCCCGGCTCCGCTGGTGCACCGACCACAGCCCGATCGCCACCCCGCACCTGCTGGGCGATGCTCTCGATGACCTGGGCCGCGGCTGGTTCGTCGCCTCGGAGGTGGCCGGCACGCCCGCACACGACGCCGCCCTCGCCGAGCACGATCCGCACGGCGTGGTCCGTTCGATCGCCGGTGGGCTCCGCCGCCTCCACGATGAGACCGACCCGGGGACGTGTCCCTTCGCCCTGGGCGTCGATGACCTCATCGCCAGCGCAGAGGCCCGCGTGGCGATCGGCGGCGTCGACCCCACGTCGATGCGCGACCCGGCGTACCAGCGCCAGACCGCCGCCCAACTCCTCGACCACCTGATCGCGACCCGTCCGCCCGAGCCGATCGAGGACCAGGTCGTCACCCACGGTGATCCCTGCCAGCCCAACCTCCTGCTCGCAGCGGCGGCCGACGGCCTCGAGCTGGCGGGCTTGGTCGATCTCGGCCGCCTCGCCGTCTCCGACCGCTACCGGGACCTGGCCATCGCCCATCGCTCGCTCGACATGAACCTCGGCCCGGATGCCGCCGCCGAGCTTCTCGCCACCTGCGGCCCGACCGACGTCGACCACGACCGCCTCACCTGGTGGACCCTTGTCGACGATCTCTGGTGACGCCCACCGGAATCGGGTCACGCGTGCACCGCATCGGTGCTCAGGTGACCTGATTCAGCGCTCGTCGTGGGAATGGAACCCAATCGGGTCACGCGTGCACCGGATCGGTGCTCAGGTGACCTGATTGTGGCGTCGGTCAGTCGACGATGACGACGGGGGTGCCCTGGCGGGCGAGCGGGATCAGCGCGCTGATGTCCTCGTTGTTCATGCGGACGCAGCCGTGGCTCGCGGGTTGGCCGATCAGCTCCGGCCGGTTGGTGCCGTGGATGGCGATCTGGCCGTTGCCGCCGCCGAAGCTCTCGTAGACGTTCGAGAACCCGGTGACGCTGATCTGGTAGGGCCCGTACGGCCCGTTGGGATTGCTGGGCCGGGTCAGGATGTCGGTGTAGAACGCGCCGGTGGGCGTGGGCGACGACGCCTTGCCGGGGGCGACCGACGCGGTGAAGATCGGCTCCTCACCGTGGAACACGGTCAGCTTCTTGGCGCCGAGCTCGATGAGGATGTGGTTGGGGACCGTGCGGACGGCGACGTCGGACGACTTGACCCAGGCCGTGGCGCCGTTCGGCCGCTGGTTGATCTGGACCTGGAGCCAGTTGCCCTTCTGCTTCCGCACCAAGAAGACGAGCTTGAAGCCCTCGGCCGTGGGGTTGGGCAGGGTGCGACCGGTGGGGACGGGCTTGCCGGGCGCTTCGTAGAGGGCCACGTTCGAGACGATGGCGTCGGCGGCGGTGAAGTGGTCGGGCCAGGGCGGCCCGATGGGACCCGAGATGCTCAGCCCCGTGGCCGGGTCCAGCGTCGACGGCGCCGTGGTCGTGGTCGTCGTGGTCGGCCACGTCCCGGCCACCTTCGAGGCCCGGGCACCCGGCAGTGACAGCGAGGCAGTGACCTGCTGCGAGCCGCCATCACGTGACTGCCCCCAGACGATGCCTCCCACCGCGAGCCCGGCGACCACCAGCGCCACCAGCGCAATGAACCAGCGTCGCGAGCGGAGGGGAGGGGCGGCCATAGAGCGTCAACGCTACCGATCTGGATGTCCGTCCGGTAGGGCGGCGGAGGGGTCAGGTCGGCTCCGCCTCTGGCGAGTAGCTCGTCTGCCTCTGCCACCAGTCCTCGGCGAGCTCGATGTCTGATGGCCCCATCGTCTCGGCGTTGCTCGGCTCATCCGGGTGGCTCGACGCCATGGTCGCCAGCACGTGTCGGACGAACCGGTCAGGGAGGCGCACCGCGTGGTCCGTCACGTAGTGAGCAAGGCCCTCGGGCCAGTAGTACATCCCATCCTGCTTCTCGGAGCTTCCGTTGCGCCGATCGCACAGGCGGCAGGTCGACCAGCCACCTGCCGCCCGGAAGGTCCGCCCCCGTTCCAGATAGCCAGCGACGAGGGAGCGCTCGTGCACATCCCAGGAGGGATCGACGAAGTCACCAGGGTCAGGCCACTCAAGGTCGTCCTCGCTGGCCCAGTACCCGACCAGTTCGATGGGCGTCGCCATGGCGTCAGTGGGGCCGAGAGCCGAAGCGCCTACTCGACGATGGTGTAGGCGGGGTTGAGCACGACCATGCGGCCCCGCTCGGTGCGGCCGACGCCGTCGACCACGATGCGGCGGCCGCAGTCGACGCCGCCCAGGCGCTTGCGGCCGGTGAACACGGCGACCGCCCGCCCGCTGCCGTCGCTGAAGGTGACCTCGAGCGACGGGGAACCGGCGCGGGGCACCACCTGGAGGCCCTGGACCTCGCCGGCGAGCAGGACGGGGGTCCGAGTGGGCGCGTCCGCGATGGGCTGGATCCCGAGGTCGGCGAGGCGCCCCTGGAGCCGCTCGCCCTCGATGTCGTCGATGCTCTGCGAGAGCTTGGCGCGGAGGTTCTTCAGCACGGCGCCCACTGTCGCACGGTGGTGCCTGCACTGGCAACGGGCGCAGCGATCATGTCTTGACGCCTACCGTGGTCCCACCCCCACGACCCACACGCAAGGAGCACGACATGGGATTCTTGGACAAGGCGAAGGACGCGCTGCAGGGCAAGAGCGACGAAGCGGCGAAGGCGCTCGACAAGGCCGGCGACGTCATCGACGACAAGACCGGCGGAAAGTACACCGACAAGATCGACCAGGCGGTCGACAAGGCGTCCGACGTCCTCGACGACATCGACAAGCAGAACGACTAGAAGACCAGCCGTCGCTCGCCCGCTGCCCATCGGGGCGGGCGATGCGTCGGCGGTCGGCTACCCCAGGAGGGTCGAGACGACGTCGTCTTCGGCGTCGGGGGTGGTGAGCACCAGGACCTCGTCGCCGCCGCGCAGGACGGTGTCGCCACGGGGGACGATCACGTGGTCGTCGCGGATGATGGCCACCACGGTGGAGTCTCGGGGGAGGCCCAGCTCGGCGAGGTCCTTGCCGTTGGCAGGCGAGCCGGGGGCGAGGGTGGCCTCGGACAGGCGGGCCCGGCCACCCTCGAACGAGAGCAGGCGGACGAGGCTGCCCACCGACACGGCCTCTTCGACGAGCGCGGTGAGCAGGTGCGGGGTCGAGACCGAGACATCGACGCCCCACATGTCGTTGAACATCCACTCGTTCTTCGGGTTGTTGACCCGGGCCACCACGCGGGGGACGGCGAACTCCTGCTTGGCGAGCAGGGAGATCACGAGGTTGTCCTCGTCGTCGCCGGTGACGGCAGCCACGACGTCGGCCTTGTCCACGTCGGCGCGGGCGAACTCGGAGACCTCGCAGCCGTCGGCGGCGATCCACTGCACACCGGCGGGCTCGCCGGCGGCCTTCGCCTCCGCGACGCGGTCGGCGTCGACCTCGACGATGACGACCTCGTGGCCGGCCTTGACCAGGTCCTCGGCGATGAACGTCCCGACGTTGCCGCCGCCTGCGATCACGACCCGCATCAGTGCGAACCTCCCGTGGGGGCACCGTTCAGGTGCTTGTCGAAGAACTCGATGGAGCCGCCGTCGACGCTGACGTGGACGAGATCGCCCTCCTGGAGGACGGTCTCGGGGCCGGCGACGGCGCCCTGGCCGAGGCGGGTGACGACGGCGACGCGAGCGTGGCCGGCGACGTCGAGCTCGCCGACCTTGTGGCCGGCCCAGTGCGTCGGCACCGGTCGCTCGATGAGGCAGACCTTGGCGCTGGCGTCGATCCACTCGACGGAGGGGCGCTCGGGGAGGATGCGCTGGAGCACCCGCTCGGTGGCCCATTCGACGGTGGCGATGGTGGGCACGCCGAGCCGCTCGTAGATCTTCGCCCGGCGGGGGTCGTAGATGCGGGCGATGACGTTCTCGATGCCGAAGGTCTCCCGGGCCACGCGGGCCACGAGGATGTTCGAGTTGTCGCCGTTGGTGACGGCGGCGAGGGCGCTGGCCTCTTCGATGCCGGCAGCCTTCAGGCGGTCTCGGTCGAAGCCGACGCCGAGGACGGTCTTGCCGGCGAAGTGCTCGGGCAGGCGCTCGAACGCCTTGCGACGGCGGTCGACGACGGCCACCGTGTGGCCGCTTTCCTCGAGGGTGCGAGCCAGCCCGGAGCCGACTCGACCACAACCCACTACGACGACGTGCACTGCACTCACCTCACCTTGATGCCCGGGAGGGCACGGCGGCTGAGCCTAAACCCGTTGGAGACGGAACTGCACCCTGACGAAGACCTGTCAGAAAGGGTTCGCGAGCCGTTCGCGCGGGGGAGCGTCAGGATGCTCACGGACTACGCCGGGCGGGTCCGGGGACCATACGATCTCCCGGTCCGGCGGGTCGGCTCGAAGGATCTCCATGGCATCCATCTTCAAGCGCATCCTGGTGGGCAAGCCGCTCGCCAGCAGCGAGCAGGACCACCAGGCCCTGGGCAAGCCGACCGCCCTTGCCGTGTTCGCGTCAGATGCGATCTCCTCGACGGCCTATGCCACCGAGGAGATCCTCTTCGTGCTGCTCGCGGCGGCGAGCTTCCCGCAGACGCACACGTACCTGATGCCGATGGCGGTCGTCGCCGTGATCCTGCTGGCGGTCGTGTCCACGTCGTACCGCCAGACGATCTACGCCTACCCCGACGGCGGCGGCGCTTACATCGTGAGCCGCGACAACATCAGCCAGACCGCGGGCCTGGTGGCCGGCGCGTCGCTGCTCGTGGACTACACGCTGACCGTGGCGGTGTCGGTCTCGGCCGGCACCCTCGCCATCGGCTCCGCGTTCCACTTCAACGACAACGCCACCCTGCGCGTCGGGCTCGCCCTCTTCTTCGTGGCCCTCCTCGCGGTGGGCAACCTGCGCGGCCTCAAGGAGGCCGGGAAGATCTTCGCCGTCCCGACCTACGCCTACACCGTGCTGCTCGGCGGCCTGATCGCCTACGGCATGTACAAGATCCACTTCCAGCACCTGGGCACGATTCCGGGCAACGAGAAGCTGGCGCACGACTTCGCCACGGCTCACGGGGCGGACCTGAAGACGCTCACCGGCTCGGTCGGCCTGATCCTCCTGCTGCGGGCGTTCTCCTCGGGTGCCGTCGTGCTGGCCGGCGTCGAGGCCATGTCGAACGGCGTGCCGTCGTTCCGCAAGCCCCGGTCGAAGAACGCGGCGCAGACGCTCGTCATGATGGCGGTCATCCTCGGCACGCTCACCCTCGGCGTCAGCTACGTGGCCAGTCACCTCCACCCGGTCTTCGTCGAGGACGGCGACACGGTGCTCTCGCAGCTCGGCGGTCACATCTTCGGCTCGGGGACGGTCCTCTACTACGCGCTCCAGTTCGCCACCTTCGCCATCCTCATCCTGGCGGCGAACACGGCGTACAACGGCTTCCCCCAGCTCTCGTCCAACATCGCGCGCGACGGCTACCTGCCCCGGCAGCTCGCCAACCGCGGTGACCGGCTGGTGTTCTCTAACGGCGTCCTCATCCTCTCGGGCATGGCCGGTGTGCTCATCGTGGCCTTCCAGGCCCAGGTCAGTGCCCTGATCCCGCTCTACGCCGTGGGGGTGTTCGTCGGGTTCACGCTGTCGCAGTTCGGCATGTGCCGCCACCACCTCCGCTTGCGCGAGCCGAAGTGGAAGGGCGGCCTGGCCGTCAACGCGCTGGGCTGCGCCATGACCTTCACCGTGCTGATGGTGGTGATCATCTCGAAGTTCACCGAGGGTGCCTGGATCCCGGTGCTGGTGATCCCGGCGGTGGTGGTGCTGCTGCAGGGCATCAACCGGCACTACCGTTCGATGGACGAGCTGCTCGTCATCGAGCCCGACGAGAAGGTGCGTCGCAAGACGAACACCGTCATCGTCCTCGTCGCCCGGGTCAGCCGCGGCTCGCTCATCGCGCTGGCCTACGCCCGGTCGCTGCACCCCGACCGCCTCGTGGCCGTGTCGGTGGTGTCCAACCCGGAGGAGCAGGACCGCATCACCGAGGCCTGGGAGCGCCACCAGATCCCGGTCGAGCTCCAGACGCTCTACTCGCCGTACCGGGAGCTGTCACGGCCGATCATGACCTACATCGACGAGCTCGACGACCGCCATGACGACGACTTCCTGACGGTGATCGTCCCCGAGTTCACGCTCGACAAGTGGTGGCAGCAGCTCCTGCACAACCAGAGTGCGCTGGTGCTGCGAAACCGCCTGCGGAACCGCCCGAACACGGTCGTCACCTCCGTGCCGTTCCACGCTGACCGCAAGGTCGCCGGGGGAGCCGACGCGGGGCCCGCCGCTCCGGCCGACCTCACAACCTGAATCCTCTCCGGGCCACGGCCCGATCCGGAAAGGGGTCAGCTCATGACCTCGCCCTTCAAGCGCCTGCTCGTCGGCAAGCCCATCGCCACCAGCGAAGAAGCGCACCAGCGCATCGGCAAGCCCGTCGCCCTCGCCGTGTTCGCCTCTGACGCCGTCTCGTCGACCGCGTACGCGACCGAGGAGATGATGCTCGTCTTGTTGACGGCGGTCATGTTCCCGCAGGCCCTCGACTACCTGGTCCCGTTGTCGATCGCCGCGGTGATCCTGCTGGTGGTGGTGGGCATCAGCTACATCCAGACGATCCACGCCTACCCCGACGGCGGTGGCGCGTACGTGGTGAGCCGGGAGAACATCGGCCGCACGGCGTCGTTGGTGGCCGGCGGCTCGCTGCTCGTCGACTACACGCTGACCGTCGCCGTGTCGATCTCCTCGGGCGTGCTCGCCATCGGCTCGGCGTTCAACTTCAACGACAACGCCACCGCCCGCATCGGCCTGGCGCTCTTCTTCGTGGCCATGATGTGCGTGGGCAACCTGCGGGGGCTGAAGGAGTCCGGCAAGGTGTTCGCCGTGCCCACGTACTTCTACGTGTGCATGCTGACGATCTTCTTGGGCGTCGGCTTCTTCAAGCTCGTCACCGGCAACCTCCACGTGCTGGCGGGCAGCGCCGAGCTGGCCGAGCACTTCGACAAGAACCACGACCTCGTGGCCGGGGCGACGCTCTTCGTGCTGCTCCGGGCGTTCAGCTCAGGTGCGGTCGTGCTGTCGGGCGTCGAGGCCATCTCCAACGGGGTGCCGGCGTTCAAGAAGCCCGAGTCACGGAACGCCTCGCAGACCCTGGCGATGATGGCCGGCATCTTGGCGGTCGGCTTCTTGGGCATCTCGACGCTCGCCCACCACATGAAGCCGGTGGTCGACGAGGGCGGCCAGACCGTGCTCGCCCAGATGGCAGCGGGGGTCTTCGGCGGCCACAACCTCTTCTTCTACGGACTCCAGTTCGCCACGTTCGCCATCCTCGTCATGGCCGCCAACACGGCCTACGCCGACTTCCCTCGGCTCAGCTCGCTGATCGCCCGCGACGGCTACCTGCCCCGGCAGCTCGCCAACCGCGGCGACCGGCTCGTGTTCTCGAACGGCATCCTCGCCCTGTCGGCCATGGCCGCGGTCTTGATCGTCGTCTTCAAGGCCGAGGTGTCGGCGCTGATCCCGCTGTACGCGGTGGGCGTGTTCACCGGGTTCTCGCTGAGCCAGTTCGGCATGATCAAGCACCACCTCACCCTGCGCGAGGAGCACTGGCGGCGGGGGCTGGCCATCAACGCCGTCGGCTGTCTCGCCACCACCGTCGTGCTCGCCGTGGTCGTCATCTCGAAGTTCACGATCGGCGCCTGGATCCCGGTGGTGGTGATCCCGATCATCGTGGCGGTCTTCCTGCGGATCCACCGCCACTACGTGAAGATCGACAAGCGCATGGCGGCCAAGCCCGGCGAGAAGGTGCGCCGCCGCACCAACACCGTCGTGGTCCTCGTCGGCAAGGTCACCAAGGGCTCGCTCACGGCCATCGCCTACGCCCGGTCGCTCAACCCCGACCGGCTCGTGGCCGTCACCGTGGTGTCCACGCCCGAGGAGCAAGAGCGCATCACCCGGCAGTGGGAGGAGCACCAGATCCCGGTGGAGCTCCGTGAGCTGTACTCGCCCTACCGCGAGCTGTCGCGCCCGATCATGAGCTTCATCGACGAGCTCGATGCCGCCCACGGCGACGACTTCGTGACGGTGATCGTCCCCGAGTTCGCCCTCGAGCACTGGTGGCAGCAGCTCCTCCACAACCAGAGCGCGCTCGTCCTCCGAACCCGGCTGCGCAACCGGCCGAACACGGTGGTCACGAGCGTGCCGTTCCACGTCGATGACGACGACCGATCAGCTGATTTCGGGTCATCTGTGCACGGTCGCGGTGCACAGGCGACCTGAAATCGCCTGGAAGGCCCGCGACGTCCGATTCCGGCCACGGTCCGTGGGAACCACGCTCGAAGCGAGCGATCCGAAGGGGGGGCAACCCGGACGATGCTCAGGACGCCTGCTACGAGGACGGCCGTGCTACCGACGGCCCAGTGGGTCAGGTGAACATCATCAGCCACTGCTCGAGGGAGCCGGGGCGGAAGACGACGTTGCGGCTGCGGGTCTCGGCCATCGTGGCCGAGGGCTTCTCGGAGTAGAGGTGGCCGGGGTAGAGGACGGCGTCGTCGGGGACCTGCCCGAGACGCTGGGTGAGCGAGTAGTACATCTGCTCCGGGTCGCTGCCGGGGAGGTCGGTCCGGCCGCAGCCGTTCAGGAACAGGGTGTCGCCCGCTACGAGCTTCCCGTCCACCAAGAAGCACTGGCTGCCCGGGGTGTGGCCCGGCGTGTGGATGAGCGTGATG
>Ga0182739_1004066_pt1 | contig 12317 bp, 12 predicted proteins | sample eDN5th30CBELigBY_FD_128873 | JGI IMG/M metagenome (GOLD analysis project Ga0182739, IMG submission 128873) | Enriched backyard soil microbial communities from Emeryville, California, USA - eDNA 5th pass 30_C BE-Lig BY (version 2) (version 2) | ecosystem: Environmental > Terrestrial > Soil >... | reverse complement strand
TAAAGTTGTACGACAGCGCATTTCCGATTGATATTAGAGAACCCCATCATATTTTATATAAAGGCCTTGAATACGCAGAAAATAACACGCCTAATCGATTTAGGATGCTCGTCGGATTGAAGAATGATGTGCCAGTTTCTTTTGCGACAGGTCATTATTTAGCAGACGTTAATTGTGGATTTATTGTCTATTTAGGTACTGATCCAAATGAACGATCTAAGGGCTTAGGCTCACAGACTTTAGCTCAATTAGAAGAGGCTCTTAACAAAGATGCGATATTAGCCTCTAATCATCCAATAAATGCATTTATTTTAGAAACCGAAAGAGTAGAATTAGCTAAAACAGATGCTGAAAAGGAAGACTGTAGAAAACGAGACCGTTTTTATCAAAAAAATGGTTATGTACAGTTAAAAGACATTGATTACGTACAGCCTCCACTGAATGGAGGAAACAAGGCGATCCCTCTCAAACTCCTCATCAAGAATAGCGGAAAAATGGACCTGACTAAGACGGCTCGGGAGGTCATTTATTCTATGTATAACCATAAGTATCATGCAGTCAATGATATTCCTCTGGAAGTTCTAAATCACTGTTTACAAAAAATGAATATCTCAGAAGCATTTCAAAAGGTTAAATAAAATAAGTGAAATCCAGCTTTTATTATTATTATGGCTAAATTAGGCATGCATGTAATATATATAAAGGAGCAAATAATGAAGACAGATACCAAATCTGCTGTCTATATTGTGAAAAAAGTACGTTATAAGCATGTAGAAAGGAATCGTACATAATGAAAAATAAGCAACAGAAGAAAGTAACCTATGAAGTACAAGAGAATGAGACTGTTTCGGACTGTCTGGATCGGATACAAAAGGACGGATATACACCCGTTAGAAGAACGGAGGTACCTATTTTTCAAGAAAAAACAGGTGGGAAAGACGTATCTTATGAACCAGTAGGCAGGCAAATAATATTCGAGGTAAAAAAAGCAGATATGCTATAAATCCGAACAATGGAATTTATTACGAATAAATTGTTCGGTGTTTTCTGTTGACAATTGTCGAAATTCATTGTTAAATGGGAGTAACGAAAACAAAATATCTAGCCCTCGTATAATAATAGGAATACGGCCTATGAGTCTCTACCCAATTACCGAAAATAATTGGACTATGGGGGAAAGTAAATTGCCCGGCAAACCAACATGCATTGACATTACGGTCTATTCTTCGATGTCAGCATACTAACCTGCAGCCCGGACAGATTGCTTTCCCATGGGGAGGCTTCTGTCTGGGCTTTTTTCATAAAGCATAATAAAAAATACTTACTAAATAATTTGATTTACGGGGGGATACGATGAAGGCTCAAGTTGGAGTCATTATGGGCAGCAAATCAGATTGGGAAACAATGCGTCTTGCCTGTGAGATACTAGAATTATTTGAAATACCTTATGAAAAGAAAGTCGTATCGGCACATCGAACACCTGATTTGATGTTTGAATATGCGGAAGGTGCAAGAGAGAAAGGAATAAAGGTTATTATTGCTGGAGCAGGCGGTGCAGCACATCTGCCAGGCATGGTAGCAGCTAAGACAACCCTGCCTGTAATAGGTGTTCCGGTTCAGTCTAGAGCGTTAAACGGACTTGATTCCCTTCTATCAATCGTTCAAATGCCAGGGGGCATTCCAGTTGCAACGGTAGCAATCGGTACTGCAGGTGCAAAAAACGCTGGGCTGTTAGCGGCACAAATACTTTCTGCTTTTGATGATAGATTAGCAGTTAAATTAGAAGAATACAGGTTGGAAATGAAGGCACAAGCCATAGAAAGTAGTGATCAGCTTGTCTAATAAAGTGATTTTGCCTGGACAGACAATTGGCATCATCGGTGGCGGTCAGTTAGGAAGAATGATGGCACTAGCCGCAAAAGCAAAAGGCTTTCGGATTGCTGTCCTTGATCCAACGGAAGATTGTCCATGTGGTCAAGTTGCTGATATCACCATTACAGGTGAATATAGTGATCTTGATTCGATTAAAAAATTAGCTGATGTTAGTGATGTCATCACATATGAGTTTGAAAATATTGATGCAGCCTGTTTGCAATGGCTGAATGAGCATACCTATGTTCCTCAAGGTGTCAAGCTGCTAGAAATCACACAGGATCGGACGAAAGAAAAAGCAGCTATTCAACATGCAGGTGTTGAGGTTGCGCCTTACGCAGTGATTGAAACAAAAGAAGATATCACTAAATATCTAAAGGAATTAGGCCTTCCTGCTGTATTAAAAACAGCTAGAGGAGGATATGACGGCAAAGGGCAGTTTGTCATTCGAACTGAAGAACAGGCTGCTGAAGCAGCAGAGCTTTTAAAGGCTGGAACCTGTGTATTGGAAAAATGGATTCCGTTTGAAAAGGAAATCTCGGTTATTATTTGTCGAAATGGAAATGGCGAGCATGCTGTCTTTCCAGTTGGAGAAAATATCCACCGTGATAATATCCTGCATGAGACAATCGTGCCAGCAAGGATAAATGAAGAGTCAAAGAAATCAGCCATACAAAAAGCGATCCAGCTTGCAGAAAGCTTTCAGCTTGTTGGAACGTTGGCAGTAGAAATGTTCTTAACGAGTGACGGTATTTATGTGAATGAATTAGCACCAAGACCGCATAATTCCGGCCATTACTCGATTGAGGCATGTGAGACGTCTCAATTCGAACAGCATATTCTTGCCGTTTGTAACTGGCCTCTCGGAAGTACTGAGCTGTTAAAGCCTGCTGTAATGGTCAATATATTAGGTGAACATCAAGAGGCTGTTATTGAAAAAATACCTGAAGTGAAAGACTGGAAAATTCATTTATACGGTAAAAAAGAGGCAAAATATAAAAGAAAGATGGGTCATGTGACGATACTTAGTCATTCCATCGAAACGGCATTAACTGAAATTGAGGAAAGCGGAATTTGGCAAGAAGCTGTAGAAAAGATCGGAGGATAAAACATGATTGATCGTTATACAAGACCTGAAATGGGCGCTATTTGGACAGAGGAAAATAAATTTAAGGCATGGCTGGAAGTTGAAATTCTAGCAGATGAAGCTTGGGCAGAACTTGGAGTTATCCCTAAGGAAGACGTTGCTAAAATTCGTGAAAATGCATCTTTCGATATTAATCGTATTTATGAGATTGAAAAGGAAACAAGACATGATGTTGTAGCCTTTACTCGTGCGGTTTCAGAAACATTAGGCGAAGAAAGAAAATGGGTTCATTATGGACTAACATCAACAGACGTTGTAGACACAGCATGGTCTTATTTAATCAAACAGGCCAATGATATTCTTTTAAAGGATATTGAGAACTTCATTGAAATTTTGAAGAATAAAGCCCAAGAACATAAATATACAGTCATGATGGGACGTACACATGGGGTCCATGCTGAGCCAACAACATTCGGTTTGAAGATGGCTCTTTGGTATGAAGAAATGAAACGTAATCTAGAGCGATTTAAACAAGCTGCAGCGGGTATTGAATATGGAAAAATCTCCGGCGCAGTTGGAACATACGCTAATATTGATCCATTTGTTGAAAAGTATGTATGTGAGAAGCTTGGTACAACGCCAGCGCCAATCTCAACTCAAACATTACAACGCGATCGTCATGCACATTATATGTCAACAATCGCTTTGATAGCGACCTCTATCGAAAAATTTGCTGTTGAAATTCGCGGCCTGCAAAAAAGTGAAACACGTGAAGTAGAAGAAGCTTTTGCAAAAGGACAAAAAGGCTCCTCTGCAATGCCGCATAAGCGTAACCCAATCGGTTCGGAAAACATGACGGGGATGGCACGTGTTATCCGCGGTTATATGCTGACAGCCTATGAAAATGTTCCACTTTGGCATGAACGTGATATTTCGCATTCATCAGCAGAAAGAATTATCATTCCAGATGCAACGATTGCATTAAACTATATGCTGAATCGTTTCGGAAATATCGTGAAAAACTTAACGGTATTCCCTGAAAATATGAAACGCAACATGGATCGTACGCTTGGTCTAATATACTCTCAACGCGTTCTTCTTGCCCTCATTGATAAAGGATTAGTCAGAGAGGAAGCATATGATACGGTTCAGCCAAAAGCAATGGAAGCGTGGGAAACACAAGTACCATTCCGTACATTAATAGAAGCAGATGAAAAAATCACTTCTAAGTTATCCGCGGAAGAAATTGCCGACTGCTTTGACTATAACTATCATCTTAAAAATGTAGATTTTATTTTCGATCGTTTAGGTCTGTAAGAGATAAATATAACAGAGGCTGGCGTGAAACATTCGTCAGTCTCGCCAATAAAGAGGAGGCTTTCCAATGGAAAAAGGTGCGCTGCTTTATGAAGGCAAGGCAAAAAGAGTCTATGCGACAAATGATGAACAAATTGTTTGGATTGAATATAAGGACTCAGCAACTGCTTTTAATGGTGAGAAAAAAGCTGAAATTAGCGGCAAAGGCCGTTTAAATAATGAAATCACAAGCTTAATTTTTGAAAAATTAAAAGAAAAGGGAATTGAGTCTCATTTCGTTAAACGTCTTTCAGAAACAGAACAGCTTGTCAAAAAAGTCACAATTATACCTCTTGAAACGGTTGTCCGTAATACAGCAGCAGGCAGCTTTTCAGCAAGATTGGGCATTGAAGAAGGAAAGCCATTACGTAAACCAATAGTTGAATTCTATTATAAAGATGATGCACTAGGTGATCCGCTAATTACGGATTCACATATCGAAGAGCTTCAGCTTGCAAGCGAAGCTGAACGAGAAGAAATTAAAGAGAAAGCCTTAAAAGTAAATACCGTTCTATCAGAGCTATTTGCTGATCTAGGTATTCGCCTAATCGACTTTAAGCTTGAATTCGGTAAAGATGCTTCAGGAGCCATTGTACTTGCAGATGAAATTTCTCCTGATACTTGCCGTCTTTGGGATGCAAAAACAAATGCGAAGCTTGATAAGGATGTATTTCGAAGAGATCTTGGCAGTTTAACGGAAGTATATGAAATCATTTTAACTAAACTAGGGGGCGGCCAGCATGTTTAAAGTAAAAGTGTATGTAACATTAAGAGAAAGTGTATTAGATCCACAAGGTACAGCGGTTATGCATTCTTTGCACGCTATGAATTATAAAGAAGTTTCTGATGTGCGTATTGGTAAATATATGGAGTTAATGGTAGAAAAATCAGATCGTCCGGTAGAAGATGTTGTGAAAGAAGTTTGTGATCGTCTGCTAGCGAATCCAGTTATCGAAGACTATCGATTCGAAATTGAGGAGGCTGTTGCTCAGTGAAGTTTGCAGTCATCGTTTTTCCAGGGTCCAATTGTGATATAGATATGTATCATGCGATAAAAGATGAGTTAGGCGAAGAAGTAGAGTATGTATGGCATACGGAAGAAAGCCTTGATGAATTTGACGGGATCCTTCTTCCTGGAGGATTCTCATATGGAGACTATTTACGTACCGGTGCCATTGCCCGTTTCAGTAATGTCATGAAAGAGGTTAGAAAGGCTGCCGAAGCTGGCAAGCCGATTTTAGGCGTGTGTAACGGATTTCAAATCCTGCTTGAGGCCGGTCTTCTGCCAGGCGCAATGAAGAGAAATGAAAGCTTAAAGTTCATTTGCCGACCAGTTAAGTTAAAGGTTGAAAACAATGAAACGATGTTTAGTAATGTGTATGAAAAGGAAGAGGTCATCACGATTCCAATCGCACATGGTGAAGGAAATTATTATTGTGACGAAGAAACATTAGCAAAATTAAAGGAAAATAATCAAATTGTATTCACATATGAGAGCAATCCAAACGGTAGTCTTGTGGATATTGCCGGAATTATAAACGAAAAAGGGAATGTATTAGGCATGATGCCACACCCGGAAAGAGCGGTTGATGAATTGCTTGGTGGTGCTGATGGTCTGAAAATATTCCAATCAATCGTCAAACAATGGAGGGAATCACATGTCGTTAATGCTTGAACCAAGTCCGCAGCAAATTAAAGAAGAAGAAATTTACAAAACAATGGGCTTATCCTCTGAAGAGTTTGAGATGGCGGAAAAGATTATCGGTCGTACTCCTAATTATACAGAAACAGGACTTTTTGCTGTTATGTGGTCAGAGCATTGCAGCTACAAAAATTCAAAGCCTGTACTAAAAAAATTCCCTGTAACTGGACCACAGGTTCTTCAAGGACCAGGTGAAGGAGCAGGTATCGTTGATATCGGTGATCAACAGGCAGTTGTATTTAAGATTGAGAGTCATAACCACCCATCAGCTATTGAACCATACCAAGGTGCTGCAACAGGTGTCGGCGGTATTATTCGTGATGTTTTTTCTATGGGTGCAAGACCAATTGCCATGTTAAATTCTCTTCGTTTTGGAGAGCTTGATTCATCTGCCCGTGTTCGTTACCTATTTAAAGAAGTCGTTGCCGGAATTGCTGGTTATGGAAACTGTATTGGTATTCCAACAGTTGGCGGTGAAATTCAATTTGAGTCTAGTTATGAAGGAAATCCGCTTGTCAATGCTATGTGTGTTGGTTTAATTGATCATAAGGATATCCAAAAGGGCCAGGCAAAAGGTATTGGCAATACAGTCATGTATGTAGGGGCGAAAACAGGTCGTGATGGAATTCACGGGGCTACCTTTGCTTCAGAAGAATTAACGGATGAGTCGGAAAAAGATCGCCCAGCGGTTCAGGTTGGAGATCCGTTTATGGAAAAATTATTGCTTGAAGCATGTCTTGAAGTGGTAAAATCCGATGCGCTAGTGGGAATTCAAGATATGGGAGCTGCAGGTCTTGCCAGCTCATCAGCTGAAATGGCAAGTAAAGCAGGTACGGGAATTGAAATGAATCTTGACTTAGTTCCACAGCGTGAAACAGGAATGACAGCCTACGAAATGATGCTGTCTGAGTCTCAGGAACGTATGCTATTAGTTGTTACAGCAGGTCGTGAAGCAGAAATTAAAGAAATTTTTAAAAAATATGATCTTGACTGCGTGGCAGTAGGGAAAGTAACCGACGATAAAATGCTTCGCCTTTTACATAAAGGAGAAGTAGTAGCAGAAATACCTGCTGATGCATTGGCAGAGGATGCGCCAGTATACCATAAGCCTTCTAGCGAGCCTGCCTACTATCGTGAGTTCCAGGCAATGAATGTGGAAGCACCTGAAATTGACAATCTTGAAGAAACACTTATTAAATTATTGAAGCAGCCAACCATTGCAAGTAAAGAATGGGTATATGATCAATATGATTATATGGTACGTACGAATACTGTTGTTTCACCTGGCTCAGATGCTGCTGTTGTCCGTGTCCGCGGTACAAAAAAGGCACTTGCCATGACGACAGATTGTAATTCACGTTATCTGTATTTAGATCCAGAAACAGGCGGAAAAATTGCTGTAGCTGAAGCAGCAAGAAACATTGTTTGTTCCGGAGCAGAGCCACTTGCTATTACAGATAATTTGAATTTTGGCAATCCTGAGAAACCCGAAATCTTCTGGCAAATTGAAAAATCAACAGACGGCATGAGCGAAGCTTGTCTGACATTAAATACACCAGTTATTGGCGGAAACGTCTCACTTTACAATGAAACAAACGGTGAAGCCATTTATCCTACTCCAGTTGTAGGAATGGTGGGTCTGATTAAAGATACTGACCATATTACAACACAATCCTTTAAAGAAGCTGGAGATTTAATTTATCTTCTAGGTGAAACAAAGACTGAGTTTGGCGGTAGTGAACTTCAAAAATTATTACACGGCAAGATTTTCGGTCAAGCACCTTCTATTGATTTGGACGTTGAAAAGAAATACCAAAAGGCAGTTCTTGAAGCCATTCAAGCAGGTCTTGTTTCTTCTGCACATGACTTAGCAGAGGGCGGCCTTGGAGTGGCTGTTGCAGAAAGTATTATCGGTTCTAATGGATTAGGAGCGAAGATCAATACAGAGGGTAATGCAGTAACTGCATTATTCAGTGAGTCACAGTCACGCTTCCTGCTAACAGTGAAGAAAGAAAATCAAGCTGATTTTGAAAAAATAACAGGCGCTGTTTTAATTGGAGAAGTAACAGGAGAACCAACATTGCAAATTGTGCACAACGGCGAAACTGCTATTAATACCCCAGTTGAAACATTAGAATCTGCTTGGAGAGGAGCTATTCCATGCTTGCTGAATTAAAGGGGATTAATGAAGAATGTGGAGTCTTTGGTATTTGGGGCCATTCCGATGCTGCTCAAATTACGTATTACGGGCTTCATAGTCTGCAGCACCGCGGCCAGGAAGGAACAGGAATAGCAGTTACCGATGGAAAAACAGTAAAAGGGGTAAAAGGTGAAGGTCTTGTTGCTGAAATTTTTACAGCGGAGGCCATGAAGGAGTTAAATCATGGTAAAGCCGCTATTGGTCATGTCCGCTATGCAACTGCTGGCGGCAGCGGCTATGAAAATGTTCAACCGCTTGTGTTTCACTTTCAAACAGGAAGCCTTGCTCTTGCCCATAATGGAAATTTAGTCAATGCTGATCAATTGAAGGGTCAGCTTGAAGGACAAGGAAGTATTTTTCAAACTAGTTCCGATACAGAAGTATTAGCACATTTAATTAGACGCGGCGGTTTTTCGCCTTATATAGATCGTGTGAAAAATGCTTTGAGCATGGTGAAGGGTGCTTATGCATTTCTCATCATGAATGAAAAACAGCTTATGGTTGCTCTTGATCCAAACGGAATGCGTCCTTTATCATTAGCGAAACTCGGAGATGCCTATGTTGTAGCATCAGAAACCTGTGCATTTGATGTTGTTGGAGCTGAATTTATCCGTGACATTTTACCAGGAGAGCTGCTAATTATCGATGATGATGGTTTCCGTTCTGAGATGTTTGCCCATGCTTCCAATCAAGCTATGTGTATGATGGAATATGTTTACTTCTCCCGTCCTGACAGCAATATTAATGGAATTAATGTTCATTCAGCGCGGAAAAGACTTGGCAGGAAGCTTGCAGAAGAGGTCAAAATTGAGGCGGATGTTGTTACAGGTGTCCCTGACTCTAGTATTTCTGCTGCAATTGGTTATGCTGAAGCATCAGGAATTCCTTATGAGTTAGGATTAATCAAAAACCGCTATGTGGGACGTACGTTTATTCAGCCTTCTCAATCATTAAGGGAGCAAGGGGTGAAAATGAAGCTTTCACCTGTACGGGGCGTTGTAGAAGGAAAAAGAGTCATCATGGTAGATGACTCAATCGTTCGCGGAACAACGAGTCGACGGATTGTTAATATGCTTCGTGATGCCGGTGCCACAGAGGTACATGTTGTCATCAGTTCACCGCCAATTAAAAATCCTTGCTTCTACGGAATTGATACTTCAACAAAAGAAGAGCTGATTGCTTCTGATAAGTCTGTTGAGGATATTAGAAAAATTATTGGTGCGGATACATTAACGTTTTTGAGTGTGGAAGGAATGTTAGATGCGATTGGCAGAAAAGACGGGGGAGAAACTCGTGGACATTGCCTAGCCTGCTTCACCGGGAAATATCCGACCGAAACTTATCCTGCCATAACCAGGAATATGAACGAAGAAGAGCTTGTTTAACAAAATAATGAATCTAGCGTAAGAAAGCAAAAGGCGCCTGCCCTCTCTAGAATTTAACTCGGGGGAGGTCAAAGGTGCCTTTGCTTTTCATCACTTTCTAGCTCCAGCGCCTAGCCCCTCGAGGTCATAAGCCAATCCGTCAAGAAGGTTAAAGAACAACCTTCATGCCGGCTTGTCTTATGCTTGTCGGGGCTGGTCAAGGCGCTTGCGCTTTAACATGAAATGGAGGATCAATCACTATGGCGAAAGCGTATAAAGACGCAGGTGTCAATATCGAAGCAGGATATGAGGCTGTTTCAAGAATGAAAAAGCATGTGCAAAAGACAATGAGACCCGGCGTACTTGGCGGGTTAGGTGGATTCGGAGGCATGTTTGATTTATCCACATTAAATTTGAAAGAGCCTGTATTAGTATCCGGTACGGATGGTGTTGGAACAAAGCTAATGCTCGCTTTCATGATGGATCGCCATGACACAATCGCCATCGATGCTGTTGCGATGTGTGTGAATGATATTGTGGTACAAGGTGCAGAGCCAATTTATTTCCTTGATTATATTGCATGTGGCAAAGCGGAACCAGCAAAGATTGAAGCAATTGTTAAAGGAATTGCTGATGGCTGTGAACAAGCAGGCTGTGCACTTGTTGGCGGTGAAACCGCGGAAATGCCTGGTATGTACAGTGAAGAGGAATATGACCTTGCTGGATTTGCAGTTGGGGCATGTGAAAAAAGCAAAATTATTACTGGTAATGAAATCAAGCAAGGTGATATCTTAATTGGCTTAGCATCAAGCGGTATTCATAGTAATGGATATTCCCTTGTAAGAAAGCTATTTTTACAGCAGGCTGGAATGGCTTTAACTGATCATGTTGAGGAGCTTGGCTGCACATTAGGTGAAGAGCTGCTTCGTCCGACAAAAATCTATGTAAAGCCAATTCTTGCTGCTCAGAAGAAATTTAATTTAAAAGGTCTTGCCCATATTACAGGCGGCGGCTTTATTGAAAATATTCCACGGATGCTTCCAGAGGATCTTGGTGCAGAATTAAATGAAGAAAATTGGGAGCTTCCTCCTGTGTTTAAACTAATGGAATCAATCGGTGAGCTAGACAGAAAAGAAATGTACAATATCTTTAACATGGGAACAGGCATGGTGATCGCTGTAGACGAAAAAGAGGCAGCGGATGTAGTGGAGTTTTTCAATCAAGCTGGTGAAAAGGCACACCCTATTGGGGTTATAACAAATCAACCGGGAATTGAAATGAAATTAAAATAAGCTTCCACAAACAAAACAGCCCGATTATTCGGAAATACGGAGGAAAGTTCATGAAAAAAATTGCTGTGTTTGCTTCTGGGAGTGGCACGAATTTTCAAGCGATAAATGATGCAATAAAAGATGGGAAGCTTGAGGCTCAAATTGGCCTGCTGGTATGTGACCGTAAAGGTGCGATGTGTATTAAGCGAGCCGAATCAGAAAACATTCCAACCTTTGTTTTTACAGCAAAGGAATATCAGGATAAAACCAGTTATGAGGAAGAAGTCCTCCAGAGGCTTCATGAGCAGGAAATCGAATTTATTGTTTTAGCTGGTTATATGAGATTAATCGGGCACACGTTATTGAATGCATACCGGGGAAGAATCGTGAATATTCATCCTTCCCTTCTTCCTGCTTTTCAAGGAAAAGATGCAATTGGACAGGCATTAGCTGCAAAAGCAGCGTTGACCGGAGTAACTGTTCATTTTGTAGATGAAGGCATGGATACAGGACCGGTGATCGACCAGCGCGAGGTTGTCATTGATGAAGGTGACACGAAAGAAATGCTGGAAGCGAAGGTTCATGATATAGAACACAAGCTATACCCAGCTGTTTTACAAAGATTATTTAAAAGTGAAGATGCCTCTATATAACGAAAGAGCGGCATTCATAGTAAATCATAATCGTTAGTTATTTTTCAAAATGAGTGTGTTTAAATCACCGAGGGGGGACTTTATCATGAAAAAACGTGCGTTATTGAGCGTGTCAGATAAAACAGGCGTAACAGAATTTGCAAAGCAATTAGTTGAGCTTGGTTTCGAATTGATTTCAACAGGCGGTACGAAAAAGGCAATCCAGGAAGCGGGTATTCCAGTTATTGGTGTTAGCGATGTAACAGGTTTCCCAGAAATTTTAGACGGACGCGTTAAAACATTAAATCCGCTCATTCATGGCGGTTTACTTGCGAAATTTGACGAGCCAAGTCATATCGAGCAAATGAGTCAGCATCAGATTGATCCGATTCAAATTGTTTGCGTTAACCTATATCCATTCCAACAGACCATCGAAAAGCCGGATGTAACCGTAGAAGATGCAATTGAAAACATTGATATCGGCGGTCCAACAATGCTTCGCTCTGCAGCAAAAAACCATCAATATGTTGCGGTGGTTGTTGACCCATCAGACTATGAAAAAGTAATCAGTGATTTGAAGGATGCAGGCGAGGTTACATTTGAAACACGTCGTGCTCTTGCGGCAAAGGTATTCCGTCATACTGCTGCATATGATGCGATTATTGCTGGCTATATGACTGAGCTTACAGGCCTTGAAACACCTGAAAAATTAACGGTTACGTATGAATTAAAGCAAGGCTTACGCTACGGAGAGAATCCTCATCAAAAAGCAGCATTCTACAGTAAACCATTAGGCTCTAAGTTTTCAATTGCATATGCTGAGCAATTACATG
>Ga0182739_1004063_pt1 | contig 12322 bp, 8 predicted proteins | sample eDN5th30CBELigBY_FD_128873 | JGI IMG/M metagenome (GOLD analysis project Ga0182739, IMG submission 128873) | Enriched backyard soil microbial communities from Emeryville, California, USA - eDNA 5th pass 30_C BE-Lig BY (version 2) (version 2) | ecosystem: Environmental > Terrestrial > Soil >... | reverse complement strand
GATGTCCTTGAAATGGTCAAAGACCGTGGCGCCATGCAGCAGGGCAAGATCGGCCAGTCGCGCGGCGCGGTTTTCGTGATACGAGAACACCGCCGCGCGCAGATTGGTCTTGAGGCGGGCGGCAGCCGTATCTCCGGTCTCGGCCCGGGCGACCTGCGATTCCACGCGGTCGAACCAGACGGCATGGGACATGCCGTGGCGGCGCGCGACCGAGGCTGCGATTTCGCCCGGATCGCCGATCCAGCCGCCATAGGCGAAGGTCCGGTAGCGCGCGCTTTGCATCAATTCCAGCATCCGTCCCTCGAGCGTGCGACGCTGCGCAAGAAGCGTCCTGAGGCTATAGGTGTTCGGCAGCGCCACGGTCTCGATCTCGGGGGCGGTGATGCCTTCGGCTTCGGCGTCCTGCCAGCCCGCAGGGGCGGGGCCGTCGCGACAGATCGAGAAGGCGGTGACACGGTCGAAATTCTCGCGCCATGCCTTGAGGCCGAGGATGGTCTGACGCTCGGCCAGAAGCCGCCCGCGACTGTCGCGAAACAGGGGAGAGCTGAAGCCGAGCAGCAGGGAATCGTCATGTGGGACCATCAAGCGCCTCGTGGATGTCCTCGGCCGCGTCGCGTCCTTCGGCGACTGCGGTTACTGTAAGGTCATCCCCGCCGGCGGCGCAATCGCCCCCCGCCCACACACCCGGAAGTGAAGTCCGGCCCCGGCCGGTCACACTGATTTTCCCCCCGAAGAGCGCAAGGCCGGCCGGGGTTTCCGCAAGCTTCTGGCCAATGGCGCGCAGAAGCTGATCGCAGGGCAGGCGGAAACGCTCGCCCGTGTCCTCCAGACCGTTTGCACCCTCGCGGGTATAGGTGAACTCGACCTCGCGCACGGTGCCATTGCCGTGGATGGAAAGCGGCACGGCATTGCAGATGATGCGCACGCCCGAGCGGGTGGCGTGGTCCTGCTCATGCGCGCTGGCCGACATGCGCTCCTGTCCGCGGCGATAGACGATGGTGACGTTCTGCGCGCCCAGAAGCTTTGCCTGAACCGCCGCATCAACGGCGGTCATGCCGCCGCCGATCACCACCACGTCGCGGCCGACGGGCAGGGCAGAGAGGTCATCGGCCTGCCGCAGGTCGCGGATGAAATCGACGGCATGCTCGACATGACCCCGATCCTCGCCCTCGGCGCCAAGCGCGTTGACGCCCTGCAGGCCGAGCCCGAGGAAAACCGCGTCGAATTCGTCGCGGAGGCCGTCCAGCGTCAGGTCGCGCCCCAGTGCCTTGCCGTTCTCAAGCGTGATGCCGCCAATGCCCAGCAGCCATTCGACCTCGCGCGCGGCGAAACCGTCCACGGCCTTGTAGCTGGCGATGCCGTATTCGTTCAGGCCGCCGGGCTTCGGGCGGGCGTCGAACAGGACGACGTCATGCCCCTTCGCGGCAAGGCGATGCGCGGCCGAAAGGCCGGCCGGACCAGCACCCACCACGGCGATGCGCTTGCCGGTCGCCGGGCCGCGCTGGAACGGATGCCCGCCTTCGGCCATCAGGTGGTCGGTGGCATAGCGTTGCAGGGCGCCGATCTCGACCGGCTTCCCCTCGGCCTCCATGCGGACGCAGGCGCCTTCGCAAAGGTTTTCGGTCGGGCAGACGCGGGCGCAGATGCCGCCGAGGATATTCTGGTGAAAGATCGTCAAGGCCGCCGCATCCGGCGTACCGGTGGCGATCTGGCGGATGAACAGCGGAATGTCGATCGAGGTCGGACATGCGGTGACGCAGGGCGCGTCATAGCAGAAATAGCAGCGGTCGGCCGCGATCCTGGCCTCGTTCGGATCAAGCGGCGGCGCGACGTCGGAGAAATTCAAGGCGTAGGACTGTGCGGGCAGACGCCCCGGCACCACGCCGGAGGTGAGCTGGCTGTTGGTCATCCCGTGACCTCCCTGCTTGCTTGTTCTTTTGCGACTTCTTGCAAATCAGGCTGACACAGCTCCGTTTTTTTATCAAATGGACAAATTTTCTGGGCGTGGAATTGATATGTTGGGTAATATATTTATCGTAATCAATTGATTATTATTATAATACTATCGGAATCCTATCTTGGATTCGGCGAGCTACCGGACGAATATCGTCCGAATGACGGGACAATTTCCGGCCAAGCGGCGCTATCAGACGGCTTACTGCCCAGCCAGAAGGCAACCAAGGCACGAAAACCGTGTCCCAAAGCCCGATGAAGTGATTCGTATGGCCGCAGTCGGGCATCGTGTTTGCGATGTCAGGCGGGCAGGACCAGACCCGCCGACAGCCCGCCCAGTTCCGAGCGTTCCAGCCGCAGCCTGCCGCCATGCAGCGCGGCAAGGTCGGCGACGATGGCAAGGCCGAGGCCGCTGCCCGGCGGGCCACTCTCGTCCAGACGGCCACCGCGGGCGATGGCGATGGCGTGATCCTCGTCCGACATGCCGGGTCCGTCATCCTCGATGGCGATGGCAAGCCTGCTCCCGGCCTCGGGGCGGGCGCTGATGCGGATGCGCCGGTCGGCCCATTTCACCGCATTCTCGATCAGGTTGCCGATCATCTCCTCGAGATCCTGCCGCTCGCCCGCAAAGCTGAGCGTTTCAGGCACGGTCACCTCGACGTCGATCCCCGAGGCCCGGATCGGGCCGCCCAGCACCAGAAGGATGTCATCGACGACCGGCCGCAGCGGCGTGCGCTGGCCCAGCACGCGGGACGCGCCCGAACTGCGGGCGCGGCGCAGGTGCCAGCCGATCTGGCGGTCCATCCGCGCGACCAGCGCATGGCCCGGGTGATCGGGCGGCAGGGCATTGTCCAGCGCGGCCAGCGGCGTTTTCAGCGAATGGGCAAGGTTTCCGACATGCTCGCGGGTGCGGGACAGGACCAACCGGTTCTGTTCCAGAAGGCCGTTGATCTCATCCGCGACGGGGCGCAGTTCCGAGACCGGGGGCAAAGGCAGGTGATCCGCCTTGCCGGCGCGGATCGCCCGCAGGTCGCGCCCCAGCCGGTCGAGGCTGCGCAGCCCCGCCGCGACCTGCAGCACGCTGGCCAGCGCCAGCCCCAGCCCCAGCACGGCCAGCGAGATGGCGAGGGGGCGGCGGATGCGCGCGACGCTTTCGGCGATCTCGGAGGCCGGGGCCGAGACGACCACCGCCATGTCGGAGCTGCTGTCGGGCAAAGTGAAGGCATGGCGTAGCACGCGCAGCGGTCGCCCGTCCGGGCCGGTGCCGGGGCCGCCGATGAAATCGGCCTCGGGCGCGGTCATCACATTGTCGAAAAGCGAGGCCGATTTCGCGATCACCCGACCGTCCTGATGGAGTTGCCAGAACCAGCCCGAAAGCGGGATGCCGAAGCGGGGATCGGTCGGGGCAGGGCCGGCGACCAGCCGCCCCTCCTCATCGACCGTCGCGCCTGCGATCAGGCTGTCGGCCACGGCCTCGGATTCCGCGTCGAAACGGTCGGTGATGAAGCGATCGAGGATCGCCGCGATCGCAAGATAGCCCGCGACCAGCGCCGCGCCGATCAGCAGGGCCGAAAGCCCGATCAGCCGCGCCCGGATGGAATCGTGCAGCAGGGGCGGACGGTTCACTTCGCGGCCTTCAGCACATAGCCCTCGCCCCGGCGCGTCTCGATCAGGCCCTCGCCGATCTTCTTGCGCAGGCGGCCGATTACCACCTCGATCGACTTGAAGTCGCGGTCCGCCGCGGCGTCGTAGAGATGTTCGGAAAGCTCGGTCCGGCTGACGATACGGTTCTGGTGATGGATCAGGTAGGAGAGGATGCGGGTCTCGAAAGCGGTCAGCTTCAGCGCCATGCCGTTGCGGGTGATGACGCCAAGCTGGCTGTCGAGCATCAGGGGACCGGCTTTGATCACCGCCTGCGCATGGCCCGCCGCGCGCCGCACGAGGGTCTGGGCACGGATCACCACCTCCTCCAGCCGGAAGGGCTTCACCGCATAATCATCCGCCCCGGCGCGGAAGCCCGCGACCTTGTCGGTCCAGTCGCCGCGCGCGGTCAGGATCAGCACCGGCATGGTGACGCCCCCCTCGCGCCAACGGGTCAGCACCTCGATCCCCGGCATTCCCGGCAGCCCGAGGTCGAGGATCGCGAGGTCATAGCTTTCCGTCGCCCCCAGATATTCGCCCCGCACCCCGTCGGCGGCGATGTCGCAGGCAAAGCCGCCGTCGCCAAGCGCCTGGGCAAGTTGCCCGGAGAGGATCGGGTCATCCTCGACGATCAGGCATCTCATTCACTGTCTCCGTGCTTGCGGCGCGCTTCGGCAAGGCCCGCGCCCCGAACCTCGAGGAAGGCGCCCGTCCGTGCGTCGAGCCGGATCAGCAGCACGTCGCGTCCGGGCGTCAGCAGCCGCAATTCATGGACGAGGTCAACCCCGCGCTCGCGCTCATCGGGACGGGGCGGGCGCAGGCGCGCGGCAATCAGCCGGCCGCGAAAGCGATCTGTGGCCAGCTCGGCCGCCTCGTGCAGGGGGATGATCCGGTAGCCCGGATGTTCGAGCATCTCGAACTCGTAATCCGGGTCGTCCAGTTCTTCGCGCTGGTCTGGGCCCTCGGGATCGGCAAGGGCGAAGGGCGGATGCGCCATCGCGATCACCCCGGCGAGAGCGATGACGGCTGCCTTGCGCGAAAGATTGGGGATCGAAACGAGCCAGAACATGCTGGTAAGGATATTGCTGCAAATCCAAACGAAAGCCAAACGGACCGTTGCAGTTCGGTTGGTGACAACGGCTGTAGACGTGATTCTCATGGGGCCACTTCGCGCCCCGTCGGAAAACCAGAACCAGGATAGAGACATGAGCAGATATTTCACCACTTCGGTCGCGGCCATGGCCATGATGTCGATGCTGGCTGGCCCGCTTCTGGCGCAGCCCGCTCCGGCGGCGCCCGAGGCTTCGCATGCCCAGTCCGAGGCGCAGGTGGTGCTGCCGCAGGTGCTGCGCGATGCGGGCCTGACCGACATTTCCAGCAAAGAGACGCGGCACGGCCAGCGCGTCAGCGGAAAGCTGCCCGACGGCACCGCCATCGGCGCGATGCTGGACCGGGACGGCAAATTGCGCGGCCTGCGTGCGCAGGACGACGCGGCGATCCCGCGCGCGCTGATCGACCAGCTGGTGCCGCAGGCCGTGCGCAACCAGCCGATCTTTGCCGAGCTGGGCGCGATCGACGCGATCTTCCTGGGCGAGCGGGGGGTGATGCTCTCGGGCAAGGACGCGCAGTCGAACTCGGTCCGGGCCGGCTTTGCCGAGGATGGCACGCTGATGCGCTTTGGCCGCGGCGACGATGACCGTCGCGGGCACGGCATGGATCACCGCATGGGCCGTGGCGACGACGGCGACCATCGCGGCGGCAAGCACCGGGGCCATGACGAGCGCGGCAAAGGGCCGCGTCACGGCGATGACGGCCACAAGGGTCCGCGCCATGACGGCCGCAAAGGCCCTGACGACGGGCCGCGCGGTGCGAAGGGGCAGGGCGTCGACCGTGATGGCGGCCCCGCCACGCCTCCCTCGCCCGACGCCGTCCGCGCCAGCCTGACCGATGCCGGCTATACCCAGATCGGCCAGATTCTCCAGCAAGGCCGCGTCACCGTCGCGCAGGCGACGAACCCCGAGGGCGAGGCTGTGCTGGTCGAACTGGCCCCGAACGGTCAGGTCGTGCGCGAACTCAATCGCTGATCGCGGCGTCACAAGGACCACAGTTGAGAACAGGAAAGGGCGCGGCGCCGATGCCGCGCCCTTTCCTATCTGCCGAATTTGGATCAAGAATTGGCAAGGCCTTGCCGCATGTCTCGAAAAGGCTTGCCTGATTGTTGTCACAATGCGAAATGCGCAGCGAATTTCCGTCCCCGAGGCGGACTGAAAGTTGGGACAAATTCAATGTATCGTCGTGAGTTCGTGATCTCTGCCGGAGCGGCCCTCTCGACCGCCACAGCGCTCTCTTCAGGCCTCGGAGCGGCCTTTGCGCAGGAAGCGCCGACCACGCCGGCCGTCCCCCAGGGCGCCGAACCCGAGCAACCGGCGAAGCCCTTCGGTTTCGAGGATGTCGCGGCCATGGCGCAGGAGATGGCCTCCAAGCCCTATGCCTATCGCGATTCCGATCTGGTCGGCAGCTTCGGCAACCTGACCTATGACCGCTATCGCGGCATCCGCTTCCGCCGCGACCGCGACCCGTGGATCGGCAGCCGCGATTTCGCGCTGGACCTGCTGCCCCCCGGCGCGATCTTCCACGAGCCGGTCGATATCAGCCTGGTCGACAATGGCGTGGTCATCCCGGTCAAGTTCGATCCCCATATGTATGAGTTCGACCCGGCGCTGTTCCCCGATGGGGTCGATTACGAAACCGTGGGCGAGATGGGCTTTTCCGGTTTCCGCCTGCGCGCGCCGCTGAACCGCCCCGATGTGATGGACGAGTTCGCGGTCTTTCAGGGCGCCAGCTACTTCCGCGCCGTGGGGCGCGGCACGCTTTATGGCATCTCGGCGCGCGGCCTCGCGATCGGGACGGGCACCGCCGCGGGCGAGGAGTTCCCGCTGTTCCGCAGCTTCTGGATCCACAAGCCGACCGAGCAGGAGCGTTCGGTCCTGATCCATGCGCTGCTCGACAGCCGCTCGGTCGCGGGCGCTTACGAGTTCAGGATCACCCCCGGCGCCGAGACGGTCTTTGATACCCGTGTCGCGCTTTTCCCGCGTCAGGAGATGACGAATGCCGGCATCGCGCCGCTGACCTCGATGTATTGGTTCGGCCCGACGGACCGCACGCGGGTCGACGATTACCGCCCCGCCGTCCATGACAGCGACGGCCTGCAGATGCTCACCGGAAACGAACAAAGGCTGTGGCGCGTGCTGTCGGGCCATAACACGCTGCAGGTCTCGGCCTTCGTCGATCAGGATCCGCTGGGCTTCGGCCTTGCGCAGCGTGCGCGCAGCTTCGATGCCTATCAGGATGCCGAGGCCCGTTACGAGCGGCGCCCCTCGGCCTGGATCGCGCCGCAGGACCGCTGGGGCAAGGGGACCGTCAATCTGGTCGAGATCCCCGTCCAGAACGAGTTCAACGACAATATCGTCTCGTTCTGGCAGCCGGCCGAGCCGCTGAAGGCGAATGAGCGCTATGACTTCAACTATATGCTCAGCTTCGCGCCCACGCCGCCCGACAGCGCGCCGATCGCCCGCGTGATCGAGACGATGTCCGGGCAATCGGTGAACAACCCGACGGCGCGCACCTATGTCATCGACTTCGACCTTAGCGTCTTCGGAAACGACGATCCCGTTCCGCAGGTCCGGGCCTCCTCGGGCGGGATCGGGCATAGCTATCTGCTGCGCCTGCCGGAGCAGGGACGGATGCGGCTGGCTTTCGAATATATTCCCGACGGTGCGAAACCCGCGGACCTTTCGGCGGTTCTGAATGGACCGGAAGGCCCTCTGAGCGAAACCTGGATCGCCCGCTGGACGCGCGAGTGATACCCGTGAACGATACGGAACCGTTGATGCCGCTGCCCCCGCCGCCCGACGACGCAGCGGATCTGCCGCTGTCAGAAGAGGCCGAATGGGCGGCCCTCGATCTTGAATTGCCGGGTGGGCCCGCCACCCCGCCCGAAGCGCATCTCGAGATGCCGGACCAGGACTTCCGCGGCGAGCCGCCCGTCGGCCCGCGGACCGGCTGGCCCAGCCTGCGCACCATGCTTGCCCGACTGATCGCCTTTGGCGGCGCGGCCGTGATCGCCTGGACCGGCCTTCAACAGATGCGCGAGGTGTTCGGCGACAATCCGACCTTCCTGCAGACCGTGCTGCTGGTGCTTTTCGGGCTGACCTTCACCTGGGTCGGCTTTTCGTTCACCTCGATGGTCGCGGGATTTCTCGCCCCGAGGTTGCGGACCCCCGCCGGGCCGAATGACGCCCGCATCGCAATTGCCATGCCCGTCTATCACGAGGATGCGGCGGCGACGACGGGGCTGCTTGCGGCGCTGGCGCGCGACCTCTACCGCATGGGGCTGGGCCACCGGGCCGAGATATTCGTGCTGTCGGACAGCCGCCAGCCCGGCGCTGTGTTCGAGGAAATGATTGCCGTCAGTCGGTTGCGCGACATTTCTCCGGTGCCGATCTGGTATCGCAGGCGGCGTAGCAACAAGGGCCGCAAGGCCGGGAACATCGCCGATTTCGTCACCCGCTGGGGTGGGCGCTATGACCAGATGGTCGTCCTCGATGCCGATAGCGTCGTTGGCGCGTCGACCATCCGGGCGCTTTCGGCGCGGATGAATGCCGATCCGGCGATCGGGCTGATCCAGACCATGCCGATGCTGGTCGGCGGACAGACGATCTTTGCCCGCCTGACCCAGTTCGCGGGCCGGATCTATGGTCCCGCCATCGCGCGGGGCGTCGCCGCCTGGTCGGGCAATAACGGCAATTTCTGGGGCCATAACGCGATCATCCGCGTTGCCGCCTTCGCCCAATGCTGCGGCCTGCCGGAGCTGCCGGGCAAGCCACCCTTCGGCGGCACGATCCTCAGCCATGATTTCGTCGAGGCCGCGCTGATGCGCCGGGCAGGCTGGAAGGTCCGGCTGGATCACGACCTGCGCGAAAGCTTCGAGGGCAGCCCGCCCACGCTGCTCGACATGGCCGTGCGCGAGCGCCGCTGGGCGCAGGGCAACTTGCAGCATTCGCGCCTGATCTTCTCGCGCGGGTTCACCTGGATCAGCCGGGCGCATTTCGTGATCGGCATCATGGGCTTCCTGATGTCGCCGATCTGGCTGGCGATGATCCTCGTCGGCCTTGCGCTCTCGGCGAATGTGCTGCTGTCGCGGCCGGATTACTTCCCGCAGACCTATCAGCTTTTCCCGGAATGGCCGACCTTCGACCCGGTGCGGATGCTCTGGCTTTTCGTCGCGGCGATGTGCTTCCTGCTGGTGCCGAAGTTCATCGGCATCTTCAGGGCATGGCTGCGCCCGCTGGCGAGGAACTCGGGCGGGGGCGCAAGGCTTCTCGCCTCGGCGCTGTTCGAGATCGTCCTGTCGGCGCTGATCGCGCCGGTGCAGATGCTGATTCAGACCCGCCAGATCATCGACATCCTGCGCGGCCGCGATTCCGGCTGGGAGGCGCAGATCCGCGCCGGCCAGATGCCGCCTTGGCGGGTGGTGCTACGTCGCCATTCGCGGCATGTCGCGGTGGGCGTCGTCACGCTTCTGGTGCTGGCGATCTTCTCGCCGGGGCAGTTGATCTGGCTCTCGCCGATCCTTGCCGGGCTGATCCTGTCGCCGCTGACCTCGCGCTGGTCGGCAAGCCCGGTCTTTGGCCGTTGGGCGCGCCGCCACGGCCTGCTCGTCACGCCGGAAGAGCGCGAGGCGCCCGAGATCCTGACGGCGGCCAATGCGATCGACTACCGCATCTCGGGCAGCCTGCCGCGAGACGGACTTGCCGCCGTGGGACGCGATCCGGCGATGCAGGCGCGCGTCGCCTCGCTTCTGCGGGCCGGGGCGCCCTCTGGACCAGCGGCGGCGCGGCTCGACGCGATCTCGGCCGAGGCGAAGCTCGCCCATGCCGCGACCCAGGCCGAGGCGCTGAGCTTTCTGACCGAGGCCGAGAAACTCGCCATGCTGGAAACCCGCACCCTGGTCGAGATCTTCGCGAAGTTGCCAAAATGAACCGGATCGTTGCGCTCGACATGCTGCGCGGCTACGCGCTGGTCTGTATCATGCTGGATCACATGCCGATCGGCGTGATGCGGAACCTGACGCTGGCCAATTTCACCGTATTCGACGCGGCCGAGCTTTTCGTCCTGCTGTCGGGCTTTCTGGTCGGGCTGGTCTGGATAAAGGTCGAGGCGCGGCAGGGCCGGCGCGCGGCGCAATGGCGCTTTCTCAAGCGGGCCTATCAGGTCTGGCTCGCCCTTGTCATCGGGGCGGTCCTGCTGGCGCTGCTGTCCCGGCTGCTGTTCGAACTGAAGCTGAACCACACCGCGGTCTGGTTCCAATATGCGCGCTGGATCATCGACAACCCGGCGGGCTATGTCGCGACGGTGGCGCTGATGTGGCTGCAGCCGAACCTGCTCGACGTGCTGGCGCTTTATGTCCTGCTGATCCTGACCGCGCCGATCACCGTTCCCTTCCTGCTCAGAATGCCCTTCACCGCCATGGCGGTCTCGATCGGGATCTGGTGGTTCTCGGGACCGCTCAACGCGATGATCCCGAACCAGCGGGCCCAGCAGGGGCTGCTGTTCAACCCCTTCGGTTGGCAATTGCTGTTCTTCGTCGGCGTGGCTCTGGGCGCGTTCCGTGACAAGATCATGCCGGTGCTGCGGCAGCGGACGGGTGTGCTGAACGGGGTGTCGATCGCGATCCTGCTGTTCGGCCTTTCGATCATCATCTGCTGGCGGATCGGCGCGCCGGCAAAGCCCTATGCGGACATGCTGAAGCTGGTCTATGGCTCGATCGACAAATGGTCGCTGGACGGGTTGCGGCTGATCTCGATCCTCGCGGCAAGCTGGCTGGTCGCGGTGCCGCTGTCGTCAGCCTTCGAATGGATGGCGCGGACCGCACCGGGGCGCGCTTTGGCCGAAATCGGGCGCGGCGGGCTCTGGGCCTTCGTGACCTGCGTGCTGCTCTCGATCTGGGGCGACGCGCTCGATATGACGGTGCCCAACGGGGCTACGGGCTTCGCGCTGCGGCTGGGGATCGACATCTGGGTCATTATGGCGCTCTGGGCCTCGTCGGCGGCATGGCTGCGCCGCGATCAATGGATGGCAGGCATCCGGTCGCACTTGACCCGGTAAGGCCAAGCGGCGAAAGGTCGGGCCGCTCGCGTCGCCGGAAGATCGGCGGAGGCGTCAACCGCAGACCGGAGGGACGGCATGAAGACGGATATCGAAATCGCCCGCGAAGCGCATAAGCGCCCGATCGGAGAGATCGCCGCCAAGCTGGGCATCGGTCCGCATGACTTCCTGCCTTATGGCCATGACAAGGCCAAGATCACGCATGAGTTCATCGCCGGACTGAACGGCCACAGGCATGGCCGGCTGGTCCTTGTGACCGCGATCAACCCGACGCCCGCGGGCGAGGGCAAGACCACCACCACCGTCGGTCTGGGCGATGCGCTGAACCGGATCGGCCGGCGCGCCACCATCTGCATCCGCGAGGCGAGCCTTGGGCCGAATTTCGGCATGAAGGGCGGCGCGGCCGGGGGCGGTATGGCCCAGATCGTTCCGATGGAGGAGATGAACCTCCATTTCACCGGTGATTTCCACGCCATCACCAGCGCCCATAACCTGCTGTCGGCGATGATCGACAACCATATCCACTGGGGCAATGCGCTGCGCATCGACCCGCGCCGGGTGACATGGCGGCGGGTCATGGACATGAATGACCGCGCGCTGCGTCAGGCGACGATCGGGCTGGGCGGGCCGGCGAACGGGCATCCGCGCGAGAGCGGCTTTGACATCACCGTTGCCTCCGAGGTCATGGCGATCCTCTGCCTTGCCACCGACCTCGCCGATCTTCAGGCGCGGCTGGGCCGTATCGTCATCGGCGAGACCTTCGGCAAGGCGCCGGTGACCGCGCGCGATCTGGGCGCCGACGGGGCGATGACGGTCCTGCTGCGCGATGCGCTGCAACCGAACCTTGTCCAGACGCTCGAGAACAATCCGGCGCTGGTCCATGGCGGGCCTTTCGCCAATATCGCGCATGGCTGCAATTCGGTCATGGCGACCCGCACGGCGCTGGCCCTGTCGGATTACGTCGTGACCGAGGCCGGGTTCGGCGCCGATCTGGGGGCCGAGAAGTTCCTCGACATCAAGTGCCGTCTGGGCGGGCTTGTGCCCTCGGCCGTGGTGCTGGTGGCGACGGTCCGGGCGCTGAAGATGAATGGCGGCGTCGCCCGCCCCGATCTGGGGGCCGAGAATGTGGCGGCGGTCGAGATGGGCGCGGCCAATCTTGGCCGGCATATCGAGAACCTGCGCGGCTATGGCCTGCCGGTGGTGGTCGCGATCAACCATTTCACCTCCGACACCGATGCCGAGATCCGGGCCGTGCGCGACTATGCCGCCCGCCACGGTGTCGAGGCGATCCTTTGCCGCCACTGGGCCGAGGGCGGCAAGGGCGCCGAGGAGCTGGCCCGCGCCGTCGCGCGGCTGGCCGAGGGTGGCGAGGCGGATTTCGCGCCGCTTTATCCCGACGACATGACGCTGTGGCAGAAGATCGAGACGATCTGCAAACGCATCTACCGCGCCGATCATGTCGAGGCGCCGCCCGGGGTCCATGCCCAGCTTGCCGCCTGGCAGGCGGCGGGCTACGGGCATATGCCGGTCTGCATGGCCAAGACGCAATATTCCTTCTCGG
>Ga0182739_1004062_pt1 | contig 12325 bp, 6 predicted proteins | sample eDN5th30CBELigBY_FD_128873 | JGI IMG/M metagenome (GOLD analysis project Ga0182739, IMG submission 128873) | Enriched backyard soil microbial communities from Emeryville, California, USA - eDNA 5th pass 30_C BE-Lig BY (version 2) (version 2) | ecosystem: Environmental > Terrestrial > Soil >... | reverse complement strand
CGTTTGAGTTCGAAGGAACCTACCCGTTACCGGAAAACCAGATGGACCGCTTCATGATCTGCACGGAAGTCGGCTATCCGCATCGCGCTGCAGAAAAAGCGGTTCTGGACAGCCACCGCCTCGGAGAACCGGTCAACACGCTTTCTCCCGTTCTCACGACCACGGAACTGGTGCTGCTGCAACAACAGGTCCGGGGAGTCACTGTCGATGATTCCATCGCCAACTACTTGCTGGATCTGGTGGCTGCCACCCGCACGCACAAGGAGTTGTCGCTGGGAGTCAGTACACGGGGAGCCTTGTCGCTGTACCGCGCGGTCCAGAGTCTGGCACTGGTGGAAGGGCGCACGTTCGCCATTCCCGACGACGTCAAAAAACTGGCGGTGCCCGTTCTGGCCCATCGTACCGTCTGCGGCGGAATTCTCCGTGAATCCCAGCGTCAGCGCACCCGGCAGATCATTCACCAGATTCTGGAAACAACCCCCGTTCCGAACTGACAGCTCATTGGGAACGGGCGGAAGCGGGAATCCGTATTCCGCAGAAACAGGCACTCACACGGTCACTTCGGCCTCATGCCCGCCGATGACGATTTCGAACCCCAGATCCTTGACCATTTCGAAATCGGCTTCCTTCGTCTGCCCCTTGGTCGTCAGGTAATCGCTCACGAAAATGGAATTGGCGGCATACAACCCCATGGCCTGCATGGAACGCAGGTTGAGTTCGCGGCCCCCGGCAATACGAATCTCCACAGCGGGATGCGCCAGACGCAACAGGCAAAGTACTTTCAGGCAGTACCGCGGATCAAGTTCGTCCCTGGCCTGAAGCGGCGTGCCGTCGATGGCGTGCAGAAAATTCACCGGGATCGACTTCACATCGAGTCCCTGCAATTCGAAGACAGCATCCAGAATGTCCTGCTGATCTTCCCCCATGCCGACGATCAACCCGCTGCACAGTTCCATGCCGGCGTCATGCGCCACCTGCAGGGTATCGAGTCGGTCCTGATAGGTATGGGTCGTGCAGATTTCCTCGTAATAACGGCGGGATGTGTTCAGATTGTGATTGATGCGGTCAACGCCGGCTTCCGCCAGTCGCCGGGCCTGATCCGGTTTGAGCAGTCCCAGACAGGCACAGATATGCAGGCCCATCTCCGTTTTGATCTTCCGGACGACATCGCAGACGTGATTGACTTCGCGATCAGTGGGGCCGCGACCGCTGGCGACGATGCAATAGGTCCGGGCCTGGCTGTCGCGGGCAGTGCGAGCCCCTTCCATCAGAACGCGCTCGTTGGCAATGGAATAGCGTTCGATGGGGGCTTCGGAGATTTTGGACTGCGAACAATAACCGCAGTCTTCCGGGCAAAGTCCGCTCTTGGCATTCTTCAGGTAATACAGCAGAACCGTCTTGCCGAAGTGCGCCCGGCGCACGGCAGATGTGGCGGCCAGCAGGTCCAGCAGGTCGTCATCGGAGGACAACAGGATTTCGCGGCCTTCCGCCTGCGTCAGTTGTTCTCCCGACAGGACGCGACGCGCCAGTTCATGCCAGCGGGAAGACAGGGCGGGAGCTTCGGAAACGATCATTGAAAACGTCATTCTCCAGGGCACTTGAACTTGTGAATCCGGCCTGATCCGCCACGCGGCGGCTCGGGCTGTTTCTGCCGTGAATCAACCCGCACGGAGGCATCCTCCAGGCAGGCGGAAATTATTCTTTTTTCTTCCGCGTCACGCGGCGGCGCAGCGGGCCTTGTTCCGAGGCATCCTCTTCTTCCACAGCAGCCGCCTGCTCCAGTGCTTTTCGAACCGATTCCAGCAGCACGTCCATGGCAAACGGCTTCCGCAGGTAATCCACCGCACCCAGCATTTCTGCATAGGCTTTGTGGCGGCCCCCTTCGTTCGCGGTGATCATGATGACTCTCGGCGGATCGTCCAGCGTGCGGAGATACTCCAGCACCGGAAATCCCCCCATCCGGGGCATCATCATATCGGTAATGACCAGATCTGGATTTTCCGCCTGGATCAACTTCTGGCCTTCCGCCCCATTCGAAGCGGAAGAAACGCGATAACCTGCCGATTCCAGCACGGCTCGTAGCGTCGTCTGAATTTCCCGATCATCCTCAATCAGGATGATCTTATTGCCGGCCATACCTGACTCCCGTATGCTGCCCGAACCGTGGTCCCTGTTGATTCAGTCCCTGTTGATTCAATCGAATGATCGTCTCCGCATCGAGGAAAACGATGGCCGATTCCTGGCCGTCGATGACGCAGTCACTCCATTTTTCCTGACGGTGTGATCGACGTCTCTGTTCCCGATTCTTTACTGTTCCCAACTTCTCCTGACTTCTCTCCCGATTCCCCGACGAGCTGCGACGCTTCACCTGGAGTAGACGGCCCTGGACTGATGCAGTGAAACTGATGCAGCGAAATTGGTGCGGTGAATCAGTTTTCGCTGATTGTTTGCTGCACTCCGCCCGGCAGAACACAGGTCATGCGGGGTGAATACGCTGAGTTCGATCACCACCAACCGGGAATTCTCTGTCGTGGGCAATCCTGACTCACATGACATTCCTGGCAGATCTCCTTGAGTCCGTCGCGGAAATGACCCCCTCCCCCCGAAATCGAAGCAGAATTCTCATGCAATCGTTGCAACGAGTATATTTTCCACAGACAACAGACTCAACGTGGCCACTCAACTATTTCGAGCAGCGAACAAAAGCCCTGAGACCCGGAGAATTTCCCCTCCGCAAGCAAGTCGGGGCGAGTTTTGCTGAAGTTTGTACTCATCCGGGCTCCCACGATCTCCCTGCCCTCGCATCAGACGGCTCTTTCCCGGTCAATTTTCATCCAAAATGGAAAAACGAGATTCACCACATGCGACAATTCTCCGAAAAATCCGGCAAAATGGCTGGTCGCCCTGCTGGAAATTCCCGAAAATCTGAGAGATGACGCCGCGATGCGTGTTTCGGACCTGTCAACAGGCATTGCCTGCGCCGATGGCGGCAACGTAAATCTGAATTGAAAAATTCCGGTCTGTTGCCTGAAGAAACGGCAGCGTGGCTTGCCGGTTCAAGCCGTGACACATGCGCGCTTCGATCTGGTTGAACAGTCCATGGCGATTGCGGAGGGTGTTTTGCAATCCGCATGCTTGAAAAGCCCCCAGCGTCCTTCGGCGGTATTCTGGAGCTCCAGTCTGCTGGCGCTCCTGTTGTGCGCCGGTTTTGCGACCGCGGACGAAGTGACCTTGAAGAACGGGATGGTCCTGAACGGGACCGTGTTGCAGGTTGCCGGCCTGACTCCCAGCGGATCGAAGATGAACAATTCCGGTCCGGTTCCAAACTTCTCCTTCTGGGTCGTGGACGACGGCGTGCGACGGTACTTCGTACATCGCCGCATTGTGACGGGCCACGAACAGGCCGCCAATCTGGGCGCGAACGTCTCTTTCAAGCTGAAGCATGAAAAATCTGCGCGGACGTCCGGATTTCCCACTGTCGGCGGATTCGGCTCAGTTCAACCGTTCAATGAATACGGCCGACGGACGGTCACGTTATCGACTCAAAAAGGGATGATTCCCATCATTCAGGGGGTTAAGCTGATGCGTCCGGATTACACGGACCTGGAAAGCCTGACCCATCAATGGGATTACAGTATCGACACCAAAACACTTCCCGCAGCAACAGTCCAGTCGATCATTGCCAAGTCCTCCAACCGGGATGATCCCGCTGAACGCAAAGCAGCCGCACTCTTTTACATTCAGGCCCAGATGTTCAACGAGGCCCGGGAAGAAGTCCGGCAACTGGCGGAACGCTTTCCGGACATGGCGGAATGGTGCGAAGAATATCAGCAGCAGATTTCCGAATACATTGCCCGAAAAGCCATCAACGAAATTGACCGTCACCGTGAAGCGGGGCAGCATCTGCTCGCCATGCACTATCTCCAGCAATTCCCTGTCGAGCAGGTCAGTGCGGAGATCCGTCAACGCGTCTCCGACCTGATGGAACAATACGAACAGGCAGCACAGGATCGAGACCGGGTGCTGCTGCAACTGGACATGCTGCAATCGCAACTTCCCGAAGCCCAATTTGAGCGTCTGCGTTCCTTACGGGTCACTCTTCAGGATGAGTTGCACTACGAGCGGATGTCCCGGCTGGAGCCGTTTCTGCGCGCGGAAGAAGACGAGACACTCACTCCTCCGCAGAAGCTGGCACTGGCCTATTCCGGCTGGGTACTGGGGAATTCCGGCGCCATCCTGGACCTGGACGAAGCCATCCGACTCTGGGACGCCCGCTTTCAGACACTGGAATTTCTGCGAACCGATGCCGATCCGCTGCGCGATCAGGAAATCCTTGAGCAACTCTCTGCCATCGAAGGGATCAGCCCGGAACGATTGGCAACGATGCTGAAATTTCTGCCGTTGCCCTATGAAGTCCCGATCATTCCGCCTGGGGAAATGCTCGACGTCGATCTCCCAGCGGAGATTGGCACCGACTCGCTGCGTTATACAGTCATGCTGCCTCCCGAATACAACCCCGCACATGCGTATCCGCTGCTGGTCGTGCTGCGGGGAGACCATTCGACCTCTGCTCAGGAGCTGCGCTGGTGGGCAGGGGATGCCACGCGGCCCGGTTGGGCACAGCGACGGGGATACATCGTCATTGCCCCTCATTACAGTGCTGACGATGCCACCAGCTACCAGCCAGACAGCCCGCAGCAGGCGGCCATCCTGAAATCCATCGACCATGTTCGAAAGTGTTATCACGTCGATTCCGACCGGATTTTTCTGGCGGGACACGGCATGGGAGCCGACGCCTGTTTTGACGTCGGCATGGCGCATCCCGGCCTGTTTGCCGGAGTGATTCCCATCGCCGGAATGACGCGGCCTTATGCCCGGGCCTGTGCGGAAAATGCTCCACTGCTGCACTGGTACGTGATCGGCGGAGAACGGGACCGAAACACACTTGAGAAGAACTCGGCCACGCTCAACGAGATGATGCGGCACGGGCAGGATGTGATCTACTGCGAATACAAATCACGCGGCTACGAATCCTACTACGAAGAACTCGACCGGTTGTTTGAATGGATGCAGTCGCTGCGTCGACCCGGAATCAAGGAAACCGCCCGCTGGGAAGCCAGCAGTGTCCGCAAATCCAATAACCGTTTCCACTGGATGCAGGCGAAACTGATTCCCGACCGGGCCACGGACCGTCCTGCGAAATACGAAGGGATCATCACCCCCGGATCGCAGACCTATAAAACCCAATCCATCTATCTCAGCCATCCCGGAAAAGCGACCACGATCTGGCTCTCTCCGGAACTGTTCGATTTCAACAACCGCTGCCAGGTCCGGGTCAATCTCAAACATGTGCTGAACGATTATGTCAAGCCGTCGCTGGAAGCGATGCTCACCGACGTGCGCGAACGTGGTGACCGGGAACGGCTGTTCTGGGCTCGACTGGATCTTTGAGGAGGGGAAGAGAGAGGTCCGGGAGCATTCACGAGGATTTCCCTGAGCGATGTCCCGTGTCCCCTGCCCCCTTTTTTCAATACCCCAGATTCGGGGCCAGCCAGCGTTCAATCTCGCCGACACTCATTTCCGACCGGCGGGCATAGTCTTCCACCTGATCTTTCGTGAGCCGATCGACGCTGAAGTAACGGGATTGCGGATGGGCGAAGTAAAGTCCGCTGACCGCCGCCGCCGGCCACATCGCCAGGGCATCCGTCAGTACGATCCCGGTGGCCTCCGTGGCGTTAAGCAGCGAAAACAATCGTCGCTTCGGCAGATGATCCGGACAGGCCGGGTAGCCGAAGGCGGGACGGATGCCGCGATACTTTTCCGCGATCAGGTCTTCCTTGCTCATCTCATCCGGCTGTTCAATCCCCCAGACTTCGCGACGGACGAACCCGTGCAGATATTCCGCAAAGGCTTCCGCGAACCGGTCCGCGATGGCTTTGATCAGGATGGAATTGAATTCATCGTTCTCGGCACTGTACCGGGCCGCCAGTTCGTCGCATCCAAATCCGGCAGAGACCGCAAAGGCTCCAATGGAGTCCAGCCGGCCCGACTCGAGCGGGGCGATGTAGTCCGTCAGGGAACGGAAGTCTTTCTGTCCCACGCGCTCCCATTGCTGGCGCAGCATCGGGAACCGGACAATCTCCTGTGCACGGGACGGATCGGCATAAACCAGGATGTCTTCACCGACGGCATTGGCCGGCCAGAACCCGTAGATCCCGTTGGCGGTGAGGAGTTTTTCGTCCAGGCACTTCTTCAGGAGTTGTTGTGCGTCGGCATAAAGTTTTTTCGCTTCCGGGCCGTATTTCGGGTCTTCGAAGATGCGTGGGTATTTCCCCTTCAGCTCCCAGGTCATGAAGAACGGCGACCAGTCGATGTACGGGACCAGTGTCTCCAGCGGAAAATCGTTCAGCGTGACGGTTCCGTATTGTCTGGGGACCGGCAGATCGACCGTCTCCCAGTCGGTGGTAAACCGGCGGGCGCAGGCCTGTTCGAAGGAGACCAGACTCTGCTGCATCCGCGAAGCGAATCGCTCACGTTCCTCTTCCTGACGTGCGCGGGCCTTGGCGACATAGGCCGGCTTCATCTCCGGATCGAGCAACGATTCCACTGCGGGAACCGCCAGTGAGGCATCGATCACATGGATTGTCGGCTCATTGTAATGCGGTGCGATTTTCACGGCGGTATGCCGGGAACTGGTCGTGGCTCCGCCGATCAGCAGGGGGGTCGAAAAGCCAGTCCGCTGCATTTCCTTGGCCACATGGATCATCTCTTCCAATGACGGCGTGATCAGTCCGGAAAGACCGATCATGTCGGCATTCTGTTCCCGGGCGGTGGCCAGGATCTTATCGCAGGGGACCATCACTCCCAGGTCGATCACTTCGAAGTTGTTGCAGCGGAGCACGACCCCCACAATATTCTTTCCGATATCGTGCACGTCTCCTTTCACAGTCGCCAGGACGATTGTGCCGCGGGTTGTCTTGACCGGTGTGGCGGTCTCGCCCGCAGCCTGACGTTCCGCTTCCATGAACGGTTCCAGATAGGCCACCGATTTTTTCATGACGCGGGCCGACTTCACGACCTGCGGCAGAAACATCTTGCCTGCCCCGAACAGGTCTCCGACGACCTTCATCCCATCCATGAGCGGTCCCTGAATGACGTTCAACGGACGGCCATACTTCACGCGGGCTTCTTCGGTATCGGCTTCGATATCATCGGTGATTCCCTTTAAGAGGGCATGGGCCAGTCGTTCCTCGACAGTTCCCGAGCGCCAGGCTTCGGCCTCTTCAGCGGTCTGACGCCCCCCCTGGGCACTGGCACGGGCCTTGATTTCGTCCGCATAGCTCAGCAGGCGATCCGTGGCGTCCGGGCGACGGTTGAGCAGGACGTCTTCAATATAATCCCGAAGTTCCGGCTCCACTTCGTCGTAGACTTCCAACTGGCCGGCATTCACGATCCCCATGTCCAGGCCCGCCCGGATGGCGTGATACAGAAAACAGGCGTTCATGGCCTCACGGACAACGTCGTTTCCCCGGAAGGAGAACGACACGTTGCTCACCCCCCCCGACGTTCGCGCCCCCGGACATTCCGCCTTGATGCGGCGGACCGCTTCGAAGAATTCGACGGCATAGTTGTTGTGCTCTTCCATCCCGGTCGCGACGGTCAGAATATTCGGATCGAAGATGATGTCTTCCGGCGGGAAACCGACCTTTTCCGTCAGAAGCTGATAGGCCCGTTTGCAGATGCGGAGCTTGTCGTCCGCCAGCACGGCCTGCCCTTCTTCATCGAAGGCCATCACGACAACCGCCGCTCCGTAGCTGCGGACGATGCGAGCCTGTTCGAGAAACTTTTCTTCCCCTTCCTTCAGGCTGATGGAATTGACGATCCCCTTCCCTGCCAGGCATTGCAGGCCCGCTTCGATCACGTCGAACCGGGAACTGTCGATCATCACCGGCACGCTGCTGACATTCGGTTCGTCGGCCAGCAGGTTCACAAAGTGCACCATCTCCGCTTTGCTGTCCAGAAGACCTTCGTCCATATTGACGTCGATGACGTTCGCCCCGCCAGTCACTTGCGAAACGGCAATCCGCAGGGCATCTTCGTATTTCTTCTCCTTGATCAGCCGGGCGAATTTGCGGGAACCGGTGACGTTGGTCCGCTCGCCGATCATCATGAAATTCGAATCGGGACGAAGTTCGAACAGCTCCGCCCCGCTGTAGGTGCTGTTCCGCTGATGATGCACACTCTTGCGGGGAGGCAGATCCGCCACAGCTTCCGCCGCCATGCGGATGTATTCGGGGGTCGTGCCGCAGCAGCCTCCCACCAGATTCACCCAGCCCTGAGCGGCAAATTCCCGGATGATCGACGAGAACTCCTGTGGATTCGAATTGAATCCCCCCATCCCGTCCGGCAGACCGGCATTCGGATAGCAACTGACATAGCAATTGGCCCATTGGCTGACCTGTTCGACATAGGTCCGCATCTGTGCCGGCCCCAGCGCGCAGTTCAGTCCCACTGCAAACAGCGGGAAATGCTCCACCGAAACCAGAAACGCTTCCAGCGTCTGCATGGTCAGCGTGCGGCCGCCGTTGAAAATCGTTCCTGAGCAGATGACGGGGACACTCGTATTGCGTTCCTGAAACACCTGATTGATGGCAAACAGGGATGCCTTCATGTTCAGCGTGTCGAACGATGTCTCCGGTAACAGAAGATCGACTCCGCCGTCCAGCATGCCGTGTACCTGCTCCGCATACGAAGCCACCATCTGTTCGAAGCTGACGGGGCGATACCCGGGTTTTTCGGCGTTATAGGACAACTGGAACTTTGTCGGCCCGATACTGCCCGCCACGAAACGAGGCTTATCCGGATTCTGGCGAGTGAATTCGTCACAGACCTGCCGAGCCAGTTCGGTGCCAAGCCGGTTCATCTCCCGGGCCCGGTCTCCCAGTTGGAATTCATCGAGCATCAGCGACGTAGCGCCAAACGTATTGGTCTCGATGATGTCGGACCCGGCTTCCAGGTACTTCCGATGAATTTCCTGAATCATCTTCGGTTGGGTCAGCACCAGAATGTCGCTGGCGTTGAGCAGATCGACAGGATGATCGGCAAACAGCGTTCCCCGATAATCCGCTTCCGTGGGCTTGTACTGGTGGATCATCGACCCCATGGCCCCGTCCAGCAGCAGAATGCGATGGGAAAGAATCTCGTGCAGTATGTCTTCAGTAGAGTTCATGAATGGTCATCAATGAAAATCGAAATCATTAGAGCGCATTAACCCCGTGCCGACCGCGTTCCGCCACGCGGCGAGCAGTCTTTCATCAATCGAAACGCGTGCTGCGCGGGCCCAGGCCAGAGCAACTTGCTCTCAACGATGAACCCCTCTGCAAAACTGGTCCCCGATCCATTCGCGGATCAGGAAATCCCGCAGCTTTGAGAGGTTCTATTTGCAGCACCTGTTCTTTTCCGAATCGGGAAACAGGCCGATGGATCATTCCCATTCAGAAGCGGTCAGGAGCAGCCAGGGCGAACGAGCCTGTCAGTCAGAACACTGACGGCAGGCCCGCAATCATGTCTCGACTGTTCATGAAAAGACAGCCCCTGACGACAACTGACGGCCATCACAAAATCACGGTCTGTTCCCGGTCCGGGCCGATGGAGATGAAGCTGACCGGAGACTCCAGCAGTTCTGAAACGGTATCGAGATACGCGCGTGCTTCCCGGGGAAAATCCTGCAGACGGCGTACGCCTGTAATATCTTTCTTCCAGCCGGGCAGCGTGCGATACACCGGCCTGGCCTGTGCCAGATCTTCCAGATGACTCGGGAAGTCGGTCGTGCGTTCTCCATGAATCTCATAGGCTTCGCAGATTTTGACTTCATCCAGTTTGCTGAGCACGTCCAGCAGCATGACGGCAATGCAGTCGACGCCGGAGATCCGGGCTCCATAACTGGTCGCCACGGCATCGAACCAGCCGCACCGGCGCGGGCGGCCCGTGACCGTGCCATATTCGTGCCCTTCTTCCCGGATGTGATTCCCGGTTTCATCGAAGAGTTCCGTCGGACAGGGACCGCCGCCGACCCGGGTGGTATAGGCTTTCACCACGCCGATCATGCGATCTATCGCCCGTTCGGGAACTCCGCTGCCCGGATGAATGCCGCATCCGGAACTGTTCGACGACGTCACATACGGGAACGTCCCATGGTCGATATCCAGCAGGCTTCCCTGAGCCCCTTCGAACAACAGGCTCTTGCCGTCCTTCAGAATACGATGCAGATAAGCCGTCGTATCGCAGACGTATTCACGAAGCTGTTCCGCGTAATGCAGATATTCCTGAGAGATCTCTTCCGCGGAGGGAATGTCCGCTGTGGGGTCCATGGCCTGAATCACCAGTCGCTTTTGCGGGACGACTTCTTCCAGACGCTGCCGGAACAGTTCCGGACGATACAGATCGCCCAACCGGATGGCGTGCGTGCGTCCGATTTTATCCCGGTAGCAGGTTCCGATTCCCCGCATCGTGGTGCCGATGGGCGATTCTCCCCGCGCCTTCTCCAGCCCCGCCTCTTCCACAAGATGATAGGGAAAGATCACATGGGCTCGGTCGCTGATCAGCAGACGCCCCGGCTCCACGCCCTGCGAGCGGACCGTATTCAATTCCATCAGCAGGGCTTTTGGGTTGATCACCACTCCGTTCGAGATCACGGAAGTCACGCCCGGCCGCAGGATTCCGGCCGGCAGCAGCGACAGTTTATATGTCTTGCCGCCGAACATGACCGTATGGCCAGCGTTGTTCCCCCCCAGATAGCGACAGACCACCTCATGCTGATCGGTGAGAAGATCGACGATTTTCCCCTTGGCTTCGTCGCCCCATTGCAAACCGACCACCGCCGTTACCGACATTGTTCTATCCCAGCCACAACTGTCTTCATCAGTTCATTTTCGCATCGGCGGCAGTCAGACCGCCGGACACACAGACAACGAGTGTAGCAGTCGCCTGAACGAATGTAGAGCGCGCCGGGCAAAATGCCCATCAGGTCTGGTCTTGTCCCCGTTCGCCCTTCTCTGCAAACTCATTGATCAGCGAGCGGACGCGGCTGAGTTCGTCGAAAACCTGCTCCAGATTCTCCAGTTTCACCTGATTCGGGCCGTCTGAAAGGGCCTGATCGGGATTGGGATGCGTTTCCATGAACACAGCGTCCGCCCCCGCAGCCACCGCCGCCCGGGCCACAAACGGCACCATGGCCCGATTGCCTCCGGTCGTACTGCCCCCGGGACGTTGCACGCTGTGTGTGGCATCGATGCAGACCGGACATCCCATGGCCTGCATGGTGGGAATGCCGGTCATGTCGTTGATCAGCCGACCATAACCGAACATCGTTCCGCGATCCGTCAGCAAGACCTGCGTTGCCCCTGCTTCACGGCATTTCTTGACGACATGAATGATATCTTCAGGGGCGATGAACTGCGGCTTCTTGACATTGACAATACCGCCATTGTCCCGGGCCGCCTCGGCAATGGCATTGACCAGATCAGTCTGCCGTGCCAGAAAGGCCGGAACCTGCAGGATCCGACAGACTTTTGCCGCTGGGGCGGCCTGTTCCGGCGTATGGAGATCGGTGGTGACCGGCAATCCGGTCTCTTCGCGAACGCGTGCCAGAATCTCCAGTCCGCGTTCCAGTCCCGGGCCGCGAAAACTGTTGAAACTGGTCCGGTTCGCCTTGTCGAAACTCGACTTGAACACAATCTGCCAGTTCCGGCGATGTGCCAGATCGGCAATCCGCAACGATGTCTCACGAATCATGGCCTCTGATTCAATCACGCAGGGGCCGGCAATGAACAATAGCGGCCGCCCGGTGCCGCAGGTGAACTGATCAACTTGTAGGGAGGCAGTGGACATTCTGGACTCTGTACTGCAAAAGTTCTGAACGCTCGCACAGTGCAAAGACCGGCGAAGCTGCTGGAATATGCCGCTCGTACCCAAAGCTCTCTGTGAGAAACGGGCGTCGCGGGCAAAAGGGGGACAGTAACAGAACATCCGCCGATGCCGGAATGGGAATTCCAGTTCGTCTCCGAAAGCATTTCGACTCCGGACAACGAGAAACGGCCGCTCGAAAGACGAGCGGCCATTACCTGGTTGTGAGAGCCAGAAGAGCAGTGAGAGACTGGTGAGAGCAAGCAGGCAAGAGCGTGAGAGCGAAGCGAAAATTCGTTACTGGATATCAAACTGGCCGTCGCAGTATTCCGCCTGATCCCAGTAGCTGCTGCCCCAGAACTGGCCGCCATGGCCCGACGTGCATTTGACCTGATAGCTCTGATGAATGCTGGCGAAGGCG
>Ga0182739_1004061_pt1 | contig 12326 bp, 8 predicted proteins | sample eDN5th30CBELigBY_FD_128873 | JGI IMG/M metagenome (GOLD analysis project Ga0182739, IMG submission 128873) | Enriched backyard soil microbial communities from Emeryville, California, USA - eDNA 5th pass 30_C BE-Lig BY (version 2) (version 2) | ecosystem: Environmental > Terrestrial > Soil >... | reverse complement strand
CTGCTCGCTGGTGATCCTTCTGTTCCTCGGCGAGTGGCGGATGACGGTGATCGCGGTCCTGACGATCCCGATCGCCGTTCTGGGGGCTCTGGTCGGGCTGTACGCCACGGGGAACACGATCAACGTCATGACACTGGCGGGCCTCTCGTTGGCGATCGGTCCCCTCGTCGACAGTGCGATCATCTGTCTGGAGAATACGCACCGGCATCTGGGGCTGGGCGCCTCACCGGAGGAGGCGGCGTTCCTCGGGGCCAGCGAAGTGGCGATGCCCGAGCTCGTGGCCAGTCTTTGTACGCTTCTCGTGCTGGCTCCCTTGGCCTTGATGCCGGGTCTGGGCGAGTTCCTCTACCGACCGATGGCCGCGGCGGTTGCGTTCGCCATGACGGCGGCTTACCTGCTCTCACGCTCGTTGGTGCCATCTCGCTCGGCGCGTTGGCTTCGTCCCCACGGCGGCCACGGTCATGGGGCGGGGACCGCCGGGCACGGCGACGAGTCGGACTCCTCGGACCGACAGGCCGCCTGGCGCCGACTCTTCAGCCGGGCGTTTGCTCGCTGGGAGGGCCTGATCGAGGCCGGGATCCGCTGGTACACGCGACGGCTCGAGTGGGTCATGGGGCGTCGACTCCTGATCGTCGTCGGCGCCGTCGGCCTGCTGGTAGCGACCCTCGGCCTGCTGGGGACCCAGCTTCGTCGCGAGTTCTTCCCCGAAGTCGATGCCGGCTCGTTTGAAATGTACGTGCGGGCCGAGAGCGGCACTCGGATCGAAGAGACCGAGAAAATGGTCGAACAGGTCGAGCAGTACGTCCGCAAGACGATCGGCAAAGACGTACAAATCATCATCTCGGAAATCGGCGTGGTGGCCGACCTGTCGGCAGCCTACACCCCGAACGCCGGGCCGATGGACGCCGTGGTCAAGGTCCAGTTGACAGAGGAACGCCATCACTCCGCGCAAGAATACGTCCAGATGATCCGGACCGGCGTCGAGCGAGAGTTCAAGAACCTGGAATTCGCCTTCGACGCCGGCGGGATGATCCGTTCCGCGATGAACGAAGGTAAGTCGTCCCCGATCAACATCCGGATTTCGGGGAAGGACATGGCCAAGTCGCTTAAGATCGCCGAGGCGATTAAACGGCGGATTCATCGAATCAACGGCGTTGTCGATGACCGAATTATCCAGCGACTCGACTATCCGGAGTTCATCATCGACGTCGACCGGGCCAAGGCCGCGGACCTGGGCCTGAACCAGGCCGAGGTCATGAAGAACGTCGTCGCAGCTCTGAACTCGAGCATCCAGTATCATAAAAAGAACTTCTGGATCGACCCGGTCAGCAAGAACCAGTACTTCGTCGGGGTCCAATACTTCGAGGAAGACATCAACTCGGTTCAGACTCTACTCGATGTGCCGATCACCAGCCCGAAGCAGGCGCAGCCGATCCCGCTCCGGAATATCGCGACCCTGCGGCGCAGCAAGGTTCCGACCGAGATCACACACAGCAACCTCCAATCCACGATCGACCTGACCATGGGAGTCTACGGCCGTGACCTCGGTCACGTGGCCGACGACGTCGCCCGCGTCGTCGCTGAGTTCGGCGAGGCGCAGCTCGACGGGACCTGGGTTCCTTACGACCTCCAGGCGCCGGCCGGCAAGCGGCAGACCCTGAAGGGGACCTCGATCGAGCTGAGCGGTGAATACTCGCGGATGCAGGAAACCTTCCGGAGCCTGGGAGTCGGCCTGATCCTGGCGACCATGCTGATCTATTTCCTCATGGCGGCCCTCTTCAAGTCGTACCTGACCCCGCTCGTCATCCTCTTCGCGGTGCCGTTGGGTCTCATCGGCGTCGTGATCATGCTGTATCTGACCGGTACGGCCATCAATGTGCAGTCGTTGCTGGGTGTGATCTTCATGGTCGGCATCGTGGTCTCGAACACGGTGCTCCTGGTGGACTTCGCCCAGAACCTGAGGACCGACGAAGGGCTGAGCCCCGACGCCGCCATTCGGAAGGCCGCCTCGATCCGGGTTCGCCCGGTGGTGATGACGGCTCTGGCCGCTCTCTTCGCCCTGATCCCGATGTCGCTCGCCCTGGGCCGGGGGAGCGAAGCGAATGCCCCGCTCGGACGCGCCGTGATCGGCGGCATCCTGGCCGGCCTGGTGACGACCCTCTTCGTCGTCCCCTCGCTCTACTCCCTGGTGGTTCGAGATCACGCCCCGGCGCTCGAACCTCCCACGGATGATCCGGATGAGGAGCCTGAGGCCGGCGGCCCCCTGCCGGAGCCCGTTTGAAGTTTGTGGGAAGGACCGCCGGCCAGGATGGCCTCGCGGTCCTTTCTCACTTAGAATGCCTCGCTTCGAGGTGGGCTGCACCCTCGGATGTTCCGCACCCGCGGCGCCGGTGGGACAGGTCCGTGGAATCCCTTTCCGACATCACCCGGGCTTCGTCACATTTTTCGGAGATCGCTTATGCGTCCTAGAGGACTGTTGCTCGTTGCCTCGCTCGTGATCGCCATGGGCCAGGCGTCGATCGCCGCGGAACGGCATGTCGTGGTGATCTCGATCGACGGGCTTCCTTCGTATTACTTCAACGATCCTCACGCCTCGCTCCCGGTCATTCGCGGGCTGGCGAAGTCTGGTGTCGCCGCCGTCGAGGGGATGCACGTCTCCAACCCGTCGGTCACCTGGCCGAACCACACGACCCTCATGACCGGCGTTCATCCCGAGAAGCACGGCGTCCTCTTCAACGGTGGCCTCGAGCGCAACGCCGAGGCGATGACGGTCCGGGTGAACCCAGACAAGACACAGGAGGAGTTGGTTCGCGTCCCGCTCCTCTTCGACGTCTTGAAGCAGGCCGGGCTCACCAGCGCGGCGATCAACTGGCCCTGCACGAGCGGGTCGAAGTCGATCGACGATAACTTTCCGGACGCACCCAACGACGTGCAGCATTCTTCGCCTCGGCTCATTGAAGAGTTGACCAAGTCGGGCGTGCTCCGTCACTTCACGGGTGGCGGGTCGGTGGTCCGCGACGAGGTCTGGACCGAAGCGGCCTGCCATGTGATCCGCCAGCGCATGCCGAGGTTGCTGACGCTTCACCTGCTCAACCTCGATTCCACCCATCACCGCTACGGTCCGAAGTCGGGGCCTGGCTATACGGCGGCCTCACTGGCCGACGCCATGGTGGGACGCGTGGTCAAGGCCATCGACGAGGCGGGAGTGCGAGATCGGACGACGATTTTCGTCCTGGCCGATCACGGGTTTGCCGCGATTCACAAGGCGATCCAACCGAACGTGACGCTTCGACGTGAAGGGTTGATCACGGTTGAGAATGGGAAGATTCGCTCGGCGCGGGCGATGGTGATTCCCGAAGGGGGGACCGGTCTGGTCTATTTGACCAACCCCGAGACCGAGTCGCAGGACGCCCAGACGGTGCGCCGGCTGTTCCAGGACGTCGAAGGTATTGCGGCCATACTCGGACCGGAAGACTTCCCGCGTTACCGGATGCCGACCCCGGCCAGCAACAAGAATATGGCCAACCTCGTGCTCGTGGCCAAGGATGGTTACACGATCGGCGGTTCTCACGCGGGCGACGCTCTCATCGTGCCCAACAAGTCGGGCACGACCGGCTCGCACGGGTTCGTGTCGACCGAGTCGAAAATGAACGCGATCTTCGTCGCCTCGGGTGCGGGAATCAAATCGGGCGCGAAGCTCGAATCGCTCGACAACAGCGACGTCGCCCCCACGACGGCCCGTCTCCTTGGTGTTCCGTTGAGCCAGGCGACCGGCCGCGTCGTTACCGAGATCCTCTCTGAAGGGGAGTGAGACCACCCCGAGCGGAACCAGATTGAAAGTAACGCAACGGCGGTCGCAGCCTCCCCGTCCTCGAGGGCGGGGGAGGCTGTCGGCCGCCGTCTTGCGTTCTGAGCCGGGCAAGTAGGAAGCCGCCACGAAGGACTCGTTTGCCGGCGGCGCTGGGTCCGACGCAGGGCGATCGAGGACTTGTCCTTCGTACCTCACTTCGACTCGAGGTGAACACCGGCCGCCTTGCATTCCTCCAACCCCTTCGATTTCGCGTCCTCGGAGAGGGGGTTGCCCGCCAGGTAGAGACGAAGGAACGGGGCGAACCGTTTGGTCCCGGCCGCGTCGTCCTTGACGAGTTTGATCAGGGGCGAGAGGTCTCGGACCTTGTTGCGCTCGAGGATCAGGATCTTAAGGTCCGTCTGGGTACCGAGACCGGCCAGGTCCTCAACCTGATTGTCTTGCAGCTCGAGCAGCGACAGCCGCGTGATCTTGGCCAATGGGCTGAGGTCGGAGATCTCGTTCTTCCCAAGACAGAGCGAGGAAAGCTTGGTCAATCCCGCGAGTGGGGCAATGTCCTTGATGGCGTTCTCGCCAAGATAGAGCGCAGAGAGGTTCGTCAGGCCCGCGAGCGGCTTCAGATCCTTGATCTTGTTGCGCGACAACTCGAGGTACTGCAGCGCCTTGGACTCGCTCAGAGGACTGAGATCCTCGACCTTGTTGTCGGCGAGATCCAACGACTGAAGATTCGCCAGGCCCTTGAGCGGCTTCAAGTCGACGATTTCGTTGCGCGAGAGTCGAAGCAGGGCGAGGTTGGGGCACTTCTCGAGCCCGGTCAGGTCACGGATCTCCTTCCCGGGGGCTTCCAGCACGTACACATTTCGCAGCTTCTCCTCGGTCAGTGCTGTTTTGGGCTCGTGCTTGAGAACGGCCTGGATTGCGGCTTCCAGATTCTTATCGGGCACGAGCGGGTCCGCGGCGCGCGAAGGCTGGGCCAGGAACCCGATGGCGAGGGCGATCACGCACGTTGCGGCGAAGCGTCGTTGCATGGAGAAACTCCGGGATGGAGAGTCGTTCGAGTCATTGCGACCCGAAAATGGAAGCGTTCGGTCCGATCGACGGTCGGAAAGTTCGTGCGAGGTGCCTCGACGAGGAGGGCCGCCTTCGTGGAGCGTCGACGCGATGGTGGGGCCAGCCCTCGGAAACCGACCTGGGACCGCATTATGAACGCGCCGCAGCCCCGGTGCAAGTCGCCGGAGCTCTCTTCTCCGTCCACGGTTCCAACGAAGGGACACCGACCGATCGAGCCTGGATGCCGGTCGATGTCCCCGAGAAATAGTCTTAAGCTTATCTATGTTAGCACGCCAACGTTCTGACGACGCTGGGAAGGCGTGGATCAGAGCTTGTAGATTGGTTGGAACTTTTGCTTCAGAGACTGGATCAGTGGCGCATGATCCAGGGGTGAGCCGGTCGCCTTCTCAACCAGTTGCGACGATTGATATCGTTGCCCCTGACGATGAACCTTTTCACGCAGCCAGCCCAGCAGAGGGGCGAAGTCTCCACGGCCGAACAAGTCCTCGAGGTGGCCGAGCTCGGCATTGGCTCGCGCGAACAACTGGGCGGCGAAGATGTTACCCAGGGTGTAGGTGGGAAAGTAGCCGAACAGCCCGGCGCTCCAGTGGATGTCCTGCAAGCAACCGTTTGCGTCGTTGTCGGGACGAACTCCGAGATAGTCCTCGTATTTACGGTTCCAGGCGCTGGGGAGGTCAGCGGTTGGAAGGTCGCCGCTCAGCAATTCCCGTTCGAGCTCGAAGCGGACGAGGATATGCAGGTTGTAAGTGACCTCATCGGCCTCGACGCGGATCAGGGACGGCTCGACGTGGTTGATCGCGTGATGAAACTCGTCGAGGCCGACATCGTTGAAGACCGAGGGGAAGAACTGCGTGGCCACCGGCAAGAAGTGCGACCAGAACGGCCGGCTCCGGCCGACCGAGTTCTCCCAGAGCCGCGACTGCGACTCGTGGATTCCCAGCGAGACCGCCTCACCCATCGGAGTTCCATAATGCGCCGGGTCGAGCCCCTGGTCGTAGAGACCGTGGCCAACTTCGTGCATGATCCCAAAGAGCGCCTCGGCGAATTGATCGTGCTGAAACCGGGTGGTGATCCGGCAATCGCCCGGGCCGATCCCGCTGCAAAATGGATGGGCCGTGGTGTCGAGCCGGCCTCGAGTGAAGTCGAAGCCAAGCGCCGCGGCAACCATCTCACCGAAAATGCGCTGACGTTCGACCGGAAACTCGCCGCGGAGAAGATCGAGGTTTGGCCGGACCGACGAGGCACCGATCGCGCGAACCAGGGGGACGAGTTCGGCGCGAAGCTTGTCGAAAAGCTGGGCGATCTCCTGGCTCTTTGCGCCCGGTTCGTACTCATCGAGCAGCGCGTCATAGGTGACCACCCCGTCGCCCAGGCACTCCGCTTCGCGCTGCTTGAGCGTGAGGATTTGTTCCAGCCAGGGCCGGAAGTGAGAATACTCGGCCTTGCCGCGCGCGACGACCCATTCCTGCTGAGCGATCGAGATCGTCTTCGCCAGTTCCTCAACGAGCGTTCGGGGCAGTCGCTTGAGCCGCTGATAGCTGCGACGAATCTCTCGAATGTTGACGGCGGCCGTTGAATCGGTCTCCTGGGTCAACGAGCTTCCTTCGAGTTGATCGAGGAGATCGCCCACCGCCGGGTCGGTCGCCTTTTCGTGGTGGAGCCCGGCCAAGAGCGCCATCTGCCGGCTCCGGTGCTCGACTCCCCCCGTCGGCATGTACGTCTGCTCGTCCCAACCGAGAAGCGACGAGCACGAGGCCAGGAGCGATGCCTCACGCGAGCGATGGATCAATTGTTCGTACGCCGCGTCCGCATGCATGACCACGAATCTCCCGAAGATAAGTCCGCGTTTCGACCCTGCGACGCACGGTCGACCAGGCCGTCCGACCCGAGTGACGACGACTCAAGCAGGGGCGCGACCGAGCGACCGTTCCCTGATCGACACCATATCGATGGGACGGTCCTCGAAGAAGACCTTGAGTTTGAGGAAGTGCTTCTCGAACAGGTGCCAGCTCAGCCAGGCCATGCTGAACGTCGAGGTCGCCGCCACGCCGATGTAAGCCAGCCGCGACACCAGGATGGAGTTGGTCCAGCCCCCCATGTAATCGGGCGAGATCAGCCCGTCAGACAGAAGAATGAAAATCGAGTTATAAACATAGAGTCCATAACTGTAACGGCCGAGCGAACGGAGCACTCCGAGGTTGAAGAAACGGGCCGGCATCGCCTCCTTGGGGTTGGCGACCACCAGCACGATCAACGACGCAAAGACGAGGTCGAGCAGGAGGTAACCCAGCGTCTGAACCATCGGATCGTAAAAAAACAGCCCGAATCGCCAGACCATCAAGAGCCCCAGGCCGATCCCGCTGAGCCAGGCGACGCGGCGGGCCTGAGACGCGAGGCGTTCGAGCCCCAGAGGGCCGCGAGCGGCGAGGGCGATGAAGGCCCCGAGCGCCAAGCCGTCCATGCGGCTCAGCGTCAGACAGTAGGCCCCCAGCACCATGCCTTGCTGGACGAGAACCACGCGCACCACGAAGGAGATCGCCACGAGGACCAGACAAATCCGGAGTGTGGTGACTCGACTGAAGCTAAACACCACCCAGGGCCAGATGAGATAGAAGTGCTCTTCGACGGCCAGCGACCAGTAATGACTCATGGGAAACCATTGGCCCTCGATCGTGACCAGGACATTCGTCCCGTAGCTCCAGAGCCACGGCCAGGCCGATTCAATCCCTTGAAATCCTCGAGTCCACCGGTTCAACAAGGGGAGGAAAACGAGAATGAGCAGGAGCGAGCCGTAATAGAGCGGAAAGATTCGGAGGGACCGACGCATGTAGAAGTTTCGGAACCGATGGACCTTGTCCTTGGTCTCAAACAGGATCCCGGTGATCAGGAATCCGGAGAGGACGAAGAACAGGTTGACGCCGCACCAGCCGATCGAGGTCGCCCTGAAGAAGAGGCGAGACGCCAGGGTATGTCCCGACATTCCCATCGTGAAGTGGTAGATCAGGACGAGCAGTATCGCGAGGCCGCGGACTCCATCAAGAGCCGTGATGTGGCCTGACAAGGGCGATCGTGGGGAAAGCGCTTCTGACGCGGCGCTGGTTCCGGGAGCGCTCGCCGGGGCGCTTGGGTGTTGTTCGGGGTGTCGAGCCATGGTGTCATCCGTGATGATGGCAGGTTTGCCTCGGGCGAAAAGTGGCCAATCAAGCGTGACCGTCCGCTCGAGGAATGTCCTCCTGACCTGAGTCGTCGGATGATACAAAACTTAACGTTTCGGGCCTCCCCGGTCTAGCCTCGGCCGATCAGCCACCGGCGCACCCCAAGAGTGGCGGCTCCAAACGGGCCTTGGCGTCGAAGTCGCGCAATGAACCTTTCACTCTGCGAGGACCAAGACGAAGGCCGCTCGGTATCAACCGAGCGGCCCGGCCGCGCAGAGCGTGGCATGGCGTTCAGGACTGGGCAACGCGAAGCGTGAACTGGCCGGTGACCGGGGAGCCCGGCGGCAGGTTCCCCGCGCGCGGTCGGAGGCCCAGGATGGCCACCCCGTGCGAGCCGATCAGCGAGGCAAACTTGGGCGGGGCGGCCAGGACGGTGTAGTTGAGCTGGGTGGTGGAAGGCGTTCGCGCGGTGAAGTCGGTCCCCTGGCCGTTGACGACGACGGTCACGGTGCCCCCCGCCCGTCGCGAGACGAGGTTGACGAAGCCCTGCGTGTTCGTCGGCGACGGCGGAAGCGAGGGATTGGAGCTGAGGGCTCCGACCAGTTGGACCGGTCCCAGGCCGGCGATATTCGACTTCCCGGCCAGGTTCAACTGAGACGCACCTCCCAGGCCCGCGGGGGGAATCGCATTGAAGCGTCCTTTGAAGGTCGCACGCAGCCCCTGGACCGGTGCCGCCGTCGCAGCGATCTCCGCCGCGGCCGATGCGTGGCTCAACGCCACCCGGTCCTCAAGAGCCCATTCCCCAGCAGGACGAAATTGGTGCTTGGTCCGCATGCTCATCTCCCTCGTTCGTGGTCAAATCACTGCAAGTTAGGATGAGAGTCAGCGATGTCGCCAATCTTCCAACCACACCTAGACTGCCTAAACGTAACGATAGCACAAGAGTCGCGAATCCAGCAAATCCTCTCTAAACCTCCAAGTAGCCTTTGGGCCGATTGCGCAAAACAAACGAATTGTATCGAACCGGGTGATTGAGCGGCCTGGCAGGTTCGCCGCTTGGTTTCGGCGGGGGTCTTTGGCCCTTTGACCTGTCTCAGCCAGGTCCATTGGCGAGGCCGGTGAGCGGGAAACGGAAGAGCAGGCCGACCCGAGAGTATGGAGGCGGGTGGCGGAGTTCTGGGAGAGGAGGATCGATTCCGAACGTGTTGGAGAGTAAGTTCAACCAATGCTCGTCCGTTCGGCGACCCAGACTCAGGGTTGTATTCCACTCCAAACGAGAGACTGGTAGGTCCTCTTCCATGCTCGATCGACGATACCGTGCTCCGCTCGTTCGTGTCGGTGACAAGGGTTGGTTCCGAAGCGGTCGTGAAGTGACGGGGGATTCGAAGGCAAAAGGCCTTCGGAGGCTCCTTGTGGCGTCGGCCCTCTCGTTCCTACCGGTCGGGGCCGCAGGGGCGGGCGTGCCCCTTGCGTCTGACAAGGAGGCCGATGCCGTTGGGACTTCGCAACCGGCGCGGCTCCCTCGCGAGAACCTGCTGCTCTACCGTGGGTCGGATCAAGCGGCCAAGCCGGTTCGCAACGTCGAGGACTGGCTCCGCCGTCGCGCCGAGATCCTCGCCGGTGCCGAGGCCGTGATGGGTCGGCTTCCCGGTCCCGATAAGCGGTGTGCCCTGGAAATGAAGGTCGAAGAGGAGGTGGATTGCGGGCGCTATGTACGGCGGTTGATCACGTACTCGTCCGAACCGCATTCTCGGGTGCCTGCGTATCTCCTGATCCCCAAATCCGCTCTAGGGGCCGAGGCGACACCGGCCCCGGCGGTGCTCTGTCTCCACGGCACCGACAACGTGATTGGGCATGGCACGGTCGTGGGGCTCGGAAACAAGCCGAATCGGCAGTACGCCAGCGAGCTTGCTGAGCGTGGCTTCGTAACCCTGGCCCCCAACTATCCGCTTCTCGCCAAGTATCAGCCCGACCTCAAGGCCCTGGGGTGGGAGAGCGGGACGCTAAAGGCGGTCTGGGACAATATTCGAGGGCTCGACCTGCTGGCCTCGCTCCCCTTCGTCAAGCCGGGCCCGGTGGGAGCGATCGGACACTCACTCGGTGGTCATAACGCCGTGTACACCGCCCTGTTCGACGATCGGATCAGCGCGGTGGTGTCCAGTTGCGGGCTCGACTCGTTTCTCGACTATAAAGGGGGCAACGACGCGGTCTGGAAGCCGGAACAAGGTTGGACCCAGACGCGTTACATGCCCCGCCTGGCGCAGTACCGGAATCGACTCGCGGAGATCCCGTTCGATTTTTACGAGCTGGTGGGCGCTCTGGCGCCTCGACATGTGCTCATCGTCGCGCCCCTGCATGACGCAAACTTCCAGGCCAAGAGCGTGGACCGAATCATCGCCGCCGCCCGTCCGGTCTACGAGCTTTACGGCGAGGCGTCACGATTGAGCGTCGAACATCCCGACTGTGCTCACGACTTCCCCGAGCCGATGCGGCAGCGTGCCTACGCGCTGTTCGACGCGGTCTTGAAGTCAAAGTAAGCCGGGGGACGTTTGCCCCGAGGACCCACGCCCACTCCGCTGGGTGGACGTGGGCGTCTCGATCGAGGTTGCGACATCACCGGCCGTCGGAATCGTCAAGGAATTCTGCGACGTCGCGTTTGAGCTTGGCCAGTGAAGGAGCGTGGAGATACATCATGTGTCCTGCCTCATAGGTGGTGACCCGGAGGTTCCTGCGCAATTCCGGGGCGAGCTTCAAATGGGCCAGGGTATGGTCGGTCGCGGCGAACGGGGTGGCCAGGTCGAGGTAGCCCGAGGCCACCAGAACTTTCAAATGCGGATTCTTCGCCATGGCGGTCCGAAGTGCGCTGCCGGTCTCGGGATAGCCTGCTCCCGATGCTCCCCAGTCCCAAGCTCCGATGTTCCCGCTCCCCAGGATGTGATAGGGTCGGTCGGTCTTATAGCCCAGTTCGGTCCGTGCATACTGGTTGAATGTGGCCGTGTACGAGGGACGGACCGCGGCTTCGCTGGGGTCGAACTCCGGCGATGAGGAACCGGGATTCTCGACGCTTCCCAGGTAGCGACTATCGAATCGGCCCACGGTTCTGCGTTCCTCGCGGAGGAGTTCCCTGCTGAAAAGGGACTGGGTGATCCGCAGGTCATTCAGATCGATGAATCGTTCGGAAAGTCCCGTGTAGCGTGCGAGGCGCTGGACCGTGGCGGTGCGATCGGCCGCGGCGATTCGGTCTCCCCGGCTGAGGGCGAGCAGATAGTCGGACTCCGCCCACTTCGCCACCTCGGCGACCACCTCCTGGAGGCCCCGCTTCTGAAGCTCCGGGGGGAGCTTCTTGTGATACCAGGCGGTCGCCGCGTACGACGGCAGGAACAGCACGTAAGGGAGGTCGTTGGTCCTGCCGAACCGGATCGTCTGAAAATCGAGGACGGTCGAGATCAGGATCACGCCATTGAGAGCGATCCCCTTATCAGCGAGCTGGCCCGCCAATCCCGCGGCGCGGGTGGTGCCGTAACTTTCCCCGACAAGATAGAGAGGGGATGTCCACCTTTCATACTGAGTCAAATACATCCTGATAAACTCGCTCACCGAGGCGATATCCCCCTGGAGTCCGTGAAACCGCTTGTTCAACTCGGGCTTGGCGGCCCGGCTGTAGCCGGTTTCGACCGGGTCGATGAAGACGAGGTCAGTCTTGTCGAGCCAGGTTTCGGCGTTCTCGGTCAACTGATACGGGGGAGGGGGGATCGTGGCATCGTCGGGGACCACCACGCGCTTCGGTCCAAGCGCTCCGAGATGAAGCCAGACTGACGACGACCCCGGCCCACCGTTGAAGGCAAAGGTGAGAGGGCGCGGTCCGCGGGCTTCACCGGCTGCGACGGTGTAGGCGACAAAAAAGAGCTTGGCCTCGACCTTGTCGGAGTCGTCGTACAGGGGCATCAGTCCGGCGGTTGCCGTGTATTCGAGCGGCTTGCCTCCAGGGTTCAGCTTGTGGTGAGTGACCACGGGCTTCTCATGGGCCTTCTCTTCGCCGGACGCTTTGGTCTCGTCCTTCGATTCAACAGCGTGGGTCTGGGCGATCAGACCGGCGTTCAAGAGCAGCGCGGTGAGTAGGGGGAGCCAGGGGCGCATCGTTGGTGCGGGCCTCCTTGGGTCGATCGAATTGTTGGTATCACGGAACCGGAGGGACTCTAACACTCTCCCTGGCGCGATTCCACAATGGGCCGTTCGCCTATGCCCACGGCCTTGAGCTTCGCAGGGCGCCGGAGTCTAACACCAGGTCTCGG
>Ga0182739_1004057_pt1 | contig 12333 bp, 13 predicted proteins | sample eDN5th30CBELigBY_FD_128873 | JGI IMG/M metagenome (GOLD analysis project Ga0182739, IMG submission 128873) | Enriched backyard soil microbial communities from Emeryville, California, USA - eDNA 5th pass 30_C BE-Lig BY (version 2) (version 2) | ecosystem: Environmental > Terrestrial > Soil >... | reverse complement strand
TACGCCGAACTGTGGCCGCTGATCATGAACGAAGACTGGTGCCTGGCCTCGCCCAGCAGTTTTTCCGGCTCGCACCACATGCAGCTGTGGGATCACAACAAGCCTTACAGCTACCTCGGTGGCCAGGGGGCCGGCGGCATGGGTTATGGCCTGGGCGCCTGTACCGGCGCGGCGCTGGCGGCACGCGAACGCAACCGCATCGTCATCAACGTGCAGACCGACGGCGACTTCAACTATGCGCCGGGCGCGATCTGGTCCGCCGTGCACCATGAATTGCCGATGCTCACCGTGATGCACAACAACCGCGCCTGGCACCAGGAGTTCATGTTCATCGAGTACATGGCGGGCGTGCGTGGCCGCGGTACCGACCGTGGCCACATCGGCACCACGCTGCGCGACCCCTTCATCGACTACGCCAAACTGGCCGAGGGCTATGGCATGAAAGCGGAAGGGCCGATCGACGATCCGACCCAGCTCGCGGCCGCGCTGCGTAGAGGGCTGGACGTCGTCAAAGGCGGAGAACCCTACCTTATCGACGTACTGACGCAGCCACGCTAGGAGCCTGATGCATGAAAACGATGATTCCAATGGTTCTGCTGGCAGCACTGGCGGGCGGGTTGCCGGCAGCGGCGCTGGCGCAGGCAAGCGGCGATGCCAAGAATGGCGCACAGGTGTTTTACGACCAGGGCTGTTATGGCTGTCATGGCTACAGCGGTTATGGGCGCAAGGATCTGAACAATACCGAGAGCGGCATGTTGAGCAACCTGGAGGTATTCCGGGCGTTCTTGCGCGGCCGCGGCGACGTAGCTCCGCTGTTGCCCTCCACCGAAATGCCCAACTATCCCGCCACCAGCGTGAGCGATGCGCAGGTGAATGATCTGTTTGCGTACATCCAGAGCATGCCCAAGGATCTGCCGGAGGCAGGCAATATCGACGCCTTCGAGACGATCCTCAAAGCGGCGGAGCGGCCTTATTCACCTCAATAGTGGTGCCAGAGTATTGCAACTTGGCCCCGCTTCCGCGGGGCTTTTTTTAATAGGCTAAGGGCTTTTTTATTGAGCTGAGCGCTGGGCCAAAGGCTCTTTTACCCGCTCATGCCGGCAGCTACCGCCCATCAAGCAAAAAAAGCCCGGACTCCATCACGGAGCCCGGGCTTTGCCAGTGGTTGGAATGGACGTTCCTGCTTAACGCAGCAGCGACAGGACGTTCTGCGGCAGCTGGTTGGCCTGCGCCAGCATGGCAGTGCCGGCCTGCTGCAGGATCTGCACTTTGGTCAGGTTGGCGGTTTCCGCCGCGAAATCCGTGTCCTGGATACGCGAACGGGCGGCGGACAGGCTTTCGGACGAGGTCTGCAGGCTGGCCACCACCGATTCGAAACGGTTCTGGATGGCACCGAGCGTGGCGCGGGAACCGTTGACGGTGTTGAGCGCTGCGTCCACCGCGGTGATGACGTCGTTGGCACCGTCCACGGTGGCGACGCTCAGCACGTTGTTGGTAATCACGGCGTTGGTGGTGCCGGCGCTCAGGCCCGCGGCGGCCGGCGAGGTGCCGCCCACTTCGATGTCGCCGCGCGATTCCAGCGTCAGCTTGCCGCGTGCGGTGCCGACGGTAAAGCCACCGGTGCCGTCGCCGCTGTGCGCCTGGGAGGTCACGATGTTGTCACCATCGGCATCGGTGAATTTCAGGTCGCCACCGGCGGCGGTGCCCGATACCGTGACGCCCGCTGCCGCGAGGTCGTCGAGCACCGTGCCCCCGGCAATGGCATCGTCCACCATGGCGGCAGTGATGCCGTTGCCGCCGGCAGCGGCCGCGGTGGTAATGGCGACACCGGCAACCGTCAAGGTATAGGTATCGCCGTTATCGATGGTGCCGCCCGTGGCGAAGGCGCCCATGCTTGCCTCGGTGGAAGCCGACGCCCGCACGCTGCCATCGAGCGCCACATTGCCGTTGATGGCGGCGGCGATGGCCTTGGCGGAATCCGTGGTGACACCGATATTCTGACCATTGATTTCCAACTGCCCATCACTCAGCGCGCCGGTGGTGACGCCACCATTCACTTCCGCACCACCCACCGTAAGCCCAAGGCCTACCTTGGTGGCATCCACAATGGAATTGACCGAAATCGTCTCGCCCACGTTGGCGCCTACCTGGAAGGCCTGCGCGGTGAAGCTGCCGTCCAGCAGCTTGACGCCGTTGAAGTTGGTCTGGGTGGCCACGCGGTCGATCTCGGCGATCAGTTCGGACACCTCTTTCTGCATGGCGGCGCGGTCGGAAGAGCTGTTGGTGGCGTTGGCAGACTGCACCGCCAGCTCACGGATGCGCTGCAGGTTGTTGGTCACTTCGCCAAGCGCGCCTTCGGCGGTCTGCGCCAGCGAAATGCCGTCGTTGGAGTTGCGCACGGCCTGGTTGAGGCCGCGGACCTGCGCGGTGAAGCGTTCGGAGATGGCAAGGCCGGCGGCATCGTCCTTGGCGCTGTTGATGCGCATGCCGGAAGACAGGCGCTGCAGCGAGGTACTCAGGGCGGTCTGCGATTTGTTCAGGTTGCGCTGCGCATTGAGCGAGGCGATGTTGGTACTGATGACTTGCGGCATGGCACGTTCCTCTTGTTTCTGCCGGCCTTCCACAGGCCCGTCGCAGGGTTGCTCACGGTGGGTATTCCTCGGCCGGGACAGGCCGTTGATTCCATTTACGTCAGCAACGGGGAATGGCTTTACCGATTATTAGAGATAATTGAACAAACTCAGCTCGGAGGTCTTGATGAAGGCCTGCTGCGCCGCCTGCAGCGAGACCAGTTGCAGGTTGAAGCGGGTCAGGGCTTCGGCATAGTCCAGGTCCTGCACCTGGGACTTCACGGTATCGAGCTGCAACCGGAAATCCTGGTTGATGGAAGACGCCGTGTCGATGTTGTTCAGGCGCGCACCGATCGAGGCGCGGCGCACGTTGACCCCCTCCAGCGCCTGGTCGAGGTTGGCCAGCCCCTGCGCCATGGCGGCCTGTACCTTGACGCGGTCGGCGGTGTTGGCGGTGGGCGTGATCAATGCGGCGGCGATCCTGTCCACCATGGCGAACAGGCTGTCGCTGCCGGCGGGTTCGACCGTTAAAGTATCGCCGTCCTGCGGCGCGCCGCTCAGGGCGATGTCGATGCCGTTGAACGCCAGTGATTTGCCCTGCGCATAGGGTCCCCCATCGACCACCGTGGGCGGCGCGGCGGAATCCGTCACTTCATAATGCAGATCGCTCCCCTGCAGGAAGAAGCGCACCTGGTAAGTGTCTTCCACGTAATCCTTGCGGGTACCGTACTGCCCCACCAGCAAGGTGCCGGTGTTGCCGGCCTCGGGGCTCACCGCAATGGTGCCGTTGCCGGTGGGCACCTGCATGAAAAGCGTGGCGCCGGATTCGCGTATCGCCACCTTGGCGCCCTCGCCCACCTGGATCTGCCGCGTACCGGCGTCGCCTTGATAGGTGTAGGTGCCGTTCTGTTCGGTGAACGGCCGCTGGTCGGTGCGGTTGCCGGCGAATAGGTACTCGCCGTTCTGGTCGCGCGTGTTGCCGAGCACCAGCAGTTCTTCCAGCCGTTGCTGGATTTCCAGGCCGATGTCCTTGCGCGCGCCGTCGTGGTTGATCGGGTTGTTGGCCTGCACCACCAGTTCCCGGATGCGCTGCAAGGTGGAATTGACGTTCTCCAGTACGCTTTCCTCGTAGCCGAGCATGGCGCCGGCCTGGCTGGCGTTGCGTTCGTACTGATCCACCAGGCCCATGTTGGTGTTGAGGTTGAGCACCTGCACCGCACCGGCGGGATCGTCAGAGGGCTGCAGGATGCGCAGGCCGCTGGCGATCTGCAGTTCGGTTTTCTGCAGCTTTGCCTGCTGGCTCTGCATGGCCGCTAGCGACAGGTTGTACAGCTGGCTGGTGGAAATACGCATGCGTGTCTTACCCCAGGGCACCGAGCAGGGTGCGAAAGGCCTCGTCGGCGATCTTGATGATTTGCGCCGAGGCTTGATAGGCCTGCTGGTAGCGCAGCAGGTTGGCGGCTTCCTCGTCCAGGTTCACGCCGCTGAGGCTGTCGCGATACTGCTGCGCCTGGCCAAGCAATGCCGCTTCCAGGCTCAGGTTGGACTGCGCCTCGCGGCTGCCGAGCCCCACGGTGGCTACCAGCGTGCCGTAGAACTGCTGCAGCGTGTCCTTGCCGCCGTTGACGAGCGGCGCAAACTGTAGCTCGGCCAGCTTGAGCGCATTGCTGTTGTCGCCCACGGCGCCTGCTTCGCTGGCGGCCGCCACTTGCGCAGGGTCCTTCAGCACCAGTGCGAATTGCCCCGCGGCCTGCAGCGCCGGGTTGAATTGGAAACTGTCGCCGCCCTGAGCCGTGCCACTCGATAGATCGAGCGTCATGCCGTCGAACTCGAGCGTGCCATTGCCGCTTACCGACGTGCCGTCGCTCACCCGCGTCCAGGTCCACTGGGTGCCGTCATATTCGACCTTGTAGTCGCTGGCACGCACCGCGGACGCATCCTGCAGCGTCAGTTGCGGCATCGCATTGCCCTTGTTGCGGCCGCTTGCCGCCACGCCAAGGCTGATCCCGGCAAAGAACTTGCCGCCGGCGTTGCCGTCGAGATCCACCCCTTGTTCATGCAGGGCGTTGAAACTTTCGGTCAAGCCAAGCGCGATCAGGCCCAGCTGCGATTGCGCCTGGCGCAACGTGCCGTCGCGGAATTCCAGCGCGGCCTGCAGCGCGCCCCCGGTGAGGAAGCGGTTGATCGGCGTGGCGCCGGGGCTGTCCTTGATCACGATATCGAGCCGCGAGGCATCGTAGGCATTTGGCTGCGTGGCCAGCAGGTTGACCTCCGTGCCCACCACCAGCGCCTGGCCCTGCCCGGCGAACACGTTCACCGAGCCGTCCTGCTGCGGCACCACGCTGATGCCCACTTTTTCCGCGAGCCGGGTCAGCAATTGATCGCGGTAGTCGAGCAGATCGTTCGGCGGATTGCCCTTGCCCGCCGATACCGCGCTAACGATCTCGCGGTTCACCGCGCCGAGATTGCCGATCAGGGTGTTGATGTCGCGCACCAGGGTATCCACCTGGGTGTCGACTTCGCTGGCAAGCGAGGCGAAGCGGCTGTTGAGCGCTTCCACCCGCGACACCAGATTGGTCGCGTTCGACAGCAGCACATGGCGTTCCGGCATGCTGGCGGGGTTCGTGGCCACGTCCTGCATCGCGTTGAAAAAACCTTGCAGCGAGGTGTTGAGGCTGTTGTCGGCGTCGGCCACCAGGCTGTCCAGGCGCGAGGTAAAGCCCACCAGCGTGCGATAACGGCTTTCGCTTGCGGTGAAGCTGTGGATCTGCGAGGTCATGAAATCATCGGCGGCGCGATTGACGCCGCTGATGTAGGCGCCACTGCCCACGTACCCGAAACCATAGCTTTGCGCCGAGCGCGCCTCGAACGTCACCGACTGCCGGCTGTAACCGGGCGTGTTGACGTTGGTGATGTTGTGGCCAACGGTATTGATCGCCTGCTGCATGTTGAGCAGCGACGAGGTGCCGATGCGCAATAGATCCGTCATGGCGCGGCCCCTTCGTCACCGGCGGGATCAACGGCGGCCAGCATGCCAAGCTGGCGCTCGATCAGCGGCGCCAGCCCAAGCCCGCCGCGCCGCGACAGGTCCAGCGCCAGCTGCTGGTCGAACATGTCCTGGTAGGTGGACAAATCGCCGCTTTGCATCAAGCCGTCCTGCGGCAGCGTGGCGCGCATGGATTTGAGCAGCATCGAGGTAAACAGCGATTCGAACTGCCGCGCCACTTCGGCCAGCGCCTGGTCGGGCTGTTCCCGGCTTTTTGCCTTGAGCGCCTGCAGGCTGCCGAGGTCGGTGTAGACCATGGCCATGTCGGAATTTGCCGCGATGCCGTTCATTGGATATGCCTCAGGATGCAGGATTCAAATCACGATCAGTTCCGCGCGCAGGGCGCCCACCTGCCGCAACGCTTCCAGTATCGCCACCAGGTCCGAGGGCGAGGCGCCCACCTGGTTCACCGCGCGCACCAGTTCGTCCAGCGTTACGCCCGGCTGGAACAGGAACATGCGGTTGTCTTCCTCGTCGATGAATACCTGCGAATTCTGGGTGGTCTGCGTGGTGCCGTTGGAGAACGGGCCGGGCTGGCTCACCTGCTGGTTCTCGGCGATGGTCACCGTGAGCGAACCGTGCGACACCGCCGCCTGCTCCACCCGCACGTGCGCGCCGATCACCACGGTGCCGGTGCGTGAATTGACGATGATGCGCGCCGGCGCCTCGCCCGGTTCCACTTCCAGGTTTTCCAGCATGGCCACGAACGCCACCTTTTGATTGGTCTCCGCGGGCCCGAGCACCTGCACCGAGGAACCGTCGAGCGCACTGGCGGTGCCGACGCCGAACGCGGCATTGATCTGTTCCGTCAAACGCAGCGCGGTGGTGAAGTCGCTCTGGTGCAGATTGAGCGTCAAGAGTCGCTCGCCATCGCTGAACGACGACGGCACCTCGCGCTCCACCGTGGCGCCGTTCGGCACGCGGCCGCTGCTTGGAATGTTGACGGTGATGCGCGAGCCGTCCGCGCCTTCCACGCCCAGGCCGCCCACGATCAGGTTGCCCTGGGCGATGGCGTACACCTGCCCGTCCGCGCCGCGCAGCGGGGTCATCAACAGCGCGCCGCCGCGCAGCGAGCTGGCGTTGCCGATGGAAGACACCGTCACGTCCATGCTTTGCCCCAGCTTGGCGAAGGCCGGCAGCTCGGCATGCACCATCACCGCCGCCACGTTCTTGAGCTGCGGATTGACGTTGTCCGGCACCACCACGCCAAGCTGCGCCAGCATGCTTTTCATGCTTTGCACGGTGAACTGCGTCTGCATGGTCTGATCGCCGCTGCCGTTGAGGCCCACCACCAGGCCGTAGCCCACCAGCTGGTTGCCGCGCACACCGGCGATGGACACCATGTCCTTGACACGCTCGGCCTGGGCGGTATTGCCGAAGCCGCCGGCAGCCAGCGCCAGCAGCAGAAAAAGGAACGCACGTTTCATGAAGAATCTTCCTGTCAGAACGGGAACAAGGAGCTGAACACCAGCCGCGCCGCCCAGCCCACCACGTTGGTGCTTGCGGTGGCGCCGGTGCCGCTGTAGGAAATGCGCGCATCCGCCACTTGGGTGGAATAGAGCGTGTTGTTCGGCCTGACGTCGCGCGGGCGCACCACGCCGTGCAGGCGGATGTATTCCTTGCCCTGGTTGATCTCGATCCATTTTTCGCCCTGCACCACCAGGTTGCCGTTGGGCAGAACCTCCGTGATGGTCACCGCAATGCTGCCGCTGAGGCTGTTGCGCTGCGTGCTGCCGCTTTCGCCGGCGAAGGCGTTGTCCGAATCCATGTTGAGCGCGATGTTCTGGCGCAGCGTGTCGCCGAACACCGGCGGGCTTACCGCCACGGAACTGGATTTGCTCAGCGAGGTGTCGGAGCTTTTGGACCCGCTGGTGGATTCCACCAGCATGATGGTGAGGATGTCGCCCACGTGCCGCGCCTTGATGTCCTCGAACAGGCGGATGTCGCCGCTGGCGTTGTAGATGCCGCCGTTGGCATGCGGCCGCGCCACGTCCATGATGGCGGCGCGCTGGTACACCACGCCTTCGTCCGGGTCCGGTGTCCGCGAACTGGCGCAGGCGCCAAGCAGCAGCGCGCCGGCAAGCGCCAGGAAGGTAGCCGCGCGGTGCGGGAGGAATGGAATCTGCGCTGGCATGACCGTGGTTCCTACAGGTTGTTGTTGACGAACTGCAGCATCTGGTCGGAGGTGGCGATGGCCTTGGAGTTCATCTCGTAGGCGCGCTGCGTTTCGATCATGCTCACCAGTTCCTCCACCACGTTGACGTTGGAACCCTCCACGTAGCCCTGCAGCAGCGTGCCGAGGCCGTCGAGCCCCGGCGTGCCGATCTGCGCGGTGCCGCTGGCGTTCGATTCCACGAACAGATTGCTGCCGATCGGCTGCAGGCCGGCGGCGTTCACGAAATCCACCAGTTGGAGATTGCCCACTTCCACCGTGGTGGCGGCACCCGGCGTGCGTACCGACACGGTGCCGTCGCTGCCGATGGTCACGCTCTGCGCATCCGCGGGAATGGTCACCGAAGGCTGGATGGGGTAGCCGCTGGACGTTACCAGGATGCCCTGCGCGTTCACCTGCAGTTCGCCGTCGCGGGTGTAGCCGAGCGAGCCGTCCGGCAGTTCCACCTGCAAAAAGCCCTTGCCGTCGATGCCCACGTCCAGCGGGTTCTGCGTCTGGGTCATGGCGCCCTGGGTAAAGAGCTTCTCGGTGGCCACGGTGCGCACGCCGGTGCCGATCATCAGGCCGGTGGGATACAGCGTGTCCTGCGAGGACTGCGCGCCCACCTGGCGCTGGTTCTGGTACAAAAGGTCTTCGAACACGGCACGGCTGCGCTTGTAGCCGCTGGTGCTGGCGTTGGCCAGGTTGTTGGAGATCACCGACATCTTGGTCTGCTGCGCGTCGAGGCCGGTCTTGGCGATCCACAGGGATTGGTTCATGGGGGTTTCCTCAGTTCAGACGCAGCACGGTGGCGAGATCGCTGGAGTTTTTCTCCGCCGTGCGCATCAGTTTGACCTGCGCTTCGAACTGCCGCGCCAGGTCGATCATTTTCAGCATTTCGCCCACGGCATTGACGTTGGAGCCTTCCAGGCTGCCGGACTGGATGCTCACCAGGGGGTCCGGCACCGCTTGCGCGCCGCCGTTCATGCGCAGCGTGCCGTCCTCGCCGCGCACGAGACGCGCGGGATCGGGGTTGACCAGCTTGATGCGGTCCACCACCGCAAGCGTGTCGGCCTCGGCACCCGCCGGCACGATGGCGATGGAGCCGTCGCTGGTGATGTCGATGCGCTGGAACGGCGGCAGCGCGATCGGCCCGCCGTTGCCCAGGATCGGCTGGCCGATGCCGTTGACCAATTGACCGAACGCGTCCACGTGCAGATCGCCGCGCCGGCTGTAGCCTTCCGTGCCCTCCGGCGTCTGGATGGCGATCCAGCCCTGGTCGGTCAGCGCCACGTCCAGCGCATTGCCGGTGGTGCGCACCGTGCCCACCCGCAGGTCTGGCGTGCTGCTGATGGCATCGCCTTCCGCAAGGCCGCCGATATGCACCAGTTCGGCGCGAAAGCCGTCAGTGCTGACGTTGGCCAGGTTGTTGGCATTGATGGCCTGCGCCGCCATGACGCGGCGCGCGCCCTGCATGACCGTCAAGAGCAGCTCGCTCATGTCGTGCTCCGTTCAGCGTCAGCGCAGGTTGATGACCGCCTGGGTGACGGTATCGACAGTCTGGATCACCTTGGCGTTTGCCTGGAAATTGCGCTGCGCCACGATCATGTCGACCAGCTGCTGCGTCACTTCCACGTTGGATTCCTCCAGCGCGCCCGATTCCACCATGCCGAGCCCCGCGGTGCCCGGCGCGCCGATGGCGGGCGCGCCCGAGGCGAAGGTTTCCGCCCACGCGGTGCTGCCGAGCGGCTGCAGGCCGGCAGTATTCGAGAAATTGGCCAGCGCGATCTGGCCGAGCGCGCGCGCCTGGCCGTTGGTATAGCGTGCGTACACCACGCCCTTGTCGCCCACCTCCACCCCGCGCAGCTGGCCGGTGGTGTAGCCGTCCTGCGCGATGTTGTTGACGCTGAAGTCGTTGCCGAACTGCGACAGCGCGGACAGGTCGATGGTCAGGTCCTGCGGCAGCGCGCCGCTGGCCACGCCCTCGCTGTCGAGCGGTTGCCAGCCGCTGATGTCGATCTCCAGCGGCAGGCTGGCGGGATCCACCTTGCCCGCCGTATTGAAGGTGATGGGAGTGGGAGCGCCCACGCTCACGCCGTCTATGAGTGCATGCACGTTCCATTCATTGGCAGTGTCCGACTTGACGAAGTACAGGCTCTGCACGTGCGCATTCCCCATGCTGTCGTAGATGGTGTAGGAGGTGCTGGAGTTGAACATTTCCGGCGCCGGCGACGTGGGCGGATCGGCGAAGGCATCGAAACCGTCCGTGGGCCAGGTGCTGGTCGGCACCAGCGCGCGCGAATCCAGGTTGGCCGTTACCGAGATTGCGCCGGTGGCCTTCGGCTGGATCAGCGAGCTGTCGATCTTCATCGGCACCATCTCGCCGGTGGGCGCGCCGCTTTGCGTGGTCTTGAACACCATCAGCTTGGCGCCCTGCGCGTTCACCACGTGGCCGTCGCGGTCCACCTGGAAATTGCCGGCGCGGCTGTAGATGTTGGTGCCCTTGTCGTTGAGCACGAAAAAGCCGCTGCCGTTGATCGCCATGTCCAGCACGTTGTCGGTGTAGGTGATGTTGCCCTGGGTAAAGGTCTGATTCACGCCCACCACCGCCACCCCCTTGCCGGCGGTGTCCGTGGAGGAACCCAGCAGCGAGGTGGTGAAGACGTCGGCGAATTCGCCGCGAGAAGCCTTGAAGCCGGTGGTGCCGGCGTTGGCGATGTTGTTGCCGATGATGCCCAGGCTGAGGCTGGATGCCTTGATGCCCGATACCGCTGTTTCGAATGACATGGTCGTCTCCTTGCCGCTTAGCGAAATTGTGATACTTGCGAAAAACCGATTCTGGCGTCGTTGCTCAACTGCAGTTGCACCTGGGTGCCGGCGCGGTCCATCGCCACGCTCTCCACTCGCTGGTAAAGCTGTACCGGCAGCGCCAGCTGCTCGCCTTCCACCAGCACCGTGGCGCGCACGGTGTAGGCGCCCGGCGCCACCGCCCGGCCCTGCTCGTCATTGCCGTCCCACCGGAAATCGTTGCTGCCGCTGCCGAAGCCGGTGGTCATGATGGTGCGCACCAGCTTGCCCGTGGCATCGCGCACCTGCAGGTTCAAGCCGTCGGCAAGCTCGGGCACCTGGATCACGCCGCCGACGCTCGCGCCCTCTTCGAGCAGCACGGTATCGGTGTCGGCCAGCACCTCGCGGCCCACCAGCGTGGCGGCCTGCAAGGCTTGGGTGGCATAGAATCCGCTGGCGATGCCCTGGAACGCGCCGTTCATCTTGTCGATACCCGACACCATGGAAAACTGCGCCATCTGGCTGAGAAACTCGCTATTGTCCGTAGGGTTGGTGGGGTCTTGGTTCTTCATCTGCGCCACCAGCAGCTTGAGAAAATCCTGCTGCCCAAGTTCCTGCTTGTTGGTGGTGGCGCCCTGGGCTCTACCGCCGCCCGTCAATTGATCGATGATCATGCGTCTTCCTCGTCTGTGTTACTGGCCGAGCGTAAGCGTGCGCAGCATCAGATCCTTGGAGGTGTTCATCACCTCCACGTTGGACTGGTAGGCGCGCGAGGCCTGAATCATGTTGGTCATTTCCTCCACCATGTTGACGTTGGCCAGATACACGTAACCATTGCCATCGGCCAGCGGGTGCTCGGGCATGCGTTGCTTTTCGATCTGCGCCGTCGACACGCCAAGCGCTTCCACCTGCACGCCCATCACTTCGTCGCCCTGCATCGTGGCGTCGAGTATCGGCGTGAAAATCGGCCGGAGCGCGCGGTACGCGGTGGCTTCGCTGCCGCTGATCACCTGCGAATTGGCCATGTTCTTGGCAATCAGATCGAGCTGCTTGCTGTGCGAGTTCAGCGCGGTGCCGGTAATGCGGTAGATGTTGGCGATACCCATCGGTTTCACTCTCCCTTGATGGCAAGCCGCAGGCTGCGGATGCTGCCGTTGAGGAATTGCAGGCTGCTTTGATAACGCAGCGCGTTCTCGGAGAAGGCGGCCTGTTCGATTTCCTCTTCGACGGTGTTGCCGTTGGAAACGGCCTTGGTGGGCACGCGATAAAGGGTGTCGCCGAATTCACCCTGGCCTTGCACGGGGATGTGGTGGGGGTGTTCGCTGTGCAGTGTGGATTCGGAACCGGCGATGGCGTGGCGCAACGCGCTGTCGAAGTCGTAGTCCTTGGCGAGGTAACCGGGGGTGGCGGCGTTGGCGATGTTGGCGGCAAGCTGCGCGCTGCGCTCGGATCGGTAACGGAGCGTCAGTGGCGAAACGCCGAAGGCGGTGTCCAGCAGGCTCATGACGGTTTTTCCCTCAAGGTTTGCTCATGGGTGTCGAGAGCAAGTGGCGTGCCAACTTGTCTAGTTGGTGCTGACCAGAGGGTTTTTGGTGGGTGGTTCCATATTTTGCTGACGTTTGCTTGCTTTGGCGGCAAGGGGTGTCCGCTTTCGTGGCAATTATTGCCTCTGTGGTTGGGGTTGTGGTCCGCACCTCTATCGTTGCGCCTCTGTCGTCCCTGTTGCCCAGCCAGGGTACGCTGCAAGCCCATCCCTGGGGCGCTCGGCTCCGGGCCAT
>Ga0182739_1004056_pt1 | contig 12339 bp, 4 predicted proteins | sample eDN5th30CBELigBY_FD_128873 | JGI IMG/M metagenome (GOLD analysis project Ga0182739, IMG submission 128873) | Enriched backyard soil microbial communities from Emeryville, California, USA - eDNA 5th pass 30_C BE-Lig BY (version 2) (version 2) | ecosystem: Environmental > Terrestrial > Soil >... | reverse complement strand
GCACGCCCCCACGTGCCGTGGCGGGACACGGTGATCTACGAAACCCACGTCAAGGGCCAGACGATGCTGCACCCGGACATCCCGGAGGAGCTGCGCGGCACCTACGCCGGGCTGGCGCATCCGGTGATGGTGAAGCACCTGCGGGACATCGGCGTCACCGCCGTGGAGCTGCTGCCCATCCATTTCCACCTCGACGAGCCGCACCTGCAGGAACTGGGCCTGCCCAACTACTGGGGCTACAACACGCTGGGCTTCTTCGCCCCGCACACCGGGTACGCCACCGCGGCGGCGCAGGCGGCCGGGCCCAAGGCGGTGCAGGACGAGATCAAGACCATGGTCAAGACCCTGCACGCGGCCGGCATCGAGGTGCTGATGGATGTCGTGTTCAACCACACGGCCGAGGGCGGCCGGGGCCAGCAGACCTACTCGTGGCGCGGACTCGGGGACACCCAGTACTACCGCCACGATGCGGAGGGCCGGTACTTCGACACGACCGGCTGCGGCAACACGCTGGATTTCAACCAGCCCACCGTGGTCCGCATGGCCCTGGATTCCCTGCGTCACTGGGTGGAGGAATACCACATCGACGGGTTCCGCTTCGACCTGGCCGTCGCGCTCAGCCGCGACACCCACAACCACTTCAACCCCCAGCACCCGTTCCTGGTGGCGCTGACCTCGGATTCCGTGCTGACCGGCACCAAGATGATCGCGGAACCGTGGGACGTGTCCATGGGCGGCTGGCAGACCGGGCGCTTCCCGCAGCCCTTCCACGACTGGAACGACCATTTCCGCGACATCGTCCGCGAATTCTGGGTTTCGGACCACGGCGCGCTCCTCGCCGGCGGCCAGGGCAGCTCGGTGGCGCGCCTGGCGTCCTGCCTGGCCGGCTCCCGCGACCTGTTTGCCCCCTCCGACCGGGGGGCGCTCTCGTCGATCAACTTCATCACCGCCCACGACGGATTCACGCTGCGCGACCTGGTCAGCTACGACCGCAAGCACAACGAGGACAACGGCGAGGACAACCGCGACGGGCACAGCCACAACCGCAGCTACAACCACGGCCTGGAGGGTGCCACCGCGGACGAGGAACTGATGGCCCGGCGCCGGCAGACGGCCTCGAACGTGATGGCGACCCTGCTGCTGTCGCTCGGCGTGCCGATGCTCACCGCCGGGGACGAGATCGGCAAGACGCAGGAGGGCAACAACAACGCCTACTGCCAGGACAACTACCGGACCTGGCTGGACTGGACGCTCTCCGAGGACCAGCGGGCCATGCTGCGGAACACCAAGGCGCTCATGCGCCTGCGCAAGGAGTTCATGGCCGGGCAGCCCCACACCTTCCCGACGCATGACGCCAGTTCCTACATGCACTGGTTCAATGCCGACGGCCTGCCGATGAAGCGGGAAGAGTGGACCCGCCCGGAAACGCGGCTGGTCCAGATGCTGCTCGGATCCCCGGAGGGGAAGCTCGATGGCCTGGCGGTCTTCAACGGCGGCACCGAACCGGTCCGCATCCGCATGCCGGATCCCGACATCCTGCGGACGCTGCGCCCCCAGGACCGCCAGGGCACCACGTTCAAGCTGCAGTTCAGCACCGCGGAAGGGTCCCTGCGCCGGCTCGGCGCCGCGGTGAAGGCCGGCGAGCCGGAACTCATCGAAGCGCACTCGGTCACCGTCTACCTGGCCTGAGCCCCGGCCGGCGTCCCCGAACGACGACGGCGGCGGCACCGGAAGGTGCCGCCGCCGTCGTTGGAACGGGCCCGCTGGAGGGTCAGCTGGCGCTGGTGATCAGTCCCAGCTCGGGGACCGAGATGAGCGCATGGTGCCGCGGCACAACACGCACCCCGTAGCCGAAGGAGCCGGAACGCTCCAGCCGGAGGTCCCCGGTGAACCGGTAGCGCCCGTCGCCGAGCTCCTCGGCGAGCTCGAGTTCGTGCACGGCGGGATTGCTCAGTTCGTCGGCCTCGGACACCGCGCCGTACACGGCCTGCACGGCGACGTCTTCCGGGTTGATTCCGTCGATCCGCACGTAGGCGTCCACCTGGAACTTGTCGCCGATGCTCGGTTCCTCCTCGAGCCCGATCGAATCCACGTGCTCCACCGCGAGCCCGTGCCAGGCGCCGCGGATCCGCCGCGCGTAGGCGGCCAGCTCCTTGGCCCCGGCGAAGGAGCCCTTCGCCGCGGCCTGGCCGGACTGGGCCGCCGGCAGGTACAGCCGGGACACGTAGTCGCGGACCATGCGCTCGGCGGATACCTGCGGACCCAGGTGGGACAGCGTGTGCTTGATCATCTGCACCCACTGGTGCGGGACGCCGCCGCCGGACGCCTCGGACGGACCGGCCGCGCCGGCCGCCTCGGAGACCTGCACGCCGTAGAAGCGCGGGGCGACCTCGTTCTCGATCAGCGCATACAGGGCGGCCGCCTCGATGTCGTCCCGGTGCTCGGGGGAGGACCCGGCCGGAGCGGTGGGGATCGCCCAGCCGTTCTCGCCGTCGAACATCTCGTCCCACCAGCCGTCGAGCACCGACAGGTTCAGGCCGCCGTTGAGGGCGGCCTTCATGCCGGAGGTGCCGCACGCTTCGAGCGGACGCAGCGGGTTGTTCAGCCACACGTCGCAGCCCGGGAAGAGGGTGCGCGCCATGCGCATGTCGTAGTTGGGCAGGAACACGATCCGGTGGCGGACCGCCGGGTCGTCGGTGAACCGGACCAGGTCCTGGATCATCCGCTTGCCGGCCTCGTCCGCCGGGTGCGACTTTCCGGCAATGACCAGCTGGACCGGCCGCGTCGGATGCAGCAGCAGCGCCTTCAGCCGGGCGGGGTCGCGCAGCATGAGGGTCAGCCGCTTGTAGGTGGGCACGCGCCGGGCGAAGCCGATGGTCAGCACGTCCGGGTCCAGCACGGAGTCGGTCCAGCCAAGTTCCATCTTGGTGGCGCCGCGCTTGAGCCAGGAGGCCCGCAGCCGTTCGCGCACGTCCGCGATCAGCTGCTCGCGCAGGCGGCGCCGCAACGCCCAAAGCTCCTCGTCCGGAACCTCCGCCGCCAGGGACCAGTTCGGTTCCTCCCCGTCGCCGGTCCCGGCCCGTGCGCCGAAGTGTTCCCGGGCGAATGCGGAGACCTTCGGGTCCACCCACGTGGGCACGTGGACACCGTTGGTCACCGAGGTGATCGGGACCTCGTCGACGTCGAATCCGGCCCACAGCCCGGAGAACATCTGGCGCGAGACGCGCCCGTGCAGCTTGGCCACGCCGTTCGCGCGCTGCGCCAGCCGCAGCCCCATGACCGCCATGTTGAAGGTCGCGGGGTCGCCGCCCGGGTAGTCCTCCGCGCCGAGCTTGAGGATGTTCTCCGTCGGCACGCCCGGGGCCAGCCCGGCCCGCAGGAAGTGGCCGACCTGCAGCGCCTCGAACCGGTCGATGCCGGCCGGAACGGGGGTGTGCGTGGTGAACACGGTGGAGGAACGGACGGCGGCCAGGGCCTCGTCCCAGGCAAGGCCCTGGTCCATCAGCTCGCGGATGCGCTCCACGCCGAGGAAGCCGGCATGCCCTTCATTGGTGTGGAACACCTCCGGGGCGGCCCCGCCGGTCAGGCGGGCGTGGATGCGCAGCGCCTGGACCCCGCCCATGCCCAGCAGCAGTTCCTGCTGCAGGCGGTGGTCGCCGCCGCCGCCGTAGAGGCGGTCGGTGATGCCGCGCGCGGCGTCGTCGTTGGCGGGGATGTTCGAATCAAGCAGCAGCAGCGGGACGCGGCCCACGTCGGCGCGCCAGATGTGCGCGCGCAGCCGCCGCGCGTCCGGCAGCGGCAGGGAGACGACGGCGGGACTTCCGTCCTCCTCGCGCAGCAGCGTCAGCGGCAGCCCGTCCGGGTCAAGGACCGGGTAGGTCTCCTGCTGCCACGCGTCGCGCGAGAGGGACTGCTTGAAGTAGCCGGCCTGGTAGAGCAGGCCGACGCCGACTATCGGCACGCCGAGGTCGCTGGCGGCCTTGAGGTGGTCACCGGCGAGGATGCCCAGTCCGCCGGAGTACTGCGGCAGCGCCGCGGTGATCCCGTACTCGGGGGAGAAGTAGGCGATGGCCCGCGGCGCCTCGGCCCCGAGCTGCTGCTGGTACCAGCGCGGCTCGGTGAGGTAGCGCTGCAGGTCCGCGGCCTGGCGCTGGACCTCCGCGACCACCTCGGGATCCACGGCGAGGGCTTCCAGCCGGGTCCGGTCGAAGCTGCCCAGCAGGGCGACCGGGTCCTCGCGCACTTCCTCCCAGGCCTCCGGGTCGAGGCTGCGGAAAAGGCGGGCGGTGGGCTCGTGCCAGGACCAACGCAGGTTCGCTGCGAGCGCGGCGAGCCCGGCAATCGGGGCGGGCAGGACTGTCCGTACGGTAAATCGTCGAATGGCCTTCACAGGGTGAACGCTAGCGCAGATGCTCCGAATGTGTGTTGCGGCACGGTAAACACTGCGCCTTTGTTGCCAATTCCTTGGCCTTTGACGCCGATTGTGGATAGCGTCTACGGGGTGAGCACAGGACTGCAGAGCAGCTTCGGCCGGATTCCCGTTACCGCACTCCACCCCGTGGTTGAGGGCGGACGCTACCCGGCCAAGGCCATTCCGGGCGAGGACATCAGGGTGGAGGCGCTTGCCTTCCGCGAGGGACATGACAGGTTGGGGACCACCGCCGTCCTCTACGGACCGGACGGGCTGGAGGTCCAGCGCGTTCCCATGGTTCCGGGCCCCCCGGGGACGGACACCTGGGAGGGCTGGCTGCGCCCGCTGTCGGAGGGAACCTGGGAATTCGAGGTCGAGGCCTGGGACGACCCCTACGGCACCTGGCGGCACGACGCGCGGATCAAGGTCGGCGCCGGGATCGACGTCGAACTGATGCTCGCCGAGGGGGCCCAGCTGCTCACGGATGCGGCGGCCGCGATCGGGAACGCAAACGATTCCGCCCGGAACGACGCCGACACGGTCCGCCGGGCCGCCTGGGTGCTGGCCGACGGCCTGCTGAACCCGGTCGAGCGGCTCGCGGCGGGAATCTCCGCCGAGGTGGACGAGGTCCTGGTCCGCCGCCCGATCCGCCGCATGGTCACCCGCAGCGGACGCTTCCCGATCAAGGTCGAGCGCGAGCGCGCGGGCCGCGGCGCCTGGTACGAGTTCTTCCCGCGCTCCGAGGGTGCCGTCTACCACCCGGACAGCGGTACCTACACCAGCGGCACCTTCCGCACCGCCGCGGAGCGGCTCGACGCCGTCGCCGACATGGGCTTCGACGTGGTGTACCTGCCTCCGATCCACCCGATCGGCCGCACCCACCGCAAGGGCCCGAACAACACCCTGGTCGCGGGACCCCACGACCCCGGTTCCCCGTGGGCCATCGGCGCGCCCGAGGGCGGGCACGACGCCATCCACCCCGACCTGGGCACGGTCGAGGACTTCACGGCGTTCGTGGACCGGGCCCGCAAGCTGGGCCTGGAGGTCGCCCTGGACCTGGCGCTGCAGGCCTCTCCGGACCACCCGTGGGTCGGCGCCCACCCGGAATGGTTCACCACCCGCATCGACGGAACCATCGCCTACGCCGAGAACCCGCCGAAGAAGTACCAGGACATCTACCCGCTGAACTTCGACAACGACCCCGAGGGCCTGGCCGAGGAGGTGCTGCGCATCGTCCTGCTGTGGGTGTCCCGCGGGGTGGACATCTTCCGCGTGGACAACCCCCACACCAAGCCGTTGTGGTTCTGGGAGTGGCTGATCGCCCGGGTCAACGAGCAGCACCCGCAGGTGGTGTTCCTCGCCGAGGCGTTCACCCGCCCCGCCATGATGCATGCGCTGGGCCGGGCCGGTTTCCAGCAGTCCTACACCTACTTCACCTGGCGCAACACCAAGAAGGAGCTGGAGGAGTACTTCACCGAGGTCAGTCGCGAGAGCGACGCGTTCTTCCGCCCGAACTTCTTCGTGAACACCCCGGACATCCTCACCGAGTACCTGCAGTTCGGCGGGCCCGCGGCCTTCCGGATCCGTGCCGTGCTGGCCTCCATGGCGGCGCCGCTGTGGGGCGTCTACGCCGGGTACGAGCTCTACGAGCACGTTGCCCGCCCCGGCGCCGAGGAATACATTGACAACGAGAAGTTCGAGTACAAGCCGCGCGACTTCGCCGGGGCCGAGGCCGCCGGACATTCGCTGGCCCCGTACCTGGCCCGGCTGAACCGGATCCGCCGCGACCACCCCGCCCTGGGGGACCTGCGCAACCTGGTGGTGCACACCAGCACCGACGATGCGACCGTCGTCTTCAGCAAGTCCAAGGTCCCGTCGCCGGGTGCCCCGGCGGACACCGTGATCGTGGTGGTCAACACCGACTCCCACGGCGCCCGGGAGGGCACCGTGACGCTGGACCTGGCCGCGCTGGGGCTGCGCCGCGAGGACCTGGACGAGGACGGACGCTTCACCGTCGACGACCTGCTCAGCGGCCAGACGTGGAAGTGGGGCGCCCACAACTACGTCCGGCTCGATCCCTTCGTCGAGCCGGCCCACATCCTGCACATCAGGAGGAACTGAATTTGGTCAACCCGTACCAGCTCAACGCGCCCGGAATCTCCCACGATCCCAACTGGCACCGCAAAGCGGTGTTCTACGAGGTGCTGGTGCGGGCGTTCGCGGACTCGAACGGGGACGGCTGCGGGGACCTGGGCGGGCTGATCGACCGGCTGGACTACCTGCAGTGGCTGGGCGTGGACTGCCTGTGGATCCCGCCGTTCTTCAAGTCCCCGTTGCGCGATGGCGGCTACGACATCTCCGACTACTACGACGTCCTGGACGACTTCGGCACCATCGGCGACTTCAAGCGCCTGGTCGCCGAGGCCCACGCCCGCGGACTGCGCGTGATCATCGACCTGCCCCTGAACCACACCTCCGACGAGCACCCGTGGTTCAAGTCCTCGCGCAGCGAACCGGACGGCCCCTACGGGGACTTCTACGTCTGGAGCGACACCGACGAGCTCTACAAGGACGCGCGCATCATCTTCGTGGACACCGAGGAGTCCAACTGGACCTTCGACCCGATCCGCCGCCAGTTCTTCTGGCACCGCTTCTTCCACCACCAGCCGGACCTGAACTTCGACAACCCCCGCGTCCACGAGGCCATGTTCGACGTCGTCCGCTTCTGGCTGGACCTCGGCGTGGACGGTTTCCGCGCTGACGCCATCCCCTACCTCTACGAGGAGGACGGCACCAACTGCGAGAACCTGCCCGGAACCCACCAGTTCCTGCGCCGGCTGCGCTCCATGGTGGACACCGAGTACCCGGGCCGCATCATCATCGCCGAGGCCAACCAGCCCCCGCACGAGGTCGTCGAGTACTTCGGCACTCCCGAGGAGCCGGAATGCCACATGTGCTTCCACTTCCCGATCATGCCGCGGATCTTCTACGCCCTCCGCGACCAACTGGCCGCGCCCATCATCACCACCATGGAGCAGACCCCGGCGATCCCGCCCGGCACCCAATGGGGCACCTTCCTGCGCAATCACGACGAACTGACCCTGGAGATGGTCACCCCCACCGAGCGCGAGGCGATGCTGGGCTGGTACGCCCCCGACTCGCGCATGCGCGCCAACATCGGCATCCGCCGCCGGCTCGCCCCGCTGCTGGACAACTCCCGCGCCGAGCTGGAACTGATCCACGCGCTCCTGCTCTCCCTGCCGGGCAGCCCCTTCCTCTACTACGGGGACGAGATCGGGATGGGGGACAACATCTGGCTCGAGGACCGGGACGCGTCGCGCACCCCGATGCAGTGGAACCCCGACCGCAACGCCGGGTTCTCCTCCGCGGACCCCGGCAAGCTGTACCTGCCGGTGGTCCAGTCCCTCGTCTACAACTTCACCAACGTCAACGTCGAGCAGCAGCTGGCCTACAGCAGCTCGATGCTGCACTGGCTGCGCCAGGTGCTCGGCGTGCGCCGCGAGCACCCCGTCTTCGGCCTGGGCAGCTACCGCAACGTCCCCGCCAGCTCACCCAGCGTCCTCGCCTTCCTGCGCGAGCTGCCCCCGGAGGAGGAAGGCAGGGACAGCGAGGGCGTGCTGTGCGTCTACAACCTTTCCCAGCATCCGGTGGCCGCCCTCCTGGACCTGCCCGACTTCGCCGAACGCGGGTTGCGCGACGTCTTCGGCGGCACGGTGTTCCCGGCGGTTTCCGCCGACGGAACGCTGCAGCTCACCCTTGGTTCGCAGGGGTTCTTCTGGCTGCGGCTGCGTTCGAGCCGCTCCGACACGAACTCCCCGGCCACCAGCGCGATGCCCGTCCTGACCCCCGAAGGAGTGATGGCCCGATGACACAGCCCCAGACAACGCGCCACGACGAAGCGCTGCTGGACCTGCTTTCCGGCTGGCTGCGCCGGCAGCGCTGGTTCCCCGCGGCGGCGCACGCCGGCTTCGGCCTGCGCCGGGCGGGGTCCGTCCCGCTGGATTCCCCGGACCCCGGCATCGGCCTCGAATCCGTTCTGCTCGCGGTGGACACCGGGGCCGGTGCTCCCGCCGTCGTGCACGTCCCGCTGTCCTTCCGGAAGGAACCGCTGCCCGAACCCGGCGAGGCGGGGTCCGCGGAGGCCGGCCTGATCGGCATGCTTCCCGCCGGCGAAGGGCACGGCGGGGACCGGTGGTACGTCTACGACGGCACCCACGACCCCGCCTTCATCGCCGCCTGGCTGGAACTGATGCGCAGCGGGACCACCGGTGAGGGCTACGGGGGAACCGCGCTGGCGGGGTTCGCCGGCCGCGCGCCCTACGAGCCCCCGCTGGCCGCCGGCGTCCTGGGCGGCGAACAGTCCAACACCTCCGTGGTGATCGAACGGGAGGACGGGGACCTCATCACGAAGTTCTTCCGCGTGCCCGTCCCCGGCAGCAACCCCGACGTGGAACTGGGCGTGCTCCTGACCGACGCCGGATCGCACGAGGTCCCGCTCACCTACGGCGTGGTCAACGCCCGCTGGGAGGAACCCTCCGGAGCCGTGGTCGGCGCCCTCGGAGTGCTGCGCGAATTCATCGCCGGCAGCCAGGACGCCTGGCGCAGCGCCAGCACCGCGGCCCAGGAAGGGCGCGACTTCACCGCCGAGGCCGAGGCCGTCGGCCGGGCCACCGCCCGCCTGCACGCCGCGCTGCGCGACGCGGCCGGCGCCGTCGAGGCCGGCCCCGAGGAGGTCGCCGGGTACGTGGCAAGCCTGCGCGACCGGCTCGAACGCGGCTGGGCCACCGCCGCGCCGGCCGTCCGCGCGGCCGGGTCTGCACAAGCGGGCCCTGAAAACGCCGACGTCGAGGCGGCGTTCCGTGCCGTGCTCGCCTCGCTGGAGCAGATTACCGCGCTCCCGACGCTGCAGCGCATCCACGGCGACTACCACCTGGGACAGGTGCTCCACGCGGAACCGCGCGGCTGGGTGGTGCTCGACTTCGAGGGCGAGCCGCTGCGCACGGCCGCCGAACGCACCGCCACCGACGTGGCCCTGCGCGACGTCGTCGGCATGCTGCGCTCCTTCGACTATGCCGCCGGCGTCGCGACCCGGCCGGACTCCGGCCGCGGGGCTTCCCCGGCCGCGGCCCATGCGTGGGCCAAGATGGGACGCGAGGCGTTCCTGTCCGGCTACGCGGCCGAATCGGGGACGGCGGTGGACACCGATTCGCCGCTGTACCTGGCCCTGTGGCTGGACAAGGCGCTCTACGAGGTGGCGTACGAGCTGCAGAACCGGCCCTCGTGGGTGGACGTTCCCGCGTCCGCCGTCCACGAGGTCCTGGCCCGGCTTGCCCCCGCCCCGGATCCGCATGACCAGTCCCACCACGCCCGTACCGATGTCGAGAAGGAACCACCCGTGAGCCAGTCAGCCCCCCACGCCCCGCTTCCCGTGGCGCCCGAGGCGCTTGCCGCCGTCGCGCACGGCCGCTACCACGCCCCGCACGCAGTGCTGGGCGCGCACCTGGACGACGCCGGTTTCGTCACCATCCGCACGCTGCGCCGGTTCGCGCTGGGCGTCGACGTCATTATCCCGTCGGCCCGGATACCGATGACCCACGAGCATGAGGGCATCTGGGTCGCGGTGTTCCCGGCCGAAACCGAGGGACACGTGCCCGACTACCGGCTGGAGGTCTCCCACGAGGGAGGCGACCCCGTCCTGGTCGACGAGCCCTACCGGTACCTGCCCACGCTGGGCGAAATCGACCTGCACCTGATCGGCGAGGGCCGGCACGAGAGGCTCTGGGACGTGCTGGGATCGCACGTGCTGCGCTACCACTCCGTGCTCGGGGAAACCAGCGGCGTTGGGTTCGCGGTCTGGGCCCCGCACGCGCAGGCGGTCCGGGTCAAGGGCGATTTCAACGGCTGGGACGGCACCGGGCACGCGATGCGCTCGCTGGGCCGGGCCGGCATCTGGGAGCTGTTCGTGCCCGGCATCGGAGCCGGCACGGTGTACAAGTACGAGATCCTGTGCCGTGACGGGCACTGGCGGGACAAGGCCGACCCGATGGCCCAGCACACCGAGGTTCCCCCGCGGACCGGGTCCGTCGTCGTCGAGTCCTCGTACGGGTTCCGCGATGGGCAGTGGATGGAGGCGCGCGCCGCGCGCAACCCGCACACCGGGCCGGTGAGCATCTACGAGGTCCATCTGGGGTCCTGGCGGCCGGGACTGAGCTATCTGGAGCTGGCCGAGGAACTGGTGGAGTACGTCTCCGAGCTGGGATTCACCCACGTGGAGTTCATGCCGGTGGCCGAGCACCCGTTCGGCGGATCCTGGGGCTACCAGGTCACCAGCTACTACGCCCCGACCTCCCGGTTCGGGCATCCGGACGACTTCCGCCACCTGGTGGACCGGCTGCACCAGGCCGGCATCGGCGTGATCGTCGACTGGGTGCCGGCACACTTCCCGAAGGACGACTGGGCGCTGGCCCGGTTCGACGGCGAACCGCTGTACGAGCACGCCGACCCGCGCCGCGGCGAGCACCCGGACTGGGGCACGCTGATCTTCGACTTCGGACGCAACGAGGTGCGCAACTTCCTGGTGGCCAACGCCCTGTACTGGCTGGAGGAGTTCCACATCGACGGGCTGCGCGTGGACGCGGTGGCCTCGATGCTCTACCTGGACTACTCCCGCGAGGACGGCAACTGGTGGCCGAACATCCACGGCGGCCGGGAAAACCTCGAGGCGATCTCCTTCCTGCAGGAAGCCAACGCCACCGCCTACCGCAAGTCGCCCGGCATCATGATGATCGCGGAGGAATCCACGGCGTTCGACGGCGTCACCCGGCCGACCGCGTCCGGCGGCCTGGGCTTCGGGCTGAAGTGGAACATGGGCTGGATGCACGACTCCCTGCAGTACGTGGAGGAAGACCCGGTCCACCGCATGTACCACCACAACAAGATGACCTTCTCGCTGGTGTACGCCTGGACGGAGAGCTTCCTGCTGCCGATCAGCCACGACGAGGTTGTCCACGGCAAGGGTTCACTGCTGCGCAAGATGCCCGGGGACCGGTGGCGCCAGCTCGCGAACGTTCGCGCTTACTTGGCCTTCCAGTGGGCGCACCCCGGCAAGCAGCTGATCTTCATGGGCACCGAGTTCGCCCAGGAGGGCGAATGGAACGAAGGCCACGGCCTGGAGTGGTGGCTGGCCGAGACCCGGCAGCACGACGGCGTCCGGAAGCTGGTCACCCGGCTGAACGCCGTCTACCGCGCCCACCCCGAACTGTGGGAGAAGGACCACGAGCCCTCGGGCTTCCAGTGGATCGACGGCGGCAACGCGGCGGCCAACACGTTCAGCTTCATCCGGCGGGACGCGGCGGGGAACCCGCTGGTGTGCGTCGCCAACTTCTCCGGCGACCCGCACACCGGTTTCCGGCTGGGTATGCCCTCAGCGGGGGAGTGGATCGAACTGGTGAACACCGATGACACCGAGTACGGCGGTTCCGGGGTCGGCAACGGCGGCAGCATCATGGCCGTGGCCGGCGGGGAGCACGGCCAGCCGGCCCATGCCGTCCTTACGGTTCCGCCGCTGGGGATGCTGTACCTGGTGCCGGCCGGGACCGGCGCTGCCACGGTGTCCGCCGCCGGTGCCGCAGAAGCGGTTGCCGCGGAATTCGGCATCGCCGAGGTGGGGGCCGACGAGATGGGTCCCGCCGAGGGCGGGACCGGGTCCGGCCTCAGCGAAGCCGGTGCCGGGGAAGGGGGCGCCCTGGAATTCGGCACCGCCGAGGTCGGGGCCGAGGACACGGGCGCTGGGGAAACGGGCGCTGGGGAAACGGGCGCGGTCCTGCCGGACTCCGCGGAAACCGACGACCGGCGGTGACGTAAGGAGCCCGCGGCGGGAGAGCGTCCGGCCGGCGGCCGTTGCGTTC
>Ga0182739_1004054_pt1 | contig 12345 bp, 11 predicted proteins | sample eDN5th30CBELigBY_FD_128873 | JGI IMG/M metagenome (GOLD analysis project Ga0182739, IMG submission 128873) | Enriched backyard soil microbial communities from Emeryville, California, USA - eDNA 5th pass 30_C BE-Lig BY (version 2) (version 2) | ecosystem: Environmental > Terrestrial > Soil >... | reverse complement strand
GCACCGCCGCGACGAGGCAACTCGCTGCGGATGAGACCCATCAGGTCGCCCTTACCGTCAAGAATGTGCATGGGAATCTGCTCTTCCGTAAAGCCGTGATCCTCACCCGGAAGCTTGAAGTGCAGCTTGCCAATCGACACCACATCGTGGCCACGATCGCGTAGGGCGTGGTGCCACGAAGGTACAGCGCCATCGTAAGCGTCGGCATTGTCCCAATAGCCAATTTGATGGATGTACTTTCCGCAGGCGAATCCAGCCCGCGCCGGAATGCAGACCGGGCTTGTCGTGTAAGCGCCGGTAAAGCGTGTCCCGCCCTCAGCAATACGATCCAAATTGGGCGTTTCGACGATTTGATGGCCGGCGTGGGCCATGACCTTGGGGTTGTGTTCGTCAGACATGATGATGACAAGGTTCTGCGGCTTCATTCTTTCCTCACGTTGATCAGCTCTATAACTACAATACTATATAGTATTAGAGTAATGCAACTATGGGATTTCCCGCATAATATGGCGGACGTTCCCGACCGAGACCGTTCGCATCAGCCAAAATAATGCATATGAATCTTCCGCTTCAGTCCTTCTTGAATGATTTGCCACGCCGGCTAGTTCACGCGGCACGGCCCGGCTTGCCGAAGTACATGGTCTTGCGCGACGTCGTATCGAACGCCATCGCGACGGGCGCGCTCACGCCCGGCGCCCGACTGCCGACCGAATCCGAATGGGCAAGGCAATTGCCACTCAGCCTCGGCACCATCCAACGCGCTTTGCGGATGTTGGCCGAAGACGGCTTGGTCGTGCGCAAACAAGGTAATGGAACGTTTGTCGCCGAGCAAGAGGACAGGACCATGCATGCGCCCATGCATTGCCGATTTCTCGGCGACGGCAACGAGGCATATCTTCCGGTCTACCCGAAAGTTCTCGCGCGATTCATCACACAAGAAAAGGGATACTGGACATCCCATTTGGGCACTGAGAGCACGCTATGTATCGAGCGCCTGCTCGATATCGGTCATGAATTCGCAGTGCATTCGCGCTTCTATTGCGACCACGACCGCGTAAAGGCCTTCGGCCGTTTGAGCTTGAACCGGCTGGCGGGTGAAAACTTCAAAGAGATCATCATGCGGGAAACGGGCCAGATCATCGGGCGCGTCAATCAGTTCATGCAGTACGAAACCCTTGACCCGAATGTCCGCAAACTCATTTCCGTACCCGCTGAAACGATGGTGCAAAAGTTAAGCATCTTTGCTTATCTCGGGCGAGAAAGTCCCATCTATTATCAAGAACTGCTGATCCCGCCAAATGGTCGAATTCATCATCTGTCCGTAGAAGGCAGAGAAGACCTGACTCTCCCACCCCCGCTCAAGCAGAAATAGTCTGCATCGCCCGCTCGACGCCGGGTAGGCGTCGCAGTGGCCTACGCCGAGGCTCGCGACCTGCGTACGCTGTCCGGCAATAGACTCGCGGCGGCATCGTCCAGGACGATCTTTGCGCGGGTATGCCGCTTCAGCAAAGTGAACGGAATGGCCTCGGTGACGCCGTTTTCATACCATTCGGCAACGATCTCGGCCTTGCTCTCACCCGTCGCGACCAGCACGATCTCGCGCGCCTGGATGATGTCGGACATGCCCATGGTGATCGCCGAGGCGGGCACCGTTGCGCCGCTGTCGAAAAAGCGGCTGTTGTCCATGCGCGTACGCTCGGAAAGCTGCACGACATGACAGCGGCTGTCGAACGGTGTCCCGGGCTCGTTGAATCCGATGTGCCCATTGCCGCCGACGCCTAGCAACTGCAGGTCGATCCCTCCGCAACGCTCCACTTTGGCGGAGTAGTCCAGACTGTGACTATCCAGGTCAGTCGAGAGGCCGTCCGGCAGGTGCAGGCGCGCACGGTCGAACTTCAAGTGACGAAACAGATGGTGATGCATGTATGCGGCATAGCTTTTCGGGTGATCGGGACGAAGCCCCACGTATTCGTCCAGATTGAACGTGGTCAATCCGGATACATCGAGCTGCAGCCGAAGTGCCTGCTCCACGAAACGCGCATAGATCGGTTCCATGGTGCCGCCTGTCGCAAGGCCCAATACAGCCTTCGGTTTGGTTCTGACTTTCTCGATCAGGGTGCTGCTTACATAATCAGAGGCGGAAGCAGTGTCGTGGAAGATAAGGAGCATGAGGCTTTACGTTGATGTGCCGGAAAAGTAGCACGCCGATGAAGTGGCCGAATCGTAGCACAGCATCGAATCGCAATCGGCCAGAAAGGCATTATTCGACGCCCCATTTCCATTGGTTTTATATGGTTTAGAAATTACACAATTGACATAATCGCGTGGTTTTTGTTATTTTGGTCGATTCATTTTTTCAAGAGGAATGAGTTTTGACTAAAAAGAGAATAGCGATTTTAGGCGCGGGCCCCAGTGGACTGGCCCAATTACGGGCTTTCGAGGCAGCTAAGCGTGCAGGAGTAGAAAATATTCCCGAAATCGTCTGTTACGAAAAACAAAATGATATCGGCGGCATGTGGAACTACACATGGAGAACAGGCCTGGACAAAAACGGCGAACCCGTTCATGGCAGCATGTATCGGTACCTGTGGTCCAACGGCCCAAAAGAATGCCTGGAATTTGCGGACTATTCTTTCGACGATCACTTCGATCGGCCGATTCCCTCATATCCGCCTCGCGAAGTTTTAAAAGACTACATTATGGGTCGCATGGATAAGCGAGCCATATTCAAACATATTCAGTTTGAAAGTCCCGCACGCTGGATTACCTACGACGATAATACCGAAAATTTTTCGGTAACGGTGATGAACCATAAAACCGACGAACAAGAAACAGAAGAGTTCGATTATGTTGTCGTGGCGACCGGTCATTTCTCAACGCCGAATGTGCCCTATTTCGAGGGACTGGAACAGTTTCCAGGGCGAGTTTTGCACGCCCACGATTTCCGCGACGCACTAGAATTCAAGGGACTGGACGTCTTGCTGGTGGGTAGCAGTTATTCCGCCGAGGACATCGCAACCCAGTGCTATAAGTACGGCGCCAACTCCATCACGATAAGCTATCGGAGCGCGGCACTGGGATTTGATTGGCCCGACGGCATTGAAGAGAAGCCGCTCTTGACGCGCCTTGAAGAGAACACGGCGTACTTCGCCGACGGCACCACCAAGAAATTTGACGCGATCATCATGTGCACAGGATATCTGTTTCACTTCCCGTTCTTGCCCGATGAGCTGCGCTTACAGACGCATAATTGCTTGTACCCGGACAATCTGTACAAAGGTGTTTTCTTCCAGAACAACCCTAAATTGATCTATCTGGGCATGCAAGATCAATATTTCACGTTCAATATGTTCGACGCGCAGGCCTGGTATGCGCGCGACGTCATTTTAGGCAAGATACAGCTACCCGACCCGCAGGCGCGTCTGAACGACATGCAGCACTGGCTCAGTCTCCATGACACGCTCGAGACGCCCAATGATTCCATTGATTTTCAGGCAGCCTATGTCAGGGATTTGATCGATGCGACGGATTACCCGGACTTCCCCATCGAAAAGCAGGCAGAGCTCCTGAAATCCTGGCTCAACGACAAGAAGCAAGACATCATGGGCTTTCGGAACAAATCCTATCGATCCACAATAACGGGAACGCAGGCGGCCGACCTCCCCAGACCGTGGCTCGATATCAAAGACGATTCGCTGGAAGGCTTTATGGCGATGCAGTTTGAGGTTCTCGAGGAAGTCTCGTAACGGATATGCGCAGATAGCCGGTTAAAATCGGTTCCTCTTCAGGGACCGACCGATGCGCCGCTTCAACTATGTAGAAACGCTCGTCATGCTCACCACGGTGTTGCAGTGGGTAATACTTGCCACGCTCACTGGGACCATCGTCGGTACAGGCACGAGCATGTTTCTGCATGCGCTTCACTACAGCACCGCGCTCACCGACGATGTGTCGATGACGCAGCAGATGCTGCTGCTCGTGTTCGGGGGCATTGCCAACGGGTTGCTCTTGCACTACGGCTACAAGCTGAATCGAACCGGCTTGAAGGACTCCTCGATTGCGGCCGTGCATGCGCAAGACGGGCGAATGCCTTTCAAGACCATGCTGATCAAGCCGGTCGCTGCCATCATCACGCTGGCCAGCGGAGGCTCGGCGGGTAAGGAAGGCCCGTGCTCGCATATTGGCGGCACCCTGGCCTCGGGCATCGCAAAAGGCCTGAGCCTCAACGCGGAATTGAGCAAGCGCCTGGTGGCTTGCGGCGTCAGCGCCGGCTTTGCCAGCGTATTCGGCACACCCATCGCCGGCGCCATATACGGCGTGGAAGTGCTGGCCATTGGCCGCATCCGTCACGACTTCCTGTTTCCGGCGATCATTGCGGGCGTAGCGTCCTTCGAGATCAGCAAGGTATGGGGCGTTCCCTACGAGTACTACCAGATCCACGCGCTTCCGGAGTTCTCCGAGATCGTGTTTCTGAAGACGATCTCCATCGGCATCATGTGCGGCATCGCCGCGCTCATCTTTGTCGATGCAATAAGCCTTTCCAGCCGCGGTTTTGCGCGACTTCGCGACCGTTACGCCATCTGGCCGCCACTCATGCCGGTCATCGGCAGCGTCGTACTCTGCATCCTCATCGTCTTCATCCCTACCGATTACCTCGGCTTGAGCATCCACCTGATGGATGAAGCGCTAGGGGGCACAGCGATGCCCCACCTGGGCTTCTTGTGGAAGGCGCTGCTGGTTGCCATTACCTTGGGTTCGGGCTTCTACGGTGGCATCGTTACACCGCAATTTGTCATCGGTGCCCTCGTCGGCAGCGCGTTCGCGCCGCTGCTCGGCATCCACCCCTCGCTGGGAGCAGCGGTCGGCCTCGTATCGGTCGTAGCGGCTGCATCCAACACACCAATAGCCGCCATCATGATGGGCGTGGAACTGTTCGGCGGCGTTACCGGGACCGTCTACGTGGCCGGGGCAAGCATCGCCGCCTACTTGGTCATCGGCCATCGAAGCGTGTACCCCGACCAGCTCATCGCTTATCCGAAATCACCCTGGATGCACGTACGCTCCGAGATCCCGCTCGGCGAGGAGAAAATACGGCTATCCTTCGGGCTGCTCAAGAGCTTGTCGCGCTACAGGCTAGGCCGACAGTTGGAACGGCTGTGGCGCCGTCGCCGCTAGAGAACGGGACGCGCCATTAGGTCTTTGTCGCCGCGTACCGCCCTTCCGCTTCCCGAAATAAAGTCTTCACCCTGTCAACATTCCAGGGCCGCTCGCTCAAGGTTTCATGATCCCATTCGCTACGCGGTTGGCTCGGATGAAAGAAATCGCCGCCATAGACGTGCAAGGCGCAGGTCTTTTTCTCGATGGGATTGAGAACGGAATGAATGGCCTGTTGAGCAAGCACGGCGACATCGCCGCTACCCAATGACTTCGCACCGACAGTCTCGATGGAGGTAGGTGTCCTCCGCCACAGCACGTTGTCTTCCCGGCCGGAGTAGACACCGACGACGGAAAACATTTGGTGATTATGGGGCATCAGACTCATATACGGCGCCCACACAAAATGGAGGATGGTGAGGTCCGGCGCTATATATAGCGGCGTAATGCCGGCGCGGCCTGGCTCACCGAACGCTGCCATGACGCCCGCTCCATCGCGGACGGCCTCCGCAATGATTTCACGCAGCGCGGATGGCCCTTCATCAACGGCCTCGATGCACTGCTGTATGAAACGGTCTTTCTCAAACATGATGCACCTCCCGGCGCGATGTTTTCATCGCCGGTGATGACCAGGACGGTGTTCAACGCCCCATACCATCATCAGGACGCCCTGGCTTCGGTCTGCGGACCGCATCGGTCCACATTGACCGTCAGGAAATGCGCTCTGTCGGAAAACAAGTACACGAACTGCAATTTCCCACCCATCACTATGAAGGCGTGGAGCTCGGTCTTGGGGCGACAGGCCATCGCTATCGCATTGTCCCGGACTGATTTCTTCATCGTGTCCAGCGGAACTCCTCGCGCCCTTTCGACGAGATCGACCTCCGGATAATCGAACATGGCGCGCATGCTGATCTGGTTAAGCGAGGCGCCAATATGCTGAAGAACGAGGCTTGAGCTAAGACGCAGCGGCAAGTCGCGGGCAATCTCCTCCGAAATATTGGTAGCCACCTGACACACATCGACCTTCATCGCATTCTGGGTACACACTTCCTGGCCCCACGAAGAGGCAGGAATCAGTGAAGCGAGGCACAGGACTATTTTTTTCATGAATTCCTCCTTCAAGAGCCTTCATGCTGATGCTGGGCCAGCGGCATAACCGCACTGACCAATCTATGGTGCGCGTTATGGCTTCGCTGCAAGTTTTATTTCGTATTATTTCGAAACTCAGCGTATCGCCGTCTTTTTGAGGTTGCCTACCGATGGCCGGCCTCATGCATGACTGCGTATGGCTCACCTCTCATCGGATCACCGCGCCCGGGAACAGAATGTTGCGTTTCGTGCGTCGTGCGCGCGTGTATAGGCGCGGTATCCGTCATTTCCCGCGGTAATTCGGTGGCCGCTTTTCGAGAAAGGCGCGCATGCCTTCCAGACGATCCTCTGTCTTGAATACATCGACCACCCTCTGGCGCTCAAACAACAGGCCTTCATCCAGAGGCAGCTGGTATGAAGCAAGAACGGCCCGTTTCGCCTGCTGCACGGACAGCGGCGGGCGCGTGGCAATGAGCGCTGCTATCTCCACGGAGCGCGCGACCGTCTGCGCAACCGGGACGACTTCGGATACCAGGCCGGCCTGCAGGGCGCGCTGTGCAGAGATGCGGTCACCGGCGAGGATCATTTGCATCGCCAGGGACTTACCTACCTGACGCGGCAGGCGCTGCGTTGCGCCGTCTCCGGGAATGACGCCAACCGTGATTTCGCCTTGGCTGAAGCTGGCCGTCTGGCCGGCGATGATGATGTCGCAAAGCAGAGCCAGTTCACAGCCCCCGCCGATGGCCGGGCCATTGACAGCGGCTATAACAGGCTTGGGAAAATTCTGTATCTCGATCCAGCGTTCAAGCCGTTCAGGGTCGAGATACCACTCGACGCCGCGCGTGGCCATGCCCGAAATATCGGCACCGGCTGAAAAGATGCGCTCGCTGCCGGTCAAGACCACGCAAGCGATCCCGCCATCGTCAACCGCGGCACGCATATGCATGCAAAGCTGCACGACGAGCTCGGTACTGAGGGAATTCGCTTTTTCAGGCCGGTTCAGCGTCAGTACGAGAACGCCGGCGATGGGACGATGCGCGAGTACCATGTCCGTAGGGGTTGCCGCCGGGACGGCGGATACGCTGTGGGTCATGACGATGATTACGCCGCGCCGGCATAAACAGTTTCAGGCGTCAGCCCGGCTTTCTCCATCCAGAAGGATAGGCGCTCTGGATCATTGATGGCCTTCAGGGGTGGCCGCACGTACGCAGCCGGCAGGCGGCCCAGCATGACGAGGGCCTCTTTCATGCGCGCTTGCCAGTCGATATAGGGGGTGGCGTAGAAAGCCTGCACAGCGGCGTAGATGCGCTCGCCGGCGATGCCCGCCCGCGCCATGTCGCCCTGCTGGTAGGCATCGAACAATTCCACCTGCAAATCCGCGATGACGCTGCCAGCCCCCGAAATAATGCCTCGCACGCCCATGGGCAGCGAGCCCATCAGCCACGACGAATGCGTGGTCAGGACACTGACGGGCCGGGAAAGCGAGTGCAGTGTCCGTATCTGCTTCTCGTGCAGGGCCGGATCCGAGCACAGGTCCTTGATGGCGACTATGGACGGCACGGTTTCGCAGATCTTGACCAGCGTGTCGAAGCCCTGCTGCAATCCGGTCCATTTGGGAAACTGGAACAGGACGATGGGCAGGTCCGTAGCATCGGCCAGAGCCTTGTAGTAATCGATGAAAAGCTCGGGCCGGTCTTCACCGCGAAACATCAACACATTGGGTGGAAAGGCCAGCAGGCAAGACGCCCCGCCCGCCTTCGCCATGCGCGCGAGCTGTTGTGCATAAACGGTGCTTTCCGCGTACACGCCGCAAATGATGGGGGTGCGGTCCCCGACCGTGTCCAGGGTGAGGTCGACGGCGCGTTTTTGCTCGTCGAACGACAAGGCATGAACTTCGGCTGCATGTCCGTTGATGGTCAAGGCCGTCACGCCCGCGACGCCGGCCAAGTCGCTGACATGGGACCGATAGGCGTCGGGATCGATGGATAGGTCTGGTTTGAACGGCATGAGCACTGCCGGGATGACGCCTTGCGGAACGTACGGGAAGGTAGACATTTTTCGCGCCTTTTTGACATTGGCTTGCGTTTTGATGTTATCGATTTCATTGCAAGCCGTCAAGAAATCGAATCTGCCGAAAACGACCTAGCGGGAGGGAGGAGCCGTTGTACCGCGCAAAATCAGATTGGCCTCGAGTTCGACGAATTCGGCCTGGCTGGCGCCCGCGAGACGCCCAATAAGATGACGAGCCGCCGTCTCGCCCATGGCGACCGCCGGCACTTCTATCGTCGACATGCCGGGCGGCAGATGCGCACAGAATTCCAGGTTGTCGAAGCCGACCACGGAAAGATCCGCAGGAATCGCGATGCCCTGACTGGCACATTCGACCAATACGCCGAATGCCAGAACGTCGGAGGCGCAGAAGACCGCCGTAGGCGTCGACTTCAGCGATAAGAATGATCGCAAGGCCTCGCGCCCGGCGGCTATCTTGTAAGGCTTTTCTATCAGGTAATGCGCCGGCAAGGTGAGCCCACGATTCTTGAGCGCCGCCTTCACGCCTGCAACGCGTCCGCTGGCTCTGTCGTTGTCCCGCGTGATCCCCGCGATCATGGCGATCCGGGTGTGCCCCAGGTCGACGAAGTGATTGATGACCTTGGCGACCACTGCCACGTTGTCAAACCCGACACACGACCGGCCGCCGGTCCCCGGGTAGATGTAAGTGTCGATGGACGGAATGTCGAGTTCGTCGAGCATGGCGACGAGGTCGGGGTGATGCGAGCCCCCGATGAGAACCAGCCCTTCGACGCCGCGCTCGACCAGCGTACGAGCCTGCCGCAACTCTTCGTCGCGTGAATAGCCGGACGAGGTGACCAGGAGGGAGTAGCCATGTTCGCCCAAGGTACGCTGCAAGGAAGCGATCTGGGCGCTATAGATGGCGTAGTCGAGCGTGGGCAACACAGTACCAATAAGTCGCGTCCGGCGGGACCGGAGGGCCCGGGCCGCGCCGTTCGGCATATAACCCAGGCGCACAGCGGCATCCTTGATGCGCGCCAGTGTGTCGCCATGCACCTTCCCGGGTTCGGACAAAGCTCTTGATGCCGTGGTGACTGACACGCCGGCGGCCGCAGCCACATCTTTCAGCAGCACCTTACGGTTGTATTCGCGCGGCGCTTCGGCATCGGTTCGGGACACAGTATCGGGGCGGGGCATTTTTCCTGGTGCTGACGGTGGTAAACACCGCATTATAGCTTCAATACCCGCAAAATAATGATATCGATTTCTACGCGCGCTGAAGGCACAACCTCCCATCATATCTAGGTGTATACCCTTCATTGACTCACAAACTCGCGAGTTATATCATTTCAATGAAATCGATACCATTCATCGGCGCGGCCGACGAGAAGGAAGGCAGGCATGCTAGGCGGAATGAAAGTACTCGGCTTATGTCATTACTTGCAGGGGCCGGCGGCCACGCAATATCTCGCCGACCTGGGCGCCGATGTCATCAAGATCGAGCCCCTGTCCGGGGCACACGAACGGCATTGGGCGGGCGCCAAGTCGTTCATCGGCGACATCAGCTCCTTCTTCCTGTGCGCCAATCGCAACAAGCGCAGCTTGGCCGTAGACCTGAAAGCACCGGAAGGCCGCGATATCGTGCTGAAGCTGGCGGCAGGCTGCGATGCGCTCGTAGAAAATTTCCGGCCCGGTGTGCTCGATCGCCTGGGATTCGGCGAGCAGGCGCTGCGGCAGGTCAATCCCGACATCATCTATGCCTCGGCCACGGGCTTCGGCGCCACGGGCCCCATGAAGGACAGCCCAGGTCAAGACCTGCTCATCCAGGCGCGCTGCGGTCTGGTCGCCGGCACGGGCGAACGCTTCACCGACCCTAAGGTCGTCGGCGCCGCCGTGGTCGACCAGCATGGCGGTGCGCTATTGGCCATGGCCGCCATCGCGGCCTACGTCAAGAAACTGACCAGCGGAAAAGGCACCCGGGTCGAGTCCAGCCTTCTGAATGCCGGCCTCGACTTGCAGAATGAAGCGCTCATGGCGTACGTCAATGCCGGTGTCGGGCGCGAGCGCTACCGTCGCCACAAGAACCTGGCGACCTGGTTCCACGAGGCGCCCTACGGCGTGTACCGCTGCAGCGACGACAGGTTCCTGGCCATCGGCCTGAACGACCCCGCCCGGCTGGCGCAGGCGCTGGATAGTGCGGCCCTGGCCGAACTCGTGGATCTCGATCTCTATGAAGACCGTGACGTTTACGCGGAAGCCGTCGCCAATGCGGTACGCAGCCTGCCGTATGCCGACGTAGCGCGTCGGTTCGACGAACTGGCCATCTGGTATGCGCCAGTGCACGATTACGATGACGTGAAAATCGACCCGCAGGTCCAGCACAATCGCGTCTTTGAACAGCTCAATATCGGCGCCCACGACGTAACGCTCGTCAATCCGCCCGTACGCTACGACGGCGAGCTCCTGCCTACGCGCCGCATTCCCCTGTATCCCGGCGCCGACTCCCGCGACATCCTGTCCGACCTGGGCTTCAGTGCCGCCCACATCAACGACCTGGTCGAACGGCGCATCATCGCCGCGCCGGCCGACGCCGTTGCCCGATTCGCCACCCCTCACTCAAAGCAGGCAGCCCATGATCAAGCCCCTATCTGAACGTCGAGTGGCGCTCGTCACCGGAGGACGCCGGGGCATAGGACGGGCTATCGCCTACGAGCTGGCCGAAGCGGGCTTTGACCTGCAGCTCAACGACCTCATGGACGATGAGGCGGCCGACGAAACGCTGGCGGGCGTGCGCGAACGCGGCGCGCAAGCTCACTTCATGCAAGGCGACATCGCCGACCTGACCTTCCATACACGCCTTGTCGATGCGGCTTATCAGCAGTTCGGGCGGCTCGACGTCCTCGTGAATAACGCAGGCATGCAGGTCCGCGAGCGCGGCGACCTGCTGGACGTCACGGCGCAGCGCTTCGACGAAATCATCGGTGTCAATCTGCGCGGCAGTTTCTTTCTTACGCAATTGACAGCCCAGCGCATGCTGGCCGACGGCGAGCCCACCGCCGGGCGCTCCATCGTCATTCTGTCGTCCGCCAATGCGCACCTGGTATCCGTCGAAAAGGGCGAGTATTGCATTTCCAAAACGGGCCTCTCCATGGCGGCCAAGCTGTTCGCCATGCGCCTGGCCGAAGCCGATATTGCTGTATACGAAATACGACCTGGACTCATACGCACCGACATGACAGCCGAAGTGCGCGACAAGTACGGCGCGTTGATCGATCAGGGCCTTTCGCCAGTCCGGCGGTGGGGTGAACCTGAAGATGTAGGCAAGGCAGTAGCAACGCTGGTCTCCGGCCTCATTCCCTTCGCAACCGGAATGGCGGTCGACATTGATGGAGGCTTGCTTATCCCACGGCTGTAGCAGCACACCAACTAAAGGAGAATCACATGATGACGAAGAAAGGCGCCCTGGCGGGCGCACTGTTCGGGATGCTCATGATGCTCATGAGCGCGGTCTCGAATGGGCAAACCATTAACGATATCGTCAAGCGAGGCAAGGTGCTTATAGGGGTCAACAGCGGCGCACCCCCGTTCAGCTTCGTCGACGAGAAAGGTGCTGTCATGGGCTACGACGTCGACACCGCCCATCTTTTCGGGAAGTATCTGGGCGTGCCGGTCGAAATCGTGCCCTACACCACACCCGCCCGTATCCCGGCCCTGGAAGCCGGCAAGGTCGATTTGGTCATCGCCACGCTTTCACCCACCCCGGAACGTGCCAAGGTCGTCATGTTCACGATGCCCTACAGCACATTCGAGCTCGTCGTCGTGGGGACAAAAGACAGCAAGATCAAATCCTTGGCTGACTTGGCCGGCAAGAAAGTGTCGGTCGCGCGCGGCACGCCGCAAGAAGTGGCCCTCACGCGTAGCGCACCCAAGGGCACGGTTTATTCGCGCTTCGACGACGACTTGACAGCCATGCAGGCGCTGATCTCGAAGCAAGTCGACGCGGTCGCAGTGCCGGAGACCATCTTCAAGACCGTCATGAAGACTCGCCCGGACGCCGACCTGGCCATCCTGTTCCCCTTCTTCAATCAG
>Ga0182739_1004053_pt1 | contig 12348 bp, 10 predicted proteins | sample eDN5th30CBELigBY_FD_128873 | JGI IMG/M metagenome (GOLD analysis project Ga0182739, IMG submission 128873) | Enriched backyard soil microbial communities from Emeryville, California, USA - eDNA 5th pass 30_C BE-Lig BY (version 2) (version 2) | ecosystem: Environmental > Terrestrial > Soil >... | reverse complement strand
TCCCCGCCGATGTCAGTGCCGGCCTCGAGCGTGACCTTGGGCGAAAAATAGCCTTGCGTGGCCAGCGCCGCCAGCGTCGCGTCGCGCGCGCGCCGACGCAGGCGGTTGATTTCACCGCCGTCCTGGTCTTCGGCCAGCCGCGCGATCGCATCGACCGCCTGCGTGATCGCCTGCAGCGCGGCCGGGGGCACGCCCCCGGGGTCGACGATGACTTCCGGGCGCTTGGCCAACGCCTCGCCCGCCATCATGCACAGTCCTGCCAATACGGCTCGGGCAGCCCACCGCATGTGTCAGGTCGGTTGCTGTACGACGATGGAGGGGAACTTTCCGGCCATGTCGCGCGGAAGCGCCGCAACGCCCGCGGCCAGCTTTCTTGCGATCGCGCGATACAGCGACGCGGCTTCGCTGCCCGCGTCCGACACGACCGTCGGCGTGCCGGCGTCGGTCTGTTCGCGGATCGCCAGCGTCAGGGGCAGGCTGCCGAGCCACGGCGTCTGGTATTGCTCGGCCATGCGCTGGCCGCCGCCTTCGCCGAAGATGTGTTCGGCGTGGCCGCACTGCGAGCAGATGTGGATGGCCATGTTCTCGACCACGCCCAGGATCGGCACGTCGACCTTCTGGAACATGCGCAGGCCCTTGCGCGCATCCAGCAGCGCGACGTCCTGCGGCGTGGTGACGATGACCGCGCCCACGACCGGCACCTTCTGCGCCAGCGTCAGGGCCACGTCGCCCGTGCCAGGCGGCATGTCGACGATCAGGTAATCCAGGTCGCGCCAGTTGGTCTGGCGCAGCAATTGTTCCAGCGCCTGCGTGACCATCGGGCCGCGCCAGATCGCCGGCGAATCGGCGTCGATCAGAAAGCCGATGGAGTTGGCCTGCAGGCCGTGGCCCGTCAGGGGCTCCATGCTTTTGTTGTCCAGGCTTTCGGGGCGGCCCGAAATGCCCAGCATCGTCGGCACGCTGGGACCGTAGATGTCGGCGTCCAGCAGGCCGACCTTTGCACCCTCGGCCGCCAGGGCCAGCGCAATATTCACGGCCGTGGTGCTTTTGCCCACGCCGCCCTTGCCGGACGCCACCGCAATAATGTTGCGCACATTGGGCAGCGGCTTCAGCCCCTTCTGCACGGCATGCGCGGCGACTTTCCAGGTGACGGTGACCTGCGCGTCCGGCGCGCCGGCCTGCGCCAGCGCGCGCGCGGCGATATCGCGGACCTGCTCGCGCACGGCGTCGGCGGGATAACCCAGCTCCAGGGTCACCGCCACGCGCCCGCCAGCCATTTGAATGTCACGATCTTTTACAGAAACGCCTAAATCCAAACCGGTATTCGGGTCGTGCGCGGCGCGCAGTGCGGCGCGGATGTTTTCTATCGTTATACTCATGTCACTATGGTTCCGTAGGCAGCGCGGCGTCTGCGGGCCGCCATCCCCTAAAGGATAGCGGATACACGGGAACCTTTCGCTGCGTTTTGCATCCGACATTCATGACCAACACACTTATCCGCTTCTTTCGTGCCGTCCTATTCGCCGCCCTGGCCTTGATCGGCATGGCGATGGCGCTGGTGTTCATGCTTTCCACGGCAGTCGCCGTGGCGATCCTGTACGTGGTCGCCAAGGTGCGCGGCAAGCCCTTTGGCGTTCGCGCCTATTGGAGCCAGCGCCAGGGCGCCCGCCCGGGCCCCTTCCAGTCCGCCACCGCTCCGTTCGCCACGCAACCGCGCGGCGACGTGATCGACGTCGAGGCCCGCGAAATCCGCTGACGGCGTTTTTCCACTGGCTTGCGCCCCGATCCGGCGCAAGCAGGCCGCTGCGTGTTGCGCCAAGCCGCACCCCGCGCACCGGCCCATTCCCCCCTCAACCCGCCTGATTCGCCTTGCCGCGAGGGGCGGGTTGTGTGCTTTCCGGGGCCGCGTCGCGGGCAGGTGCGCGCGCTTGCCCTAAAATGGCCGGCCAAATCCCTTTTCCCCTCAACCTCAGTCGACAACCATGTCTCGCACCCTTTTTGTCACCACTGCGCTGCCCTACGCCAACGGATCCTTCCACATCGGCCACATCATGGAGTACATCCAGGCCGACATCTGGGTTCGTTCGATGCGAATGGCGGGCCACACGGTGCACTTCGTGGGTGCGGATGACGCGCACGGCGCGCCGATCATGCTGAAGGCCGAAAAGGAAGGCATCACGCCGCAGGCGCTGGTGGCGCGTTACGCCGCCGAGCGTCCGCAGTACCTGAACGGTTTCCACATCCGCTTCGATCACTGGCACTCCACGGACTCGGCCGAAAACGTCGCGCTGTCGCAGGACATCTACCGCGCGCTGAAGGCCCAGGACCTGATCGAAACGCGCTCCATCGAGCAGTTCTACGATCCGGTCAAGGGCATGTTCCTGGCCGACCGCTACATCAAGGGCGAATGCCCCAAGTGCCACGCCAAGGACCAGTACGGCGATTCCTGCGAGGTCTGCGGCGCGGTCTATGCGCCCACCGAGCTGATCAATCCGTACTCGGCGCTGACCGGCGCCACGCCCGTCCTGAAGTCCTCCGACCACTTCTTCTTCAAGCTGTCCGATCCGCGCTGCGTGGAATTCCTGCAGCAGTGGACCACCGGCGCGAACAAGCACGGCGGCAAGCACCTGCAGCCTGAAATGCTCGCCAAGACGCGCGAATGGCTGGGCGCCGAAGACGGCGAGGCCAAGCTGGGCGACTGGGACATTTCCCGCGACGCCCCCTATTTCGGCATCGAGATCCCGGACGCGCCGGGCAAGTACTTCTACGTGTGGCTGGACGCGCCGGTGGGTTACCTGGCCTCGCTCAAGTCGTACTGCGAGGTCAAGGGCATGGACTTCGACGCCCTGCTCGACCCCAATGGCGACACCGAACAGGTGCACTTCATCGGCAAGGACATCGTGTACTTCCACGCCCTGTTCTGGCCCGCCATGCTGAAGTTCGCCGGCCGCAAGACGCCGGACGCGGTCAACGTGCACGGCTTCATCACGGTCAGCGGCGAAAAGATGTCCAAGAGCCGCGGCACCGGCATTTCGCCGCTGCGCTATCTGGAACTCGGCATGAACGCCGAATGGATGCGCTACTACATCGCCGCCAAGCTGAACGCGCGCGTCGAAGACGTGGACTTCAATCCCGAGGACTTCATCGCGCGCGTGAACAGCGACCTGGTCGGCAAGTACGTCAACATCGCCAGCCGCGCCGCCAGCTTCATCACCAAGCACTTCGACGGCGTGCTGGGCTATTCGGGCGACACCGGCGCGCTGTCCGCCGAATACGCCGAACAGGCCGAGTCCATCCGCGCCGCCTTCGAGGCGCGCGAATACAACCGCGCCATCCGCGAAATCATGGCTTACGCCGACCGCATCAACCAGGCGTTCGACACCGCGCAGCCGTGGGTGCTGGCCAAAGGCCTGGCCACCGCCGATGACGCGCAGAAGGCCGCGCTGCAGGACATCTGCTCGCGCTCGCTGGCTGGCTTCAAGGCCCTGTCGGTGATGCTGGCGCCGGTGCTGCCGGCGCTGGCCGAACGCGTGGCGCTGGAGCTCTTTGGCGCGCAGGCGCCCTTCACCTGGGCCGACGCCTCGGTGCTGCCGCAGCGCGTTGCGCCGTTCAAGCACCTGATGCAGCGCGTCGAGCCGCAGATGCTGGAAGACCTGTTCGAGCCGCCCGCCGCGCCCGTCGTGGTGCCCGGCGGCGAGCCGCTGGCCGAGACCATCTCCATCGACGACTTCGCGCGCGTCGACCTGCGCATCGCGCAGATCGTCAACTGCGAACACGTCGAGGGCTCCACCAAGCTGCTGCGACTGACGCTGGACGTGGGCGAAGGCCGCCACCGCAACGTGTTCTCGGGCATCAAGTCGGCCTATCAGCCGGAAGACCTGATCGGCAAGCTGACCGTGATGGTGGCCAACCTGGCCCCGCGCAAGATGAAGTTTGGCGTGTCCGAAGGCATGGTGCTGGCCGCCAGCCACGCGGACGAAGCGGTCGACGCCGGCATCTACGTGCTGGAACCGTTCCCCGGCGCCAAGCCCGGCATGCGCGTGCGCTGATCGGCGCGGCAGACCAGAAAAGACCGAGCCCGCGTGAAGCGGGCTCTTTTCTTTGCGGCGCGGGATCGCCAGACCGCCGGATCGCCGGCCGCTCAGGCGTTGCTGGGCGCCAGCGCCGGGTCCAGCGAGACCCGTTCATCGAACACGAAGCACTTGCCCTCGTAGCCCGGACCGCCGGTTTCCTCGAAGTATTTGAGGATGCCGCCATCGAGCTGGTAGACGTTGTCGATGCCGGCCTCGTTCATGTAGATGGCCGCTTTTTCGCAGCGGATGCCGCCCGTGCAGAAGCTGACCACCGTCTTGCCTTCGAGCTGCGCGCGGTTCGCCTGCACCGCGGCGGGGAATTGCGTGAAGCGCTCGATGCGCCAGTCGATGGCGTTCTTGAACGTGCCCTCGTCCACCTCGAAGGCGTTGCGCGTGTCCAGCATGACGACCGGACGTCCCGCGTCGTCCACGCCCTGCGCCAGCCAACGCGCCAGCGTATGCGCATCGACGCCGGGTGCACGCCCTGCGGCGGGCCGGATGGCGGGGTGGTCCATGCGGATGATCTCGCGCTTGATCTTGACGAGCAGTTTTCGGAACGGCACGTCGTTGCTGTGGCTGAACTTGACCTCCAGGTCCGCGAAGCGCGCGTCGGCGCGCAGGCCCTGCAGAAAGGCGTCGATGCCGTCCGCCGCGCCCGCGAGGAACAGGTTGATGCCTTCTTCGGCCAGCAGGATGGTTCCCTTGAGCGCGGCGGCGCCGGCCTCGGCGAGCAGGCGGGCGCGCAACTCGGGCAAGGCATCCAGGGATACGAATTTGTAGGCGGCGATATTGACGACGGCAGTCATGGCAAAGCAGTGAGTACGGGCAGCAAAGCCCGTAATGATAATCGCAGGACGGATTGCCCCGCCCTGCGCCCGCGCTCAGCGGCCGCCGACGTGCTGCTCGATGACGTGCTGCTCGATGACGGCGTCCAGCACCCAGCGCAGCGACGACGCGCCCTGAGGCGGGTCCGGGTCGTTGACCTCGACCACGCGCAGGCGATATTGCACGCCGGGCTGGAAGTCGAAGCCCGTGATTTCACCGTGCCACGGCTGCCAGGGCTGGGCGGCGCTGTCCCGCACCCGATAGCACATGGCGCGGCCCGCGCCCGTGTCGCACGGCACGCGCTCGGCATCCACGTAGACGAGCTTGGTGGGCCCGCGCTGGCCGCCGGCGATCGGGTCGGCGCGGCGCCCGAAATCCAGCGTGTCGCCCGTGCTGAGCTTCCACGTCATGCGCTGCGGATTGTTGGCGTTGTCGAACGACGAGGCCGTGATGCGGGTGAGCGCCGCCAGGAAGTCCTGTTCGAGCGCCATGGCCTGCGGTGCGCAGGCCTTGCGCGTGGCGACGGGACTGGCACGCACGATCAGCAGTCCGTTGGCAAGGGTGTACGGCGCGCTGTACGCGTTGCAGCCGGCAAAGCCCATCATCCGGGGCGCCCCCTGCTCGTGGATGAATTCCGCGGTGATGGGGCGCGTGGTCGACGACGGATGCGGCACGGGACGCAAGGCGCCGCCCGGCCGCGACCAGCGCGCCAGATCCCAGCGCGTCTGCACCAGGATGTCGGAGGCCGAGGTCGGCTGGAAACGGGGATCCTGCCCGTCGGCCGCGCGCATCGGCGGCGAAGCGCAGGCGGCGAGGCCCGCGCACAGCAGGCAGGACGCCAGGCGGCGCAGGAGGACGGAGATGCGCATGCAAGTCTTCCGGTACGTGGTGCGGCGCCGCAGCTCAGGGCGTCGGCGGATCCTGGCGGCGCTCGAATTCCAGCACATCGCCGCCGCGCAGATTGAACGTCAGATGCCGGGGCGCCCCGCCGCTATCCAGCGTGAAGGTATCGATGGCGCGCAGGCCCCGCAGATAATCGGCTTCGAGCTTGGCGCGGTCGGGCGGCACGCAGGCCATGCGCGTGGTGGCCGGCGCGTCGATGAAGAGCTTGTTGCGTTCCAGCTTGTACGTGCCGGTATAGCGGTTGCAGCCGGAAAAGCCGTTGACGTGGTATTGCTTGCCTTGCGCCAGGAACGTGAGCCGGATGGGTTCGCCGTTGTCGCCGTGCGGGATGTCGCGCAACGCGCCGCCGGCCTGCGTCCAACGGACCAGTTCCCAGCTTGTCTGCGCCAGCGAATCCGCGCTGCTGGCTGCGCTGGCGGCCGCGGCGCCTTCGGGACGCGCGCCGCCGGTGGTGCCGGCGCAACCGGCCAGCGCCGCGGTCAACAGCCCCAGGCAGAGCAACCTGTTGGGCGTGGACAGGAGGGTAGGCATGGGCGGGACTCCAAAAGGTTCGTACCGCCGTACTGTAACCGGCCTGGGCCGCGCGGGCGATTTTTCTCCGCCCTACAGCCGTATCCAAAAGATGCACCGAAGGCCGCCGGTTCTAGCTCCGATGATCGGGCGTCTTGCATCGAATGCCGCATGGCGGGCGCTGGCGACGGCGCGCAGAATCAACGACAGTCGTGGTCTCCGGCCGAACAGAAATACAGGGAAAGAGGAGCGGAACAAGCGACCACCGCAAGCGCAGTGTCCGGCCCATCGGGCCTGAGAACAATATCGACCGGGGAGATGCGCGATGGGTTTCTTGAGAACGTTACTGGCGCTATCGGTGGTGCTGGACCACCTGGGTGGCGGCTATGCCGACCAGCTTGTCGGCGGCCGGCTGGCCGTGCAGCTTTTCTATGTGATTTCCGGCTTCCTGATTTCGTATGTGCTGACGGCGACGGACAATTACCAGGGCGCCACCGGCAAGTTCTACGCGAACCGGTTCCTGCGGCTGTTTCCCATCTATCTGGCGGTGGCGGCCTTGACGCTGACGGCCCACATCGTGAGCGGCGGCTCATTCTTCCGTCTCTACGAATCGCTGCCCTTCAGCGCCGAAGTCTTCCTGTTCCTCTCCAACCTCTTCATCTTCGGCCAGGACTGGCTGATGTTCTTCGGCATCCGGGACTCCGCGCTGGCCTTCACGGGCAGCTTCGCCAACAGCGACGTCCCGCTCTACAAGGGCCTGCTCGTGCCGCAAGCCTGGACGCTGGGCGTGGAGATGAGCTTCTACCTGGTTGCGCCCTTCATCCTGCGCTCGCCGCGCCGGCTGCTGATCCTGCTGGCGGCCTCGCTGGCGCTGCGCGCCGTGCTGATCGCGACCGGCGTGGGCCGCTCCGATCCCTGGACCTACCGCTTTTTCCCCACCGAACTGGCGCTGTTCCTGATCGGCTCGCTGTCGCATCAGGTGGTGCTGCCGCGCATGAAGGCGTGGACGCAGCGCGTGAAGCGGCTGCCCGAGTTGGGCACGGGCATCCTCTTCATCTATGTGCTGGCGCATTTTTCGATCGGCATCCATCCCACCGTGCGCGATGGCCTGGCCGTCCTGCTATTTGCCGCGCTGCTGCCGCTGGCCTTCCTGTTCCAGTCGCGGCACCGGCTGGACAAGGCGATCGGCGAATTGAGCTATCCGCTCTACATCTGCCACATGCTGGTGATCATGGCGTTCAGTTGGCTCATGCACGACGTCCAGGAACACCAGCCGATGCTGTTCGCCGCGATGGCGATCACGGGCTGCATCGGCGTGTCCGCCGTGCTGAACTACCTGATTGCCGATCCCGTGGAACGCCTGCGCAGCCGGCTGCGCACCGACGCCAAGGGCGCGGGCACGTCTCCCGCGGCCGACGCCACACGGCGGCCCCCGGTCCCTGCCCAACCGATGGGGACTATTCGCCGCGTGCCTTGATGTAGGCGGACAGCACCAGTTCGATCTGCCGCCTTTCCTGCCGGCTGAGGCGCGAGTAGGCAGAGTACGAAACGGTTTCGAAGGGCCAGGCGGGCGGATCGGGAATCTCCCCGATGCCGTCCGCAATGCTGTCCGGCAGGACGTGGCCGGTCGGCGCGTCGAGCATCGGGCCTTCGCCGGTGCTGAGCCACAGGGCGCTGACGCGCAGCGCGCGCGTCAGCTTGATGAGCGCATCGCTGGAAGGCTGCAGGCGCTGCCCGCTTTCGTAGTTGCCGATGGCGCTTTGCGACAGGTTGCTCGCGACCGCCAAGTCTTTTTGAGTCCATCCCTGAAGCATTCTTGCGTTGCGCAGACGATGGCTAAACGTGTCCAATCGATCAACCCGAGACATTAATTTGCATGGTTTTATTTGATTAAAGCATTTCAATTCCACGGCCAAACATATGGATTAGACCCCATTTTCCGGGCTAATCCATAAATCGCCGCATGCCCCCCGCCGGCCGTGCAAGACATAGCCCGCGCGCCAGCCTTTCGCTCTGCCTCGAACCCCACAAAGTCCATATCTATCAACCGCTTGCGAAGGATCCCCATCCCCGCCGCGGCTGCAGGAGGGCTGAGCCCGCCGCTCCACCGGCGCGCGAAAAAAAGCCGCGCAAGTTTATGAGCAAGTCTGCTGACAAAATAGAAAATAATGTATCGGTAATACATAATAAATTGTTGATTCAAAGCCCGAATCAAACGCTGTTTCAATGAGCTGACCCGACTTTCGAGCGCAAGGACTGTTACCGTCCGAAACCATAGAAACGTATCTTCACAAAAAAACACGCCCGTGTTTAAATGAAACACAGGCGTGACTCCATGAGGGAAAGCGCCCACAACGGCCGGCAACGGCATGGCTCTGCCAGGCGCCCGGCTTTCCCGGCGCCAGCGCCCTGCCGCGCCGCCTCATTGGAAGCATCAATGAACAACACGCTGGATGTCATTTTTCTTGGCAATGACAACGCCAGGCATGCCAGACTGGTCGAATCCCTATCCCACCTGGGATTCAACGTCCGCCGCTGCCACGATCTCGTGGATGTCTACGACAGGTACTCCCGCCAGCCCAGCCCCCTGGTGGTCCTGGAAGCTCCCCTCCCCGATGTGCACAACGCCGCCGTGCGGCTGCGCGCCATCGACCGCAGCCTGGGCATCGTCGCCATCGCCGAATTCGCCGACGCCGAAAGCCGTATCCGCACCCTGCTCTGCGGCGCCGACGCGTGCCTGCCGCCGGACGTCACGGGACTGGAACTGGCGGCGGTCCTGCAGGCCCTGGTGCGGCGCGCGGTAGGCCTGGACGGCCTGGATCCCGCGACGGACGTGCACGCCGAAGAGCCCGAGCAGGCGGGCTGGCGGCTGGCCAACAAGGGCTGGACCCTCATCAGCCCGAAGGGCAGGACGCTGGGACTGACGACGGGGGAACGCGATTTCCTGACGCGGCTGGTGAAGGCGCCCGACCGCAAGATCAGCCGCGATGCCTTCCTTGCCGACGGGGCGGACGAAGCCGACAGCGGCATCACGCGGCGCCGCTTCGTGGATGTGATGATCAGCCGGCTGCGCCGCAAGGCCGCGGCCAATCAGATGACGCTGCCGATACGCGCGGTCCATGGATGGGGCTACATGTTTGCCGCCGACATCACGCTGGATCTGGACTACCGGGTGACGGGCGACAGCGGCCGCGCGGATGGCCAGCAGGCCTGGCGCAGCGAAGAAGCGGACGCGAGCGCGTCCGTCTAGACGCCGGCCGGCGCAAGGCCGACAGGCGAAAAAAACGCGGCGCTGCCCCCGAAGGGTAAGACGCCGCGCTAAAACAACACGTGAGCCTGGAGTCATCGGCCGGCACCGATGCCTTCTACCTGGATCACGCGATTCCAACATTCGTGCCTCATACTACTCACGCACGGTCCGACCGTGGACCTGCGCCGGGTCTCTAGTCCCTGCGCAGGCTGCAACGTGATCAAAGCCTGGCAATGCGTCCACCCTGGCTGCTGGCGGGCGTTACTGCCATATCAGCGGCGTTCCTTCCGGATAGCCGCGTGATGAGGAAAGTTTAGGACCTTGGACGCGTTTCCAGTAATTCTTTGTTGATAGTCTTCCATACCATATTGATATAGGAAGAACGTGCCTTCGATGCCTCTGCCCAAACCCTCCCTGCGTCATCGCGTCGGCAAGATACTGGCGCTGTTCCCCCCCAACTGGTGCCTCGCCATTCTGGTGGCGCTGGACGGATATGCCTTCATGCATCCCGTGCTGCGGGAAGTCCGTGCGCGCGAATATTCGTTCTGGCTCGCGCTGGACAACTGGCACGAGATCATGCGCGTGGTCGGCCTGCTGGAAATTCCACGGCTGGTGCTCGGCGTCGGCCTGCAGGTCATTGCGCTGGGGCTGATCCTGAAAGCGCGCATCGCGTGGGCGTTCTCGCTGGTGCTGCTGATCGGCGTGGGCACCTTCTCCATCCTGGGCGATGGCGGCCGCGCGGGCCTGGGCCTCTACACCCTGATTCTCGTGATCGCGCTGGTGGTCTACTGGCGGCGCTTCGATCGCGCCAGCGTGACCGCGGGCTCGCTGTTCGCGCTGGTGAGCGTGCTGTCGCTGATGATCTACGCGGTGTTCGGCACGCTGTACCTGGGCAATGAATTCAATCCCCCCATCCTGGACGCGGGCACCGCGCTTTACTTTTCGATCGTATCCATGTCCACCGTGGGCTATGGCGACATCACGCCCCACAGCGGCACGGCGCGCCTGTTCACCGCGTCGATTATCATCCTCGGCATTACCGTGTTCGCCACGTCCGTCAGCGCGATCGCCGGGCCGGTGATCGGCGGCAACCTGAAACGGCTCGTCAAAGGCAGGTTTTCCTCCGCCATGAGAAAGAACCACATCATCATCGCCGGCGCCACGCCCCTGGCGCTCAGCGTCTACCAGGGCCTGCGCCACCGCAACGAAGAAGTCACCGTCATCGTGCCGACCGGCATGGCGCACGACTACCCCGCGTCCACCGACCTGATCGAGGGCGATCCCTCCAGCGTCGAGGTGCTGCACGTGGCGGGCGTGGGACGGGCGCGTTATGTGCTGGCGCTGCGCGACGACGATGCCGAGAACGCCTTCATCGTGCTGGCCGCCAAGGAAGCCACCGGACCGGACGGCGCCAAGACCGTCGCCCTGGTGAACACCAGCAAGCATCTGGAGAAGATCCGCCGCGTGCAGCCCGATCTGGTGTTTTCGGTGCAGTTGCTGGGCGCCGAACTGCTGATGCGCGCCATCAACGGCGAGCCCATGGACAGCCAGGCCATCACCGACCTGTTCTTCGCCAAATCCTCAGCCGACGCGAAGGCGACCTGAGTCGCGCCGCGCCCCGCGGGGCAAGGGGTGGTCGGCATACCAGCGCACGAACTGCTCGGACGGCATGGGCCGCGCGAACAGATAGCCCTGGATGAACGTCACGTCGCGCCGCGCCAGGTAGTCGAACTGATAATCGGCTTCGACGCCTTCGGCCAGCACGGACAGGCCGAGCCTATGCGCCAGGGCGATGATGGCGTCCAGCACCGGCGCCTCTTGCCCGTCAGGCTCGATGGCCTGCACGAAGCCCTTGTCGATCTTCAGGTAGTCGACGGGAAATCGTTGCAGATAGGAAAGCGAGCAGTGCCCCGTGCCGAAGTCGTCGATGGCCACGCGCACCCCGCGCGCGCGCAGGGCGTCGATGTTGCGCCGGGCCTGGCCGTCGTCGGCGATCAGGCTGCGTTCGGTGATTTCAAGCACCAAGACGGGCTGGCGCGCCGCGATTCCCGCCGCGAAGCGCTCGACGTCGGACGCCAGGGCGGGACTGGACAAGTGCTCGGCGGCGATGTTGACGCCGATGTGAAACCCGGGCGGCGTGGCCCAGCCGCGCATGTCGCGCTCGATCAGCGCGAACAGGTGGCGTGTCAGCGGGACGATCATGCCTTGCGCCTCGGCCGCGGCAATGAACAGGTCAGGCCGCACGTCGCCCTGCCCGGGCCGATGCCAGCGCATCAGCGCCTCGACTCCGCTGCACTGGCCCGACACATGGCTGTACACGGGCTGGTAATGCACCCGGAATTCGTCGGCCAGGATGGCGCGCCGCAACTTTTCCTTGATGGATTGGCGGTTGGTCTGCAGCCGGTGGGCGGCGACGGCCAGGCAGACGCCGATCAGCACCGCGAAGGGCAGGTAGGTCAGCATGAGCTGCTGCCAGGCCAGGACGACGGCCTCGGGCGGCGCCTTGACGCGGATGGTCACGGCGGCGCGCCCGTCGTAAAGCGTGGTCTCGCCATGCACCAGTTGGCCGTGCGCCGCGGCAGCCCCCTTGGAATCGCTGTGTATCGACGCGGCGCCCTCGCCCACGATCAGCTCGATCCGGTAATCGCGCAGCGTGGCGACGGCGCCGAGCAGGTCCTGAAGATGACGCCCGTCTACCACGACCACGCCGCTGTGCCCGTCGACGCCCGGCCGTCCCAGCAGGATGGCGGGCCGTTCGGGCGCGAGGGGCGTGCCGGACACGGTCAC
>Ga0182739_1004052_pt1 | contig 12353 bp, 6 predicted proteins | sample eDN5th30CBELigBY_FD_128873 | JGI IMG/M metagenome (GOLD analysis project Ga0182739, IMG submission 128873) | Enriched backyard soil microbial communities from Emeryville, California, USA - eDNA 5th pass 30_C BE-Lig BY (version 2) (version 2) | ecosystem: Environmental > Terrestrial > Soil >... | reverse complement strand
TTCCTGGCCGTTGAAGCTGTCGAAGGTCGCGGTCCTGACGGTCGCCGCCGGCACGCCTGCCGACAGGTCGATGATGCTCACCGACCCCGGCGCGTCGGCGCCGCTGGCGTCGGGTTCACCCTCGTTGGCGACCAGGACCGTCTTGCCGTCGGGCGTGAAGACCAGCATGTCCGGCAGCGCGCCCACCTGGACCGATCCGAGCAGCGTATGGTCCGAGGCCTTGAGGAACACCACCTGGCCGGGCTGGGTCTTGTCTGCGGCCGGCAGGGCGACGGCCACGATGCCGTTCCTGACCGCGACGCTGGTGATGTCGGTGGTGGCGAATCCCAGGGTGGTGAAGTTGATCGTGGCGATCAGCGCCGGCGCCGCGGGGTTGGCCAGGTCGACGACCTGGAGTCCCACACTGGAGGTCGTGAACATCCGGTCGCTGGCGGCGTCGAAGGCCGAGATTTCGGCGCCCGCCAGGGTCAGCGAGCTCGCGACCTCGAACGAGATCTCGCCGGTCGGCGCGGTCGAGACCCGCGCCGACATGTCGAAGCTCGCCACCAGCGCGTCATGATCGCTCGCCTGGCTCGCGAACTCGGCGTTCATGTGCACGATATCGTACTGCGCACCGGCGCGGGCGGCGTCGGTCACGTACATCTGGTCGAGCGACTGCGAGTTGCCGTCGAACACGTAGTCGTAACGCTGGTCGACCGGCAGCATCTCCGACAGGGAGTCGAGAACCGCGATGCCCCCGGTGGTGTATTCCGGCAGCGCGTCGGCGTCGGCGCCATCCCGGTAGGTGGCCGTGCCCTGCAGCACCGCCATCGGCTCTTCGAACTCGAACTCATTCAGATCGCCCGCCACCACGACCCGGGCGTCCGGATCGGCCGCCAGCAGGGAGTCGACGAAGATGTTGACCGCCTGGGCCTGCGCCGCCCGGGTATCCTCCGCCGCGTCGAACGGCGGCTGGGTGCCCATCAGCGCTCCGCTGCCCGACTTCGAGGAGAAGTGGTTGTTGACGATGGTCATCGTCTGGCCGTTGAAGGTGAAGTCGGCGACCAGGGGCGGCCGCGAGGCGAAGAAGGGATGCCCGGCGGCGGCGTTGCCACCGACCACGGTCGTGGCCGCGCCGTTCGCGTCGATGGTGCGCAGCGAGCTTTCGATCAGGTCGACGCCGCGGTCGACGCGGTAGAGATAGGCCACGCGGATATTGCCGCCGGGCTCGCCACCGTTCAGGTCATCTCCGATGAACGGATTGTCCTGGAAGGCATACCGCGCCGTGCCGCCCGAGGCGGCACTGAGGCTGTTGATGGCGTCGACCAGCATCTGCAGGGTGGTCGAGGCCGAGGTGACGCTGTCGTTGGTCGGGCCGTTATTGTCCTGCGCCTCCTGCAGGCACAGGATGTCAGGCGCCTTGAGATTCCCGAAGATCTGCTGCGCCAGCGCGTTGAACTTGGCCGCGCCGTCGGCCGGATCGAGATTCTCGATATTGTAGTTGGCGACGGTCAGGCGGCTGCCCGTGCCGACGAGAGACGTCGCCTCGGGCGCCAGCGTGCCTCGCGAAGTCACGGCGTAGGCCTCGGTGGCCACGACCTCGTACTGGCCGAACGCGTAGCTCACGACACCGGTGACGTCGCCGAGCTGGGCGCCGACGTTGACGCTCGGTGTGACGAAGCCGGCGAGTATGCCGCTATCATCGTCGATCTGGATGCGCTCCGGGTTGAAGTCGCCGCCCACCGTGTTGGTGTTGCCGAACGACGACGTGCCGCCAGCGACGATCACGCCGCCATGCGCGCTCGGGCTGTTGGTATTGAGGCCGTTGGCCGGGTTGTCGTCATTGTCGACGATGGTGAAGATCTCGCCGAAGCCGTTGGTCGGGCTGACGGCGACCGGCGCCTTGACCGTGACCAGCATGCCCTCGAGGGCCTCGAAGAAGTCGATCCCGTCGTTGACCGGATCGAAGCTGGTGAGGCCGTCATCGTCGAGGTTTGAGGTCGGCGGTTTGAGGCCGGCGCTGCCGCCGATCTGCACGGCGGCGATAGCCGGGCCCTCTCCCATGTCGGTCACGGTCGGAGCGGTGAGCTGGGTGAGCGACAGGCTGCCCGCCGCCGCGCCGTTGGGAATGAATTCCGATACGGTGCCCATCACCTGGACGAGGTGCCCCTTGGTGACGGTGGGGGCACTGCCGGTGAAGACGAAGACGGCGTCCGAGGTCGCGGCATTGCCGTCGCCGGTGGCGTCCTGGATGTAGAAGCCGTTGCTGTCGATGGCCGTCACCACGCCCTGGGTGGTCACGGTCGTGCCCGCTAGGGTCGACCGATGGCCGGCGCCCTGGATGGTGTAGATGGCGGTGAGCGCCGGGCCGGCCGTGGTGAAGCCAAGCCCGCCGGCCGCAATGCCCGCGAAGTCGTTGCCGGCCGTGTCTTCGATCGCGCCGGCCGCGACGATCACGTCGTAATGGCTGCCGTCAGCCAGTTCGGTCGCGAGGTCGATGCGGACCTGGTTGCCGTTGACCGTCACCATGCCGTCCGAATCGTTGATGCCGATCGTGATCGTGCGCACGTCGCCGGCGCCGTTCGTGACGGTGATGTCGCCCGTGCCGGCTTTGACGGCCTCGCTGAAGTTCAGGACGATGTCGGCGGACGACGCCACACCCGCGGCATTGTCGCCCGGGGTCGCGGAGGCGAGGGTCGGCGCCGTGGTATCGATCGGGCTGGAGGAAGCGATCCGGCCGGGCGAACCAATCTCGCTGGCATCCTCCGCGGCAGCGAGCGCCCCGTTGACCCCGGTGACGCTGAGTTGCGAGATCGGCGTCGGCGCGCCGCTCGCGCCCACCACATTGTCGAACGTCGCGAGCGGTGTGCCGGCCGGGGACGCGCCGAATGCCACGGTCGCCTGCAACACGCCGGCGGCGTTGTAGAGGTTCACGGCATCGCCGCCGGTGCTCAGGCCGACCCCGCTGCCGCTGTAGCTGCCGATCTGCAGGTCGGCGGGCGGGGTCGTTCCGAACCAGGTCGACAGGAAGGCGGCCTTCTTCGACGCGAACTCCCCGGCATTGGCGACCTCGAGGAAAATCACCGATTCTCCGGACTGGATGGTGGTGATGCCACTCAGCGCCACGGCGGCAGTCGGCGAGCCCGAATTGTCGTCCATCTTCCAGCCGGTGATGTCGGCCGCGAAGGCGCTGCTGTTGGTCACCTCGAACCAGTCGGCGCCAATGGAAGCGACGGCGCTCGACCAGGGCGCCACTTCCGAGACGAACACCTTGCCGACCGTGCCCGGCGAGCCGATCTCTGCCACATCGCCCGCCGCGGCGAAGGCCGAATGCACCCCCGTGGCGCTCAATTGAGAGACCGTCGTGTTGTTCAGGCCGGCCGAGTTATCGAACGTCGGGAACGGACCGGCCGGCGAGGTGCCGAACGTGATGCCTGTCTGCAGGACGCCCGCGGCGTTGTAGAGGTTGACCGCGTCGCCGCCCGTGCTGAGGCCGACGCCGCTGCCGCCGTAGCTGCCGATCTGAAGGTTGGCGGGCGGATTCGCACCGAACCACGTCTCCAGGAAAGCCGCCTTCTTGGCCGCGAAATCGCCGGAAGCGGCCTCGAGGAAGATCACCGACTCGCCGGGGTTGATCGTGGTGATGCCGTTCAGCAGCACCGCGTTGGCGAAGGACGCCGAGCTATCGTCGATCTTCCAGTCGGTGATGTCGATGGCGCTCGTGCCGCCATTGGTGATCTCGAACCAGTCGACTCCCAGGGCAGCGGGGCTGTTGCCGCTGGACCAGGGCGCCACTTCCGAGACGTAGAGCGCCGGCGCGGCGGGAGCCTCGTCCTCGATGTTGCTGAGACTGAGCGTGAACGTCGCCGTCGCCTCCGGCGAATCGCCCACGCTGGCGTCATCGACGTTGACCGCAACGGAGTAGATCGACTTGGTTTCAAAATCGAGGGTCGTCCCCGCCTTGATGTACAGGCCGTTGCTGTCGACCTCGAAGAAGTCGGCGTCCGCGCCGGTGACGGTCAGCTGGTTGGTGCCCAGTCCGTCGTCGGTGATCGCGACATCCGCTACCTTGATCCGCGTCGCCGTGTTGGTGTTTTCCGGCAGTGTATTGGTCTGGTTGTCCAGCGCGACGGCCGTCGGCGACTGGTTGGGAGCCGATGACGGTGCATAGACCCAGAGCTGGGGATGATCGAAGTCGCCGCCGCCATTCTCGCTGACGACGTACAGATTGCCGTCGCGGTCCATGGTCAGGCCTTCATGCTGCTGGGCCGGGACCGAGAGCGGATTGCCGGGATTGGAAACGATGGTGAGCGAGCTGTGTACCTGCCCGGCGCGATCGATCTGGACGATCCTGCCGTCTTCCTGGCTCAGCACCAGCAGATGGCCCGCCTCCGCCGATCCGTTCAAGGCGGGCAGGTTCGACAGGGCGAAGACGTCGGCAAAATCGGCCAGGCCGGCCAGGGTCGGATCGAAAAGATCGACCGAATTCTCGGTACTCGACGAGCCGTTGGTGGCGGTGCCGGCATCGAAGTCGATGCCGGTCTGGAAAATCCCCTCCGGCCCCGACTCCTTCACGAAGAGGAATCCGCCGGTCGAGGGGTCGTAGGTGAGGCCTTCCAGGCCGATATTCTGGACGAAGGTCCCGAGGTCGACGGTCTTCGCGCCGCTGCGATCGAGCACGGTTCCGGCTGCGTAGGTGAACTCGACCGCCTGGCGGTCGCGCTCCTCCGTCATCACGAACTTGCCGTTGCCGATATAGGTGATCCCTTCCGGATCGTAGAACGTGGTTCCCTGCGGGCTGCCGCCCTGCGCCAGGGTCATCGAATCGATCAGCTGCCCGGTCTTGCTCACCTGGACGACCGACGTGCCGCCGTCGCCGACGACGAACAGCGTGTCGGTGTCCCAGTTGTACGTGACGCCCGAGACTTCCTGGGCGAGCACGCTGTTGGCGGGCGCGGTGGTCCGCGTCGGTTCCGGCAGGTCGTAACGGGCAACCAGGACATAGGTCGAAAGATCGATCGGTGCGCTGGCGGCGGTGCTGGAAATGTTGATGTCGTCGATGCCCACCCATTCGTCGGCGCCGGCAGCGTTGGTCGTCATGACGCGGACCTGGACCTGAGGCTGGTTGTTGGCGTCGGCCGGGAGGGTGACGTCGACCCGATTCTCCACCACCGTCGTCCCCGACATCGTCACGTCGTCGAAGTAGCCGTCCGTTACGTTCGTCCATGCCCCCGTCGAGCCAATGCGGTACTGCACATTGAGCGGTTGGGCCGCATTGTCCGTCGACGTTTCGACGTCGCGCGCGTAAAATTGCACGCGGATGTCCTGCCGGCCGGTGGCATCGAGATAGAAAACCAGCGAGGGCGCGTCGGCGGTACCGGATCCGGCGAGCGCAATGGTCGGGTTGTCGAGATGGAACTCGGTGACGCCGCCCGTGGTGAACGTGGTGGGGTTGGTCTCGTTGGCATTGACGTCGATGACCGGCGTCCCATCCGCGGTCAGCGTGCGAGGATCGGTGCCGGTCGCACTCGTCAGGTCGTCGCCTCTGTATCCCATGATGCTGGGCACGTCCGACCAGTCGTCGCTGGTCGTGATCTGGTCAATGTTGCTCCAGTCCTGAGTGAAGGTGCCGGACGCCAGCGAGTGGTATGAGGTCGACATGGAATTGTATCTCCCCGTTGATAAGCGCGACGCCCGCGGACATGGCTCCGCCCTTCGCCGAAATCGCGCTGCGATCGGCGCCGAGGAAGCGGCGTCAGTAAATCGTCGGGCGTTTCCTTACGGCCGCTCGCTTACGAGTCGATGTCACTGCCAGTGCATAACAAAAGATTTTGTCGGGATTTCTTTTTGATGTTTCGTGCGATCTTGTGATGGGACAACAAATCAAGGAGGCAGAATGGCCGGCCGTAGCGTAGCCATCGGCATCATCGGTGCCGGTATCATGGGCGAGCGTCTGCTGGGCGCGATCCTCCAGCAGGACGGCGCCGTGGTTCATACGTGCGGTGTCTGGGATCCTTCGCCCGAGGCGATGCGGCGGATGGAAAAGACCTTCCCGGCCGTGCCGCGTCTCACCGACGCGACGGCGGTGATCGCGGCCAGCGATTGCGTCTATGTCGCCTCGCCCCCGGCCTCGCATCTCGGACACGCACGTGCGGCCCTCGCCGCCGGCAAGAGCTTCTTCGGCGAGAAGCCGCTGTCGGTCGACGTCGCCGACGCGCGTGCCTTCGTGAGTGAAGCCGGCACCCGGGGCGCCGTGAACTTCCCCTTCGCCTCCTCCTTCGCGGTGGCGGCCCTCCGCGACTGGCTCGACAAGGGCGAGATCGGCACGCCGCGGCGCATCGACATCGACGTCGGCTTCAAGGTCTGGCCGCGCCCCTGGCAGGCCGATGCCGTGGCGTGGCTGGACAGGCCACAACAGGGCGGCTTCACCCGCGAGGTGGTCTCGCACTTTCTGTTCCTGGCGCGGCGTCTCGTCGGGCCATTGCACGATCTCGCCGGCGAGGCCTGGTTTCCGGAGTCGGACAAGTCCGAACGGCGCATCGCGGCCACGCTCCGCGCCGGCGACCTGCCGGTGACGCTCTCGGGTGCGGTCGGCGGGACGGCGAAGGACGATCACAATGTCTGGATGCTGGAGGGCGATCGCGGCGCCGTACGCCTCTGCGACTGGTCGATCGCGGAGCGCCGCCTGCCCGACGGCACCTGGCAGCCCGCGCCCGATGCCATGCCTAACGAGCGGGCCCGGCCACTGGCCCTGAAGCGGCAGCTCGAAGGCGTGGCCAGACTGGCACGCGGCGAGGCCCATCATCTCGCCACGCTCGAGGAAGCGCTGAACGTTCAGGAGATCGTCGAGGCGCTTCTCGCGAAGCGCTCGACTTAGGACCGTCAGTCGCCCTTCTTGATCACGCTGATGCGGCCGTCCGCCTCGAGGCAGGCCACTTTCACCTGCCTGCAGTCGTCGAGGCCGTTCTCGCGGAGCTGCGCCATCAGCTCGCTCTCGGTCACGTACTCCCGCCGCATGTTGCGGTAGAGTACGCGGCCGTCATCGATCAGCTTGAGCTTCGGCCCGCGGGTCAGGCGCTCCAGCGCCGGGAACCTGAACTGCAGCCATTCGATCGAGTAGCTGCACATCAGGATCACGAGGACGACGAACGCGCTTTCGCTGATCGAGCGAGTCTCGGGCACGAAGCCGTTTCCCGCCACTTCGGAGATGAGCACGATGACCAGGATGTCCGAGGGGGCGATGCCACCGAGCTGGCGCCGCAGCACCAGTCGCATCAGGACGAAGATGATGGCGTAGAGAAGGATCGCGCGCACCGCCAGCTCGGCCAGGGCGACGGTGGGCACGAAAATCGACTCCCAGTCGATCGACAGCAGCCAATGCAAGGAAGCCTCCCGTCCGAACCAGCCCGCCGCCAGCAACGCCCGAGACCGCAGCACGTTGCGGTCGCCAAGCAATCCGGGCGTCGAGCACCGGTCACCTGGGATAAAAGGTCGACCCGTAGTCGAACGTGATCTCCTCGCCCGCCGCGACACCCTCGATTCCCGCCACGATCCAGATCCGACCCTTGTCGCGCAGGATGAAGCAGTTGGGGTTGCGGCGGCGATGGTTGGCAAAGCGCGCCTCGTTGCCCCGGGAGGCGCCGTCGATACTCACGTTCTTGCCCAGCTCGAAGATGCAGTCGGCCCCTTCGGCGATGCGCGCGAAGGCGACCTTGTCGGGAATTCGCTCGCCCTTGTACTCGATGACCTTGGTGCCCCACGGGATCTCTTCCGTCGCGAACAGGCCCATGCCGTGAATTTTCGACTTCTTCACCACGACTTTCACGGCACGTCTCTCATCTGGCCAGGAGCGGCCCCCGCCATAGCACTCCGCGACGGACCGGAGAACACGCCCTCATGCCGGCCGCTCGGGCTTGCCGGACGGCAGCGGTGACATCGCCTCGAAGACGCCGTCCCGGCGGACCAGGGCATGGAACAATGCCGCCGCGACGTGCAGCAGGATCAGCGCGAAGAAGGCGAAGGCCAGCCAGCGATGCGCGCCCCACAGCAGCGTGTGCAGGGAGTCGCTCTGCGGCAGGATCGGCGGCAGCCGGAAATGGCCGAACAGCACCACCGGATAGGCGGCCGCCGACAGCATCGCCCAGCCCAGCAACGGCATGACGATCATCAGGCCATAGAGGCCCCAGTGAGAGAGGACCGCGCCGAGCCGCATCAGGGGCGGCAGGCTGGCGGGCAGCGGCGGTGCGCCCAGGACCAGGCGCAGGACGAGACGCACCAGCACCAGCGCGAACAGCGCGACGCCCAGGGTCTTGTGCGTCGCGACCAGTGGCACGTAGGACGGTGCCACGGTGGACAGCATCCCGACGCCGATGAACAGCATGGCCACGATACCGGCGGCCATCGTCCAGTGCAGCAGGCGCTGGGCGCCGGAGAAGCGGGTGTGGTTCATCGGGCTGCTCATGGCTTGTTACTCCCCGCGCCGGCCGTTCTCGGATAGTCCTTCGCCTCGGAGGTCCGCAGATCGTAGGATCGCGCATAGGCCGAGGAACGGGCGGCGGGGAACGGATCGTCGGAGACGCTGATGCCGCGCGGCAGCACGGTCGGGTCGAAGTTGATGTCGCGGCACGGACCGTCCGGCTCGGCGATGATCTTGTTCACCACCAGCGTGCCGACCTCGACCGTGCCCCGGCCGGCCGGCCACGCCTTGCTGGGATCGGCGGTGACGTCGCCGGGTTCGGCGACGGTCACCACCATCGTCCAGCGCTGCGGGGCGGCGGCGACCCGGCTCGCGATCTCCTGTTCGAGATAGTTCGGCCCGCGCTTGGCGAGTTCATCGGGCGCGATCGGCACCGGTGTCGCCGCCGGCCGCAGCGACCACCGGACAGCGCGGGTCGTCCCGCCGGCATCGGTGAACAGGAACGCGTTGAGGCTGTTGAACGGGTCCTCGGCATAGCTGGAGGTCCAGGGCGCGGAGCCGGCCCAGCCGGCGAAGGCCGTGAACTCGGGATGCCGGCCGATGAACGCCTTCATCGCCTCCGCGCCCTTGGGCGCCGACTGCAGCAGATCGTAGAAGGCCTGCGGCGTCGACACCGCGAAGACCGGTGGGTCGATCATCGCACTGCGCCAGACATCGCCGTCCGGGGTCGCAATCTGCAGGCCCATGCCCCGCACCCGCACCGTCGCATCCGCGGCGTTCGGATTGGGCGTAGCGAGGTTCAAGCGGCCGAGCACCGGCCAGGTGCCCGCCGTGAAGGCCTGCGCCTTCGACAGGGAGGCGCCATTGCCGTTCGACTGGAATTCGCCGGTGAAGCACACGCCCTTGGCATGGTTGCGCCGATGACCGGGCGCTGGGCCACCGGGCGGCGCCAGTGCGGCAACGAGCCGGGTTGGCGTCAGGCGCTCGGGCGACAGCCAGCCTGCCGTATAGGCGAACGCGGCCGCACTCCCCGCGAGGACCAGGGCGATCACGGCCAACGGCATGACGGGACTGCGAGGAGATGATCGGGACATGGAGAACACTTTCCGGTCGTCGTGAGTGTGCAGTATGGCCGGCGCAACGCGCGCCGCCCTCTCAAGAGCACGTGAACGTCAGGCGCCCGCGATGCGCGCTTCGACGAGATCGACCTCGCGCACGAGCTTGCGCGCCGCCTCGTCCGACAGGTGGCCGCTACGCGTGAGCTGGAGCAGACGCTCGCGTTCCGCCCGCATGCCGACCAGTTCCAGCTCCCGCTCGAGAGCGTCGATGCGACGCGCCGCGTCGCCCTCCGCGCCCGATCGCAAGAGCGCGTCGATGCGCTGGCGATAGGGCGCCATGGCCCGCGTCGCCGCTTCCGCCCCCAGATCCGCGTCGCCGGGGCGACTTGCGAGCCCACCCTGGGCGCGGGCGATGGCCGCCAGCGCCGCCTCTCCGGCCGCGACCCGCGCGCCATCCTCCGCCGCCTCCTCGCCCGGCTCGGCGGCAAAGTCGAGGTGTCGCAGCAGGCCGGGCAAAAGGATGGTCGCCGCGATCAGGGACGTGATGATCACACCCGCCGCCAGGAACACCGCGAGGTCGCGCGCCGGGAACGGGCTGCCATCGGCCAGCATGAATGGCAGGGACAGCACACCCGCCAGGGTGACGGTGCCACGCACGCCTGCGATGGTGAGGGCCGCGACCAGCCGCCAGCTGGCTGCCCGGCCCAGCGCCACGCGCACCAGCACCCACACCCAGGCGAAACGCAGCGCGGCCACGCCGAACGTGATCGCCGCAACGTAGAAGAGCAGCCAGGAGATCTCGGCATGGCCCGTCTCGCGTACCACCTCGGCAGCGCCACTGACGATCCGCGGGAGCTGCTCGCCCAGCAGGATGAAGATGACGCCGCTGGCGCCGAACTGGATCGTCTCCCACACGGCGCTGCGCCGCACCCGCGTCTCGGCGAGCGCTCCGCCGCCCTGTTCGACATAGCCCATGGTAATGCCGGCTGCGACCGCGGCCAGGATACCCGAAGCCCCGACCATGTCGGCAAGAAAGTAGGCGCCGAAGGGAATCAGCAGGCTGATCAGGATCTGCGCGCCGACATCCTCGCCATAGCGGCGCGACACCCAGTTCTTCAGATGGGCCGCCACGGTGGTCACGGCGAAGCCGGCCGCCACCCCAACGACGGAGACCCACACGAAACTGCCCACGGCATCGACCAGCGAGAAGGTGCCGGTCAGCGCAGCGACCACCGCAAACCGCAGGCAGACGAGGCCCGACGCGTCGTTGAGCAACGCCTCGCCTTCGAGGAGTCGCATGAGGCGCTTCGGCACGGGCACCCGCGCGGAGATGGCCTTTACCGCGACCGGATCGGTCGGCGAGATCACCGCCGCAAGCGCAAAGGCCACGGCCATTGGCATGGCCGGGATCATCCAATGGATCAGCAGGCCCAGGCCAAGCACCGTGAAGACGACGAGGCCGAGCGCGAGGGCCAGGATCATCCCCTTGTCGCGCACCAAACCGGCTTTGGGCAGCCGCCAGCCATCGAAGAACAGCAAGGGTGGCAGGAAGAGCACGAAGAAGACCTGCGGATCGAGCCTGACGCCGAGATTGGCGACCGCGGCGACGAAGACGCCGAGCGAGATCTGGACGAGCGGCACGGGCACCGGCAGCGGCAGCATGCGGGCGCAAGCGCCGCTCACCACCACGACGGAAAGCAGGATCAGGACGATCTCGAGCGGGGCCATGGCTTGCACTCCCGTCAGGCGGCGCCCGTCACGGCACGAACCAGCCGCACGGGGATTCCCTTGTAGGAGGGGGTGAAGCTCATCGGATCGTGGGCATCCAGCGCCACCAGTGGATTGGTCTCCGGATAGTAGGCGGCGCAGCTTCCCTCAGGGAACGAATAGGCCACGAGCTGATAGCCGCGCACGCGGCGCTCGATGCCGTCGCCGTTCACCGCGACGATGTCGACGCGATCGCCGGCTTCGAACCCCAGCCTTTCGATCTCGGTCGCACCGAGGAAGACGACGTCGCGCTGGCCATGGACGCCGCGGTAGCGGTCGGACATCGAGTAGAGCGTGGTGTTGTACTGGTCGTGGCTGCGCACGCTGGTCAGCCAGAGCACGTCATTGTCCTTCTGCACCGGATCCTCGCGGATGCCGTCGTAAATCAGGAAATTCGCCTTGCCCGAGCCGGTCTTCCAGACGCGCTCGCGTGCCGTCGAGACGAGATGGAAACCACCGGGCACGCGGATGCGCTCATTGTAAGCCTCGAAGATCGGGAACACGTCCTCGATGGCGTCGCGGATGCGATCGTAATCGGCGACCAGTTCCTCCCACGGCACGACCGAGCGCGCCCCGAGCGTCGCCCGGGCGATGCCGGCCACGATGGCGGGTTCGCTCTTCAGATGCTCCGAGGCGGGCTTGTTGAGGCCGAGCGACGCGTGAACCATCGACATCGAATCCTCGACGGTGATCGATTGCGGACCGGTCGCCTGGACGTCGAGCTCGGTGCGTCCGAGGCAGGGCAGGATCAGGGCTTCCCGGCCGCGCACCAGATGGCTGCGGTTGAGCTTGGTCGAGACATGGACGCTGAGGTCGAGCCTGCGGAAGGCGTCGCGCGTCACCTGCCAGTCGGGCATCGCCGCCACGATGTTGCCGCCCATGCCGAAGAACACACGCACGTCGCCGCGCGCCATCGCCTGGAGCGCGGTGACGACGTTGTGGCCGGGCGCCGAGGGCGGCGTGAAACCGAACCGCTTGCCCAGTCGCACGAGGAAGTCGGCGGCCGGAATCTCGGTGATGCCGACCGTGCGGTCGCCCTGCACGTTCGAGTGACCGCGTACCGGGCAGAGGCCCGTGCCCTCGCGGCCGATATTGCCGCGCAGGAGACAGAGGTTGGCGAGCTGCTGCACCGC
>Ga0182739_1004051_pt1 | contig 12354 bp, 10 predicted proteins | sample eDN5th30CBELigBY_FD_128873 | JGI IMG/M metagenome (GOLD analysis project Ga0182739, IMG submission 128873) | Enriched backyard soil microbial communities from Emeryville, California, USA - eDNA 5th pass 30_C BE-Lig BY (version 2) (version 2) | ecosystem: Environmental > Terrestrial > Soil >... | reverse complement strand
GGGTCAGCTCCATGGTGTCTCCCTCTTTGAGCATGCTTATCTGTGTGAAAAAAGTATAGTTCACCACTCACCAACCTTCGTTGCCCTTTCGCGATCTCGGAGTTTCTTCACTACGAATCTGGCCTAAACCGACGGTCAGAAAACCGACTATGCCTTGACATGCCGCTTGTCCCCAACAGGCCCTGTTGAAATATCACGATCATCGCGTTTCCCACTTACGAATTGCCCTACCTTTTCTCCCTTCCTATACTTGACCCCATTGCTTGTTGAAGCTGATGCGTCAATTCTTGTGTCAAATTGAACACAGCAAAGTGGGCGAAATTACAACCGAACGCTCTACGTCGTTGAACACATAACGCGGCACGAGGCCGCTCATAAAACTGGAGTGAGACATGTTTTTAAAAACGGAACAAGAACGGATTTCTACAACGACTGATAAGCGAGGATTGACCCCTTCTGTAGGGGCGCGACTGATCACTTTTGCCTCCGCAGCAGCAATCTCGTGTAGTTTGTTGATGCCTCATGCATCCGCCCAGACTATCATCCGCATCAATATCACCAGCCCTTCTGATTCCCATCTTGGCGCGGCCATTAACACTTTTGGCGACGAAGTAGAAAAACGGACAAGCGGCCGCTATAAGGTCCAGCGTTTTTATTCAGGCGCGCTTGGCTCCGAGCGTGAAGCAGTTGAAGCTGTTCAGCTCGGCGCCCAAGAAATGGTCTTCACTTCAACGGGGCCAGTTCCGAACTTTGTGCCCGAAGTAAAAATATTGGACTTGCCATTTTTGTTTCGTGATTACCAGCATGCACGGGCCACGTTAGACGGCGAGGTGGGCCAAGACCTACTTAAAAAGTTCGAAGCTCGCGGATTTAAAGCATTGGCATGGGGTGAAAATGGGTTTCGCCATATGACCAATAGCAAACGATCTATCAAAGCTCCCGAAGATCTAAAAGGGCTGAAGTTACGCACGATGGAGAATCCCGTGCACATTCAAGCGTACAAAGGATTCGGCATCATTCCCACCCCAATGGCGTTTAGCGAAGTTTTCACCGCATTACAACAGGGGACAGTGGATGGCCAGGAGAATCCTCTGTCGATTATTATTGCCAACCGTTTTGATCAGGTCCAAAAGCACCTAACTCTTACCGGCCACGTTTACTCTCCAGCCGTCTTCTTAATTAATAAAGCCTTATTCGACAAAATGTCGGCTTCTGACAAGCAGCACTTCTTGGATGCAGCGCGCGAGGGCGTCATGGCTAACCGCGCACGGGTTGACTCAGATGAGAAGAGCGCAATCAGCTACCTGCAATCAAAAGGAATGGATGTCGTCGAGCAGATAGACAAAGCAAAATTCCAGCAGGTGCTAACGCCAGTTTATCGAGAGTTCGAAAAGCAAGTCGGTGCAGACAAGATTGCGGCGATCCGAAACGCTAAGTAGCTAAGAATTGAGTGACACCCCGTTTTAACGGGGTGCTTCATTCATCCCCGCTCAGCTAAGAAAATCAATCGAATTAGGAGACAACAATGGAGACCGCTTCTTTAGCGAGTAGCCGATCCACGGCCGGCTATACATTTAAATCTGCATTCCTTGCATTTGAAGCGCGTACGACCGCAGTTGCTTCCGCCACTGCATGCGTCATGCTTGCTATCGCAGCGAGTCTCGGTGTGTTTCAAGTGATGGCCCGGTTCGTCTTAGAGCAACCTGCTGAATGGACGGAAGTCCTCACACGTTTTGCGTTGATCTGGATGGTATTCATGGGCATTCCTGAAGCCTTTCGTGTAGGTGCGATGGTGTCCGTCGATTTGATGCACCGACTAGCCCCACCATCTCTTCGCCGCATACTCGAAGGTGTAATCGCAACTATCACCATTGCATTGTTAAGTGTGATCTTGTGGTACGGCTGGGCTTACGCACAGCATGGAAGACTCCAAACCATCATTGGCTTGGAGTCTTACACCATGTTTTGGCCATATCTGGCAATGCCAATTGGGTGCTTCTTCGCCATTGTGAGCGTCATCGGGAACTTTCTCGATCCACGCCGCGAAGAACTAGAAAACGCCCAATAAAATATTTAAGGAATAGCCATCATGTCCATGACTATGCTTGTTGTAATGCTGGTATGTTTTTCTCTTTCGGTCTCAATCGCCGTCTCTATTGGTGCGGCTAGCGTGATCGGCATCGCTATAGACGGCTCTACCATGCTGTTTACCGCGAAAGAAATTTTCAACTCAATCAACAAATTTCCGCTTGCTGCAGTTCCCTTCTTCATCCTAGCGGGTAATCTGATGGAGACAGGTGGCATTTCCGCTCGGCTAGTCGATTTTGCCAAATCGTTGGTAGGTGGAATTCGCGGCGGGCTATCCGCAACCTGCGTATTGACGTGCATGATCTTCGCTGCTGTATCGGGATCATCTATAGCCACAACATTCGCAGTTGGTGCAATTCTTATCCCCGCCCTGGTCAAGCACGGCTATTCAAAAAGCTTTGCGGCATCACTGCAAGCGACTTCAGCCGAACTTGGCGTGGTCATCCCGCCATCCATCCCAATGATTCTTTACGGCGTATCGGCAGAGGTTTCAATCGGCGAACTATTCACAGCTGGTATTGGCCCCGGCCTGCTCATCGCAATCGTGTTAATGGTTTTCGCTGTTCTCTACGCACGCTACATGGGATTCGGAGAATTTGACCGCGACGGACAGCTTCCCGTTCTTGAGGCAGGGCGCCGCGCATTTTGGGCGTTGTTTATGCCGTTCATCATCCTCGGCGGTATTTATGGCGGCATCTTCACACCCACTGAGGCGTCAGCTGTAGCGGTACTGTACGCGTTAATTGTGGGTCTATTCATCTATCGTGAGACACGGCCCTCCGATATCATTGTGGTTCTCAAAAAATCTGTGCGTTCATCTGCAGTTGTTATGTTTATTATTGCTAATGCCGGCTTGTTTAGTTACATGATCACGCGCGCAGGAATACCAGATCAAATTGGTCTTTATCTCAAGGACGTACTTGATAGCCCAGCAATATTTCTACTTGGAGTGAATGCCGCACTCTTTGTCATCGGCATGTTTATCGAAACTTCTGCATCAATCATCGTTCTCGCCCCAATCCTTGCTCCAGTTGCGATGTCGTTCGGCGTTGATCCCGTTCACTTCGGAATCATCATGGTTGTGAACTTAGCACTTGGGATGATTACGCCGCCGTTTGGTGTGAATCTTTTCGCAGCCTGTACGGTTGCCAACATATCGCTAGAGAAGATTATTCCGCGGCTTATCCCGTTTGTCCTCGTGATTGTTGCGTGCCTTGTGATCATCACCTACATGCCGCAACTTTCCCTATATCTTCGAGATTTAGCGTACCGCTAATGACTGTTGGAGCAGGGCCCTACTGGCCCTTGCTTTACACGCACTCTGCTTTCTCAGCTGACCCTTACCTCACTTTCAACTCTGCCATCACCAATCACGATGGCGGCCTCGCAATCTGTTTCTTTCACTCGTGCGATGCGTCAGGCAAGATTAAATGATCAGCTCGAGCATTTGCAAATGCAAGCGGGAACCGCTCTCTCGATTGCAATCAACGGAGATTTCAATGAACGCCCAACACTCTCGTTCGCTACCTACTACGAACGAAAATGTATGCAAGTACCAGATGTATATCGGGGGAGAGTGGGTCGACTCGCATTCTGGCGACTATTTTGCTTCCGACAATCCGTTCACTGGCACGCCATGGGCCTCGATTCCAAGAGGCGATGCCCAAGATGTCGATCACGCTGTGGAAGCAGCCCACAAGGCGTTCAAATCGAAGGCGTGGCGCAACACCACTGCATCCCAACGCGGCGCACTTCTTCGTAGTCTTGGAGATGCTCTCGCATCGCATGCCTCGCATCTCGCGAGTATAGAAGTACGTGACAATGGAAAACTGTACGCTGAGATGAGTCAGCAGACTGAGTACATGCGGCAGTGGTACTACTACTTTGGCGGTTTGGCGGACAAAATAGAAGGTGGCGTCATTCCCATCGACAAAGCGGATAACTTTACGTACACCCAGTACGAGCCACTGGGCGTCATTGCCGCTATCATCCCTTGGAATTCGCCTCTATTCCTCGCTGCTTGGAAGATTGCACCGGCCCTCGCCGCAGGCAACACCATTGTGATAAAGCCGTCCGAGTATACCTCTGCATCCATTCTAGAATTTGCAAAGGTGTTTGAAACAGTAGGTTTTCCCCCTGGCGTCCTAAATATCGTCACTGGCTTCGGCGACGAGGTAGGTGCGTCTTTGTCTAACCACCCAAAGGTGGCAAAGGTTGCTTTTACGGGCTCCGAAAGAACGGGGAAACATATCTACTCCAGTGCTGCAAACGGCCTTAAGAAAGTCTCTTTGGAGCTAGGCGGCAAGTCAGCAAATATTGTTTTCGCCGATGCCCACATCGAGAACGCCGTAAAGGGTGTCACTTCCGGAATTTTCGCAGCATGCGGTCAAACCTGTGTCGCAGGCTCACGATTACTTGTCCAGCGAAAAATTCACGACGAATTTGTCGACAAGCTCGTAACGCTAACTCGAGCAGCCCAGCTAGGCGATCCGATGCAGTCAACGACACAGTTAGGACCTGTAACAAATCAGCCTCAACTGAATAAAATTCTTAGTTACATTGAGATCGCCAAGAACGAAGGTGCGCAACTCGCAGTAGGTGGGAAAAGACCACCTCAGACTGCGCTGCAAGATGGTTGGTTTGTAGAACCGACTATCTTTACCGGCGTTGCAAATGAAATGCGTATCGCTCAAGAAGAGGTGTTCGGACCGGTTCTTTCTGTCATCCCGTTCGATGACGATGATGAAGCAGTCGCGACGGCAAACGACTCTAAATATGGGCTTGCTGCGGGTCTTTGGACGAGCGATATACGCCGTGCTTTGAAAATTCCGTCACTTCTAGAGGTTGGGACCGTGTGGGTTAACACATATCGCGCAATGAGTTATATGGCGCCATTTGGCGGTTACAAGCAAAGCGGACTAGGGAAGGAAAGCGGGCAGGAAATGATTAAGGATTATTTGCAGAAGAAAACGGTCTGGCTATCGACGCAAGAGGAAGTGCCAAACCCATTCATCATTCGTTAGCGCATCTACGAGTAAGGTCACTCGGTCGCGTGACCTACAAATTTCTGCTTACCGCAACGGTGCCGCCACATCATGAAGCTCGATCCACTTTCGCTCAAACTCTTCGTTACTGTAGTCGAAGAAGGGACCATTGCGGCGGCCTCGGAAAGGTTGCATATCGTCGCGTCCGCGGTCAGTAAACGAATCAGTGAACTCGAGTCTGCACTCAACACGAAGCTTTTTCACCGAAGCAATAAAGGAGTACAGCCAACAGAAGCTGGTCTTGCGCTACTAAGTTTGGCTCGCCGGGTTCTCCATGACTTGGACAATATCCATGTACATATGCGTGACTTTGCCGACGGTACTCGCGGACAGGTGAGAGTGTTCTCCAACATCTCGGCAATCACGCAGTTCTTGCCTCTGGAATTAAAGCGCTTCCTCGACGCGTATCCACTGATTGAAGTGCTACTTGAAGAACGAACCAGTTCAACGATTGTAAAGGCCGTGGCCGAGTCTAAAGCGGATATCGGCATTTTCACTTTAGGCACGCACATGCAAAATGTCGAAGTACTTCCTTACAGTGATGATGAGCTTGTCGTCATTGCACCAATTGACCATCCAATCGCGGAGAACGCGTTTGTGTCGTTTTCCGAGGCACTCGATTACAACTTTGTCGGGCTTCACGCCGGTGGATCCATGAATCTTCAACTCCTCAACGCGGCAAGCTACGCCGGCAAGCAAATGAAGTTGAGAATCGAAGTAACAAGCTTTGATGCTCAATGCTTGATGGTAGAAGCAGGAATGGGAATCGGGATACTACCCCGTCGAAGCGCTCAGACATTCCTCCATTCCCTTCGAATTCGGGCAATCACACTTGACGAGCCGTGGGGCAAAAGAGAGTTGGCTATCTGCGTACGCTCCTATGCCTCACTCTCCGTCGCTGCGCGCTACCTTGTTGATCACCTGCGGTCCGCCTCACGCGTTTCCACGGCACCCAGCACACCCTTGAAACTTCCTCTGTACCTACTCTAACCAGACATGAACGAATCGAAACCTTTGCCACTTGCAGGAGTTCGTGTTCTCGAAATGGGCACACTCATTGCTGGACCATTTGCCGCCAAAATCCTGGGCGAATTTGGCGCCGACGTCATCAAGATAGAGCAATCTAAAACCGGCGATCCGCTACGAAAATGGCGCAAGCTCCATAACGGCACCTCTTTATGGTGGCAGATCCAATCCCGTAATAAGAAATCAGTCTCTATTGATCTAAAGTCGGAGGAGGGCCAAGAGTTGGTCCGTCAGCTCGCACGAAAATGCGACGTCATTGTTGAAAATTTCCGGCCCGGCACCTTGGAAAAGTGGGGACTAGGTTGGGATGAGCTCTCTGCTATCAACCCAAGAATGATCATGCTGCGTATTTCCGGATATGGCCAAACCGGGCCATATCGTGATTTACCTGGGTTTGGTGTAATCGGTGAAGCAATGGGCGGGCTCCGATATGTGACTGGCTATCCCGATCGCCCGCCAGTGCGAGTGGGCGTTAGCCTTGGCGATTCGCTTGCCTCACTGCATGGGGTGATAGGTGTCATGTTTGCGCTTTACCATCGGGACTGTAACAAGGGCAAGGGCCAGTATATCGACGTGGCACTGTATGAGTCAGTCTTCAACATTATGGAAAGTCTTATTCCCGAGCAAGACTTCTTAGGCCACACCCGCGAACGAACGGGCAGTGCATTGCCCGGGATCGCTCCTACAAACGCTTACCGTTGCCGCGACAACAATTACGTTCTAATCGCAGGAAATGGTGATGGCATTTTCAGAAGGCTAATGGATGTTATAGGGCGTCACGACCTGGGCGAGAACCCTAAATATCAGCAGAACGACGGACGTGTAGAAGACGCCGAAGAGCTCGATGCGGCGATTGAGCGTTGGACGATTACGCGCAGCCAGGATGAGGTCTTAGAGAAGCTAGCAGCGGCAGGAGTCCCGGCTGGAAAAATTTACTCAGCTTCCGACATTCTAGATGACCCACATTACCAGGCGCGGCAAATGATCCATCACATTCAAACCAAAGATGGAAGCACTCTTAAAGTGCCTGGGATTATTCCAAAGCTCAGTGAGACGCCAGGGCAAATCCGGATGGCCGCGCCAGAGTTGGGAGAACATACAGACGTCGTCTTGCGCGAGATTGGTTTAGCTGAAGACCAAATTCTAGCGCTGCGACAGCGTGGCATTGTTGGTTGATCGCCATTACCAGAAACATTTTCACCAGATACATATTAATAATGAATGCACCTATTAATCGCATCTTCGTCAACGATGTTGCTCTACGAGATGGATTCCAGATTGAGCCTGTATTTATCCCTACAGAGAAGAAGATATCGCTCATCAACGCACTCAGTTTGACCGGTCTCTCAAAAATTGAAGTAACGTCTTTTACCTCCCCAACAGCGATTCCTGCCCTAGCTGACGCAGAAGCCGTTATGGAGGGAATCGAACGGGCTCCCGGAGTGATCTATACGGTTTTGGTACCGAACATGCGCGGGGCACACCGAGCACTACGCAGCCATGCTGATGAGCTTAATCTCGTCATGTCGGTAAGCGAAACCCACAATATCAGCAACTTGCGAATGCACAGAAATCAGTCGTTCGCACAGCTCGCGGAGGTGGTTAACTACGCGCGAACAACGAAAGTACTGATCAACGTATCGCTGTCATGCAGTTTTGGGTGCCCGATGGAAGGCGAAGTGCCGAAGGATGAGGTTCTCCATTGGGCAGGTCAATTTGTGGATCTAGGTGTCGATGGCATCACATTATGCGACACCACTGGCATGGCATATCCATCTCAGGTAAGCAAACTCTGCGCAGCATTTGGCACGCACTTTAATCAAACCGAGTTAACGCTTCATTTTCACAATACTCGTGGAATGGGTCTTGCGAACGTTCTCAGTGCGATCGACGCTGGCGTCCGTCGCTTCGACGCTTCACTTGGTGGTCTCGGCGGATGTCCTTATGCGCCAGGTGCCACAGGAAACATATGTACAGAAGACATGGTTCACATGCTTGAGTTGATGAGTTTCGATACAGGCGTTGATCTCAATGCGCTTCTAGCTTGCGCCCGTCACCTCCCACATATAGTCGGACACGAGGTACCCGGACAAATCGCGAAGGCCGGCAAAATTACAGACTTACATGTTCCACCAAGTTGGTTTGAAGAAGTCGCAAGTCGTGCGAAAGAGAAGGAACGATCTGGATATTCTTAGCAGGTAACGACTTGCCGTTCGTAACGCGCAAAGTGATCTAGTGCGCTTAATAGTTGTACTTCAGACGTATCATCACACACGAAAAAGGAGACAATTCATGGAACCAATTCGCTTTGTTGCATCAAGACTAGCGCCAATACTTATCGCTAGTACGTGCTTGGCCGGAGCAGTGCATTCTCAAACAACGATGCGTATTAACACTGTCCTCCCTCAAAATTCACAATACGGCGTCGCAATCGACACGTTTGCAAAGGCAGTTGAAAAACGTACAAACGGTCGATACCTAGTTCAAACCTTTTACGCAGCATCACTAGGAGCAGAACGCGAATCTATTGAAGCAGTCCAACTCGGTGCTCAGGAACTGACTTTCAGCTCCACCGGACCCGTACCGAATTTCGTTCCAGAGGTTCGCATCCTCGATGTTCCGTTTCTGTTTCGCGATTACGCTCATGCACGTCAGGTATTGGATGGACCTATTGGTCAAAGCTTACTTAAAAAATTTGACGCAAAAGGAATTAAAGCGCTCGCATGGGGGGAAAACGGATTCCGCCATATGACAACAAGTAAACATGCAATCAATGGACCAGACGATCTTAAAGGATTGAAGATTAGAACGATGGAGAACCCAGTGCATATTCAAGCGTATAAGGCATTCGGACTGAACCCCACACCGATGGCTTTTAGCGAGCTGTTTACGGCGCTCCAACAAGGCACTGTCGATGGTCAGGAAAACCCGTTATCTGTCATCACAGCGTCCAAATTTGATCAGGTACAAAAGCACTTAACCCTTACTGGGCACGTCTATTCTCCAGCAGTGTTCCTGATGAACAAAGCCGTATTCGACAAGTTATCAAAGGAAGATCAGGCTAATTTTCTTGAGGCTGCAAAAGAAGGGGCAGCGGCAAATCGTGCAAGGGTTGACGCTGATGAGGCCAATTCGGTCGAAAATCTTCGTGCAAAGGGTATGCAAGTCGTTACCCATATTGACAAAACTAAATTCCAACGGGTCCTGACTTCGACCTACGCCACATTCGAAAAGCAACTTGGAAAAGAGAATCTGGACTCAATTCGGAACACGCGCTGAATCCGCCTCAAGACCACTATCCCAGTATTCACCAAAAACGAAGAGGGTGGCAACATCAACCGTTTCGGCGCGCGCCACAAGTGCACGCAGGCCGAAACAGTTGGCGTAAGAGGAATGTTGACGGTCAAAGCAACCCCTGTTTTTTGTAAGCGATCCACCAAGCACATTCTTTGTAAGCGTTCTGCTAACTCCATCTTAAATCGCGCCCGGCGTGAAGCGGTCCTTGACGGTAGAAATGAATATTTCAGGGACGACTATTGAGGCAGCCATGGAAATCGAACTTACCCCGAACAAATCAGGTATCGTTGCTGACTACCACTTTGATCATCCTGTCATCCTAAACTACGCGATTACGAAGTTCCCCTTTCAAATAGCCTTCGATATTTGACATCACAGCTTGGGACAGGGTCTCAACTCCATGCGCACTTGCCCAAGCGATATGTGGCGTGAGCAATAGATTATCGAGATGTCTTGTCAAGAATCGGTGCCGCTCGTGCGGCGGTTCTGCCTGCAACACGTCTAGCCCAGCCCCGGCAATTTGACCACTAACGAGTGCTGTCTCCAACGCACGTTCATCAACCAGGCTTCCACGCGCTGTGTTGATCAAAATAGCATTGGATTTCATCAAACCCAGCTCCCGTGCACCAATTAAGCCAGTCGTGTCAGGCGTCGCTGGACAATGAAGGGAGATGACATCGCTCTGTTTAAGCACTGTCTCGAAGTCGGTATAACCGGCGCGAACACTGGAGGCGTTTCTACGCTCAGATAGGAGAACCCCCATTCCCAGTCCTTCAGCCAATCGAGCAACCTCCGTGCCTATCGCTCCCGCACCGATCAAGCCAAGCGTTGCCCCGGCCACGTCGAAGATTCTCGAGCCGTGCACGCAGAAAACTTGCGAGTCAGACCAGTCACGCGAGGTCGCAACGCGGTGATAAGACAGCATCTGACGGCGCAAAATGAAAATAGAGGCAATGACATGTTCGGCTACGCTACGGTAAGCGTAACCGGGCACATTCGACACGGGAATGCCGTGTTCTCTACAATAACTGATGTCCACGCAATCGTACCCGCTCGCGGCAACACAGATGTATTTCAAGCGCGGAAGCTGTTGAAGGGTCTCGATATGCAAGGGGACTTTATTTGTGATTGCGACATCGGCATCAACCAGTGCTGGCACAATATCACTCACTTTCGTACTTTCACGCTCTGTCCATTTTGCTACATTATTTGGACGTTTGAGATTTACTGGCAGCGTTGCTGCGTCGAGGAAAACGATGTTTGTCATGTCGACCCTGATTCATTCCCGAATGAATTAGTGGAGTTCACCGAACGCTTCCGTGCAGCTAAAAATAGACGCGTCAAACTTGAACTAGCGGCAGATAGCATAGGACCTGCATTTTTCATTGCGTGCTGCAGCGTACCCGGCTTATTCATTAGGGAGAAGCAGCCGTCAAACGCTACTGCTAAATCAGCTCGCTCCTCGATGGAACCCGACAGAAGTGTGATTGGAATGCCCTTTGCGCGTGCTAGCTGTGCAAGTAAAAATGGACCCTTCCCCATAAGGGTTTGCAAATCAGATTTTCCTTCTCCCGTAATTATCCAATCGTAATCAGCAAGCGAATTAGTCAATCCAGAGGCTTCAAGAATAAACGTAGCACCGGGCAACACAACGGCGCCAAGTAAAATGAGTGCAAATCCAAGACCCCCTGCGGCGCCAGCACCTGGACGTCCTAGAGCTTGAACGTTGAGTGACTTCTCACAGACTTCGCCAAATCGAGAAAGCACGCTGTCTGCGTGATCCAGACTTTCAAATCCCTTTTGCCCTCCGAAGATATGGCTTGCGCCGTATGGACCACATAGCGGTGCTGTAACGTCGGACAATCCGACTATCTTCATCTCGCGAAGCCAGTTGTCTTGAGCGCGCCAAGAAACCGTTCGCACTCTGTGAAGTGTTGCGAACGTCGGAGAGTGAACATGGCCGTCTGCGTCTTTAAAATCGCACGCCACCTCCGCTAACAGACCGGCACCTGCATCCATCGTTGACGAGCCGCCTAAACCGATGACAACAGTACGATGCCCAAGTTTGTGAAGTGCGCGCAAAGCCTGCCCAATTCCACGTGTGGTTCTAACCTCGGGATTAACCGTGGCGTCGTGCAGTCCCACCACCGATGCAACTTCGAACGCGGCAAAGCGGCCGTACGTTTGGTTTTCGCAAACCACATACGGCATATTTACAATACCCCCATTCGCATCCATCACTTGAATTGATGCATGACTGCCGCCCAACGTAGCAGCAATCGCGTCAGCTGTTCCCTCTCCGCCATCGGCCATCGGCTTTAGGGAAACGTGTGCACTTGGCAGAGTAAGTGAGACACCTCTCGAAATATAGAGTGCGGCCTCGCTTGCACTCAAGCTGCCTTTAAAGGAATCAGGCGCAACTAGAACTTTCAATTGTTGTAATGTAGGTGGAAATATCATGAGAAAAGATCAAACAGGGAGCGAGCAGGTGTTATAGAGCACTGAATATGCACTCATGACAGATGGAAAAACGCTCGCGCTGTTAAGTCGTGAAGATGACTCAGATGCCTGCGCAACGCGAATTTGCACTTAGTCGTGCTTCAAGGTGATGGTTTTGACGTGAGTAAAACTCAGCAGTCCTTCGATGCCTTTTTCGCGTCCATATCCGCTTTGCTTGACCCCGCCAAATGGCAGCTCGATCCCACCGCCAGCTCCGTAGCAGTTCACAAAGACTTGGCCACCATGGAAAGTGCGCGCTAGCCGCAGTTGCCGACCGCCATCTCGCGTCCAGATGCCTGCAATGAGTCCAAACGCTGTGTCATTGGCCATCCTGATTGCATCGGCTTCATCTTTAAACGACATCGCAACGAGCACGGGTCCAAACACTTCTTCTTGAGCC
>Ga0182739_1004048_pt1 | contig 12358 bp, 10 predicted proteins | sample eDN5th30CBELigBY_FD_128873 | JGI IMG/M metagenome (GOLD analysis project Ga0182739, IMG submission 128873) | Enriched backyard soil microbial communities from Emeryville, California, USA - eDNA 5th pass 30_C BE-Lig BY (version 2) (version 2) | ecosystem: Environmental > Terrestrial > Soil >... | reverse complement strand
GCCCTCGCCCTGCGCTCGGCCATCTTCGTCGTCGAGCAGACCTGCCCCTACCTCGACCCCGACGGCCTCGATCCCCACGCGCTCCACGTCCACGGCTACGACGCGAACGGCGCGCTCAAAGCCTACGCCCGCATCCTCCCGCCGAGGATTCGCTATCCCGAAGCATCGATTGGTCGCGTCTGCGTCGCGTCATCGGAAAGGCGGACGGGGTTGGGCCGGGAGCTGATGCGGCGGACGCTCGGGTATGTGCGCGAGCAGTACGGAGAGGTGCCGTTGCGGATATCGGCGCAGGAGTATTTGCTGAGGTTCTACGAGTCGTTCGGGTTCCGCACGGTGAGCGAGACGTATCTCGAGGACGACATTCCGCATGTCGAGATGTTGCGGGGGTGAGGCCACGATGTGGCGTCTACGACCGTCGTCTTGCGTTCCCTCTCGTCGGCCCCTCAGACCTCAAGCAACGTCTGCCAGATCACGCAGACACTTCCGAACGACGTCTCGTTCGAATGACGAACCGGCCGGATAGTAATGCTTCAGGAGCCGTTTTCGCGTTCTGCTTCCTAGCCGCTCGAGGTCGCGAGGGATCGCAAGCCAACGAGCATCCGGGATGAGGGTCTTCTCCAGAACGAGTTTCGATCCAACGGCCCGCTCCGCCTCCAGGTCTCCTGGCACGATCGCAACCCCGAGGGGCTTCTTTCCCCGAATGAGCGCGTCGATCTTGTAAAGCGCTTCTTCATCGTTCTTCTCATCGAAGAACGGCGCCTCGATCTGATCTTCTCGGAAAAGCTCGTGAAGCAGCTCGAGGACCTGCTTGCGGAACTGCGTCGCCTCGCGCGCACGCCGCCGCGAGACGTAAGCCAGTTGCTCGGCCTGCGCTTCGACCTGAAGAAGCCCAAGCGTGGCAGCGAACAGCTCGTTTGCCGGCACTTCGACTTGGAGCTCACCATCGAGGAGCTCGATCCCATGAGGCTCCGCCAGCCTGGCCAGCTCAGCATCGACGGACTCGTCAACCTCGCGGCGGTAGCTGATGCGCGTGCGAGTCGAGCCGAGGTCCGTCACGACGAGCGAGCCTTCCGCCCTCCCGGGCCGCACATAGATCTCCGCCGCATCACCGTCTCCCATGTACGCGGGTAGGTCGACCTGGAAGAGCCTGCCGGGACGGCGCACGCGAACGCTCGCTTCGGAATCGAGAGCCGTTGCGAATGCGCGATGGAGAGACTCGGGCGTAGGGATCATCGGAACGCCTTGAACGATAGCTGGCGCGACGAAGTGTATAGCTTCGCGACCTCCCGTTCGAATTTCCGCTCGGATCGAACGTTGGCAAGATCGCAAAATGTCCGCCAAGCCATCGGAAGCGCGAGGTGGTCGGGTGCGATCGGCCAAGCCCATCGCGGTTCGGCTCGGTTTCTCGGGGGGAGCTCGAGTGTCGGCCCGCGAAACCCGTGGACGTGGGGGCCGGAAAGGATGACCCCACCATCCGGGTTTCGGTGCCCGCCGTGATCGCCGTTGACCCGAATCAGGATCGCGTCGCCCCCGTCGTCGTCAAGGTAGCGGAGCCCGATCGAGAAGTTCTCTTTGAGCACGCGTTTGACCCGTACGAATGCCTGGAACCTCCCAGGCGTATCGCTGTCGAGCGCGAGATCCAAACGTGCATGAACTGGATCGTCTCCGTCGCCTCGGATCTTCGCCGCTATCGTCTTGGGACGAACAATGAGATCGGCAATCGAAAGCCGCATCATCGCCTCCCTCCGAGCACAGACCATGATGCCATGATCGTGAACTCAATCACGACAGAGCGCGTCGGCTCAACTTCTCGTTTGACTTCCCTAGCTGCGCTGCCCCTGCCTCACCACCCCGTTCAGCGCCGCCTTTCTCAAGAGCATCCGCAGCAGACCCTCCTGCTGACGCGGCCCCGTTCTCCGTGAAGCAAACTGAACGAATGCGGACCGGCGGCTCCGTCTCGTCGAGTTCGTGCCTCACATATACGGAGCCTGGTGCGACGTACCTTCTTGCAAAGCCGCGGGATCCGCTCGCTCCCCCGCTCTTTCTCTTCATCGACTCCACAACCCCCTCCGCCACCGCATCCACGCGCTCAGTGTCGTGGACAGCCCCGGGCTCAATCGGGGTTCGTCTCAGCCTCGTCGGTCGACTGTCCTTCACCCCTGCACGCGGAACATAGAGCCCGCTCGTTCGCCGTTAGCGGGCCGATCGAACCAACCTCGGTCACGACGACGGCTACCGCACCCGCGTCTCCTCTGCCTCCTCCACCACTTCCGCGACGACGACGATTTCCTTGCCTTTGCGGCGATGCTCCAAGACGCGTAGCTCGTACCCGCCCGATTCGAACCAGAGATACCAATCGGAAGGATCGTACGTTCTCGCAAAGCGCCCCGTGCCCAGGCGCGGCTTGGTCCGAAGCGTCAATCGCTCCCCCGGCTTCGCCTCCGCGATGCGGACCTGATCCTCGGCGCTCACCTCGACCGGCACGACGAAGCCCGAGAGAAACTGCTCCGGATCGTCGTACAGCGCAGCGGGGACGCCTTCCTTGCAGATTTCTTCGTATTCGTCGATCGTCTCGCGGAGCTCGGCGTCTCTCAGCAATCGCAGCAAGTAGTCACGAAGCTCCTTGGGCGTGCGAACCTCGTCGAAATCGCCCTCCTCGCCCATCGCGATTCGGAGCACGGATCCCGTCCACCGGAATCGAAGCACCGTGTACTCCACGTCGCGCCGATACTTCGGATAGGCCAAGAGCCGGTACACCCTGTCCTCTTCGAAAACGGCGGCCAAGGACGGTCGCGCCGCCCCCAAGCCCTCCGCGAAATCGAAGAGCACCTCCTCGAACTGGGGCGGAAGCTTCTCGCCCTCCTCGTCCCGAGGGGGTTTGGCCAACTCCTGGCGGATGCGATCGCGAAAGGTGGACATGGGCGTTCCTTGCTCCGGGCTTCTGCCGCCGATTTGCTCCGGTGACCATAGGGAAGTTACGAGGCGGCGCTTTCGCGGCGTGGGCGAAGAGCACACGGCGTGCGGTTACGGCGTCAGCCTCGTCGCCTCTTCATCAGCTCCACAATCCCCTCCGCGATTGCGCCCACGCGATCGGCGTCATCGTCCGCAGCGGCAGATTCATCGGTTACCGCGCGCCGGGGAGCTCGTAGAAGGTGATCTCGTTGGGGGTCACGGAGCGGCGGTCATGTGCTCATTCGTCGTCGGCCGTCGCCTCGACGACGAGAACGATCTCGCTGCCTTCGGGGTGATGCTCCGCGATCGGTAGCTCGTAGCTTCCCGACTTGAGCCAGCGATAGAAGCTCGTCCCGTCGTACCGCCTCGTCAGTCCGTTTGGGTCCTTCCGCGGTCGAACGCGAATCGTCAGCTTCTCCCCCGGCGTCGCCTTCAGGATGCGCTTTTGATCGTCGGCCTTGACCTCGATCAACACCACCTCGGCGCTGAGAAGATCCGACGACTCGTTGTAGAGCAACGCGGGGACGTCTTCTTTGCTGACTTCCTCGTATGCCTCAATCGCCTCGCGAAACTCGGCGTCGCCGAGGAAGCGAAGCAAGTATTCCCGCAGATCCTCGGGCGTGCGGACTTCATCGAAGTCCCCGTCGTCGCCGGTCGCAATCCGGAGTGCCGAACCAGTCCACCGGAACCGAAGCGCTGTGAAGTCCTCGTCCGGCCGATACATCGGAAAGGTTACGAGCCGGTGAACGCGACCGCGCGTCTCGATCACGGCCGCCAAGGCTGGATGGGCGGCTTTCAGGCCTTCGATGAAGTCGAGAAAGACGGCCTCGAATTCGGCGGGAAGCTCGTCGGCAGAGCTACGGCGAGGGGGTTCGGTAAGCTTTTCGCGGATTCGGTCGTGGAATGAGGACATGAGGGCTCCTTTCGTCGCGTCCGTGCCTCGCATGTACGGAGCCCAACGCGATGAACTTCCCTGCGAGGTCGCGGCTCGCGCTCTACCCCCGCCGCCTCTTCATCAACTCCACAATCCCCTCCGCCACCGCATCCACGCGCTCCGCCTCGTACCCCTCCGCCCGGAGCTGCCGCTTGATCGTCTTCCGCATCTCCCGCTGCACGTCGTCCTTCTTCGCCCAATCGACGATGCGTAGCGAGGGCTCGAGTCGTTCTTCCAAGAGGCTCGCGAGCTTCTTCGCGGATTCGTCGAGCTTGCCGTAGGGCGTCTTTCTTTCCGCCGTCTTCAACGGTCCCGCGTCCGCCAGCACCCCGTAGATCGCGAACGCCGCCTCCGACAGCCCCGCCTGGCGCGCCGTCTCCGACTTGCCCCGCAGCTCCTCGCGCAGCTCGCGGAAGAGCTCGAGCTGCTGCACCGCGTCGATCCGCCGCGTCTTCCGCTGCTCGATGATCTGCTCGAGCCGTTCCCTGAGCGACGTATAGAAGGCCGGATCCTCGTCGAGCTTCTTCGCAATCTCGTGCCGGATCGCCTCACCCATCTCCCCCGCGCGTGCGTCATCGCCTTGCAGCGCGCGGAGCTTTTCGTCGAAGTCGGGCGCGAAGAGCGAGACCTCTTTGACGAGAACGGCGACGCCCTCGACGGCAATCGCCTCCTCGATGAGCTTCCGCACCTTCGCCCCGCAATCCGAGACGTCGAGTTTTTCATCGCGAAAGCGCGCGGCCGCTGCCTGCCGAATCGCGCCGAGCCACTTCATGTCGGCCTTGAAGCGAAGCGCACGCGGGTCGGGCAGGAACATGTCGAGGCTTTTTGCGAACTTCTTGAAGGCCTCGTCGAAGCGGGCGCGGACGTCGCGGTCCTCCAAGACGAGCACGCAGGCGACGAGGTCGTCCTTGTTCGCAACGCCGTCGAAGAAGGCCTTCGCCTCCTCGTGGTGCTGGACGAGCCTCGGAAGCTCGTCGTGCTTCGGCCGCATCGCGCCCTTTACGTCCTTGGGCGCGAAGATCGCGAGCGCCTCGGTCAACGCCTCCGACACGCCCCAGTAATCGACGACGAGGCCGAAGGTCTTGCCCTCGGCGGTGCGGTTCACCCTCGCGATGGCCTGGAGGAGCGTGTGCTCGCGCAAGGGCTTGTCGAGATAAAGCACCTGCTCGATCGGCGCGTCGAAGCCCGTGAGCAGCATGTCGCAGACGATGAGGAACTTGAGCGGGTCCTCCTTGTCGAGAAAGCGCTCGATGAGCGCCCGCCGCTGGGGCTCGGTCGTGTGATGGTCGCTGAGCCGCTTCGGGTCGTCGTTCGAGCCCGACATGATCACGACCGACTCGGGCCCATTCAGCTCCCGGATCTTCTCTTGGTACGCGACCGCCGCCTCGCGCGAGTGGGCGACGATTTGCGCCTTGAAGCCGTTCGGCTCGATGAACTTCGAATAGTGGTCGAGGATGTCGAGCGCGACGGCCTCGATCCTGCGCGGCGCCGTCGCGATCGCGTCCTCGTTGCCATACTTCTTTTTGATGGCGTCGCGCTCTTTCTCGCTCCTGTCCGCAAAGGCTCGATCGAAGAGCGCGTCGAGCTGGTTGCCGATGACCCGTAGCTCCGCGAGCCGCGCCTCGTAAAAAATCGGCACCGTCGCGCCATCCGCCACCGCCTGCTCGATCGTGTACGTGTCGATGTACGAGCCGAAGGTCTGGAGCGTCGACTTGTCCTTCTTGTCGATGGGCGTGCCGGTGAAGCCGAAGAAGGTCGCGTTGGGCAGGCTCGCCCGCATCACGGCCGCGAGGTCTCCGTATTGCGAACGGTGCGCCTCGTCCGTGAGGACGAAGACGTTGCTCGCATCGCTCAGCACGGGAACGTCGCTCGTCGCCTTCTTCCTGCTCCCCTTGCTCGAGCCTCCCTTCCCCTCCGTCGCGTCTTGGAACTTCTGCACCGTCGTCAGGACCGTGCGCCCCGAAGGCCCCGAGAGCAGCGCTCGAAGGTGCCGAACGCTCGTCGCCTGCTCCGGATGCGGAAAGCCGCAGTTGCGGAAGGTTTTCGCAATCTGTTCGTCGAGGTCCTTCCTATCCGTGACGACGACGAGGAGCGGATTCTCGAGCTTCGGATCGCGCCGCAGCTTCAGCGCGAGCCACAGCATCGTGAGGCTCTTTCCCGAGCCCTGCGTATGCCAAATCACGCCCCCGCGCTCCCCCGCCCTCTTCCTGCTCCGCGCCCTCTCGATGGCCTGGTTCACCGCGCGGAACTGCTGATAGCGGCAGACCTTGCGAATCGTCTTCCTCGACGCCCCATCGCGTTCGAAGACGACGAAGTTCCGCAGGATGTCGAGAAGGTTCTCCGGCGCGAGCAGCCCGGCGAGCGCGACGTCCTGCGGCCAAGGCTCGCGACCGAGCATCGCCCCGAGCTCCTTTTCCGAAAGCGGCCAGGCTGACTTCCACTCGAGGAAAAAGCGATGCGGCGTCCCCACCGTCCCATAACAGGCCGCCTGCCCACAGCTCGCGATGACGAGCTGCACCGTCTCGAAGAGCCGCGGCGCCCCCAGCTCCGCATGCCGCTCGCCGAGCTCTTGGTAGCGATGGAGCTGGTCGATGGCCTCGACCTTCCACCCCTCACCAATCGTCGGGCTCTTGCACTCGATGACCGCAAGCGGAATCCCGTTCACATAGACGACGAGGTCGGGCCGTATCGTCTTCCTGGTTCCGCGATACGGGAGCTGCGTCGTGACGACGAGGTCGTTGTTCGCGGCGTCGTCGAAGTCGAAAAAGCGAACGTCGCGGGCTGGTTTGCCGTCTTGCTCGACGCCTTTGCCGAAGCCGAGGAGCGTGTGCGCCTTCTCGCTCGCTTCGAGGAGGCTCGTCGAGGGGAGGTTCGCGAGCTCGCGGGCGAGCTTCTTGGCGTTGTCGACCGAGAGCCAGGGGTTGAGCCTGCGGAGCGCCGTGACGAGGCGCGGCGCGACGATGGCGTCGCGTTCGGAGTCGCGGAATGCCGCTAGCTGGTCGGCGGGGATGTACGTGTAGCCGAGCTTCTCGAGGAGCTTGCGGGCGGGGAGTTCGGAGAGGGTTAGCTCGGTGGGGGGCATCGAAACGCGGGTGAGAGTAGTCCAGCTCAGGGGACACAAGCGGTCCGGTAAGCCACAGGTATATCGCTTGCCGACGCCAACCGAATCCGCGCGTTGCATTGCACCAAGCAATCGCGGCGGTCCACGTTCGATGAAGGCACATGCTCCGGCGATACCGACGTGCGACGCTGCCCTGGGGCCGTTCGACGGCAGCGAAAGACAAGACGGCGATGGCTCGTGCCATGCGGAAGGCCCCGACCCCGTCCGAGAGCTTGCTCTGGGCCGCCCTTCGCAATCGCCAACTCCTGGGTTTGAAGTTTCGCCGTCAGCACGTGATCGCAGGGTACATAGCGGACTTCTACTGCCCGTCGCTTTCGCTCGTCATCGAGGTCGATGGGCCCGTTCACGACGAGGAGAGCGACCGTATGCGGGACGAAGTGTTTGTTTCGGCCGGCATCGTCGTGTTGCGGTTTTCGGCAGATGAAGTCGAGACGAACCTGAGCAGCGTCGTTGCCGCGATCGCCAGGGCTTGCGAGACGCTGAGGGAATCCCGCGCGCAGCCCTCATCCCCCAGCCCCTTCTCCCGGTTCGGGAGAAGGGGAGCCCGGCAGTCGTGATTACGACTATCGGCGTTACACATTGGCCACACCTAGCCTTCCGCTCTCCCTTCCCCCGCCACGGGGGAAGGGCCGGGGATGGGGGCTCCGTCCCGCACCCTCACCTCTCCCGTGAGCAGAACGGAGAGGAGAGCAGCCTTGAGCTCTCGAAGCCCGGCAACCTTGGCGCGCTCTGCATTCTCGCGATCCACGACAGCCTGAACCGCATTTGCGATCTCACCCTGCTCTCGACAATCCGGCAGCGCAATCTTTGCCTCGCGCAAAAGTTTGAAATGACGCGCGTATCCAAGATTCTTCAACGGCAAGGCAGAGAGCGCGAAGTACAGGAACCGTGGATTGATGCCCGATTTCGCTCGCAGAAGCTGCGTCCCATCAGCACCGCACACGAACGGAAAGTCGAGATATTTCCACTCACGCGTGTGATCGCCGAACAGAATGGTCGGCCCCGTCGTATCCACCACAAGGCTCGCGTCGTCCGTATACCCCGCAATGAATTCAGCACCTTGGTCGACGACGGGATACTTCCCCCGCGTCTTGTACGCACTTCGCTGAACCGCTCCGGCTGGCCTCATCCTCTCGACGACGTCGAGCACATCGACAACTGCCCACCCCTCCGGCACCTCCCCAATCTCCGTCTTCTTGAACCGCGAATGCCGCCCGGGAATCCCCTTCGTCAGCAGCTCGCCCATCATCGCCTTCTTCACCACCTGAAGCTGGTCGATGATCGCCTGCGAGGCGTCAATAGCCTCGTCCACGGAGGCGACGATCTCGGCAATCTTTTCTTGCTCCGAAATAGGCGGGAGGAGAACCTGCAGGTTCTCGAATACCGGCATGTAGATGGTCTTATGCGTGCTCCCAGCCATCAGCCGCTTCCATTCCGGCTGAAGGAAGCGAAATAACTGCATTAGGTATCTATTGTGAACATGATCACCACATACATAGTTCGCGAAGTCCTGACTCGTGGCCATCGGCCTGCCAAGAATCGTGGCCTTCCCGACCGTCGCAGTTCGTGAAAACACAACCGTTCCAGCGGGAAGCAGGCGCGCCGACGAGTTAGCGAGCCCCAACTCGCTAATGGTCTGGACGGTCTCCTCGATCTCAGGCTTATCGAGGCTTTTTGAATCGTGCAGAGATAACCAAGGCACTCCGCCATCCCAGTACTCAGGATGGCGCCGACTAGGCGTGTGACCACTCTCTAGCCGTGCAACGGAAGTCAATGTCGTGAGCGTCCAGCCGTCGGGAACCTTCGACGGCATAGGCGAAAGCCGTCCATACTGCCATTCCGAGTCCAAGGAGAAGGGCTTAGTTGCCATACCCCAACTCCCGCAAATACCCCCACATCCTCCCCTCGGCCTCCGCCCGCTTGGCCTCGAGCTCCCGCAGCTTCGCCAGCGCCTCCCTCACGTCCACCCGCTCCGCCGCTTCGGCCGTCTCGACGTATCGCGAGATGTTCAGGTTGTAGTCGTTCTTCGCAATCTCCTCGATCGCGACGACCTTCGCGTACTTCTCGACGTCCTCAAACGCGTGGAACGTCGCCGCAATCTTGCGGACGTCTTCCTCCCGCAAGAAGTTCTGCGCCGTCCCCTCGCGGAACTCGCGCGAGGCCTCGATGAAGAGCACCTTCCCCCGCCGCGCCTTCGGCTTCTTCTTGTTGAAGACGAGGATCGCCGCCGGTATGCCCGTTCCGTAGAAGAGATTCGTCGGCAAACCCACGACGGCCTCGACCAAGTCCTCTTCCAACATCCCCTGCCGAATCTTCCCCTCCGCCGCACCGCGGAAGAGGACACCATGCGGCATCACGACGCCGACCATGCCGTCGTCGTTCGTCGTCGCGAGCATGTGCTGCACGAAGGCCAAGTCCCCCTTCGTCTTCGGCGGCAGGCCGAAGCGGAAGCGGTTGTAGGGGTCGGTCTTCGCCTCCTCGATTCCCCACTCGTCGAGCGAAAACGGGGGATTGGCGATGACCCGGTCGAAGCGCAAGAGCCCGCCCTCGTCGCGCAGCTTCGGGTCACGTAGCGTGTCGCCTTTCTCGATGCGCGCATCCGATAGGCCGTGCAAGAGCATGTTCATCTTGCAGATGGCCCACGTTCCGAGGTTCTTCTCCTGCCCGAAGAGCGAGAGGTTGCGCGGGTTCTGCCCCTTGCGCTCGAGGTAGTGCGCGCACTCGATGAGCATGCCGCCCGAGCCGACGGTCGGGTCGCAGATGCGCATGCCCTCCTTGGGCTGCAAGAGCTCGACGATGAGCCGCACCACCATCCGCGGCGTGTAGAACTCGCCGCCCTTCTTGCCCGCATCGTCGGCGAACTTCTCGATGAGATATTCGTAAGCCCGCCCGAGCATGTCCGGCTCCGACAGGCTCGCGTTGCGCAAGTCGAGATTGCTGAAATGGAGCACCAGCTTGCCCAGAACGACGTCGCGGGCCTTCGAATCCCCGAGCTTGCGCTCGTCATTGAAGTCGATGCCCGCCAGCACCCCTTCGAGCTTCGGATTCGCCTCCTCCAGCAAGCTCGCCGCCCGATTGAGCACTTCCCCGACGCCCGTCGCCGTCTTCTGAATCTCCCGCCACCGCGCCTTCTTCGGGACGAAGAAATCGTGCTCGTCCGGATCCTCCGGATCCGCGCCGGGGACATTGCGCAAAGCTTCCGTCTCCTCCTCGAAGCGGTCCGACAGTCGTTTCAAAAAGAGGAGGCCGAAGATGTAGTTCTTGTAATCGGCCGAATCGATCGACCCCCGCAGGATGTCGGCCGCCGACCACAGGTGCCGTTCGAGCTTCTCGGTGGTGAGGGTCTCGCCGAACGCGATCTCCATCTGCCCGCCGTTCCCGTTCGCCCGGGCCCGCTCCCGCCGCCCACTGCTCGGCGGCGCCTCGTCCACCTCCGCGGCCTGACCGCCGCCCTCCCCCATCAGCCGCTCCACGAGCACCGCCTTCTCCCGCCCCGAATCGTCGAGGCCCAGCATCCGGCACAGCTCCTTGAGCCGGTCCCGCGAGAAGCCGAGCAGCACCTCCCGCAAGTCGAACCGCACGCCCTCGATGGCCTCGACGAGCAGCGCCTTCCGCCGCCGGTCCGGCACCGAGAGCTCGAGCGAATCCGTGATGTCGAGGAGCTCGTCACGGGCGAGGGCTTCGAGAATTGGGCGTATTTGGCTCATTTTCGACGGTGGCAGCGGACTTTAGGCCGGGGGGCGGGCGAGGTGCAAGCGGAGACGAAGGCGCGTTCGGCGCCCCCTCGCACGCGATTGTCGAACCCGTCGACGCGTTCGTTTTTCTCGTCCACGGGAAGATCGAACGCGTCCACGCGATCGATTTTCCCGTGAACGCGATGTTCGAACCCGTCCACGCGTTCGATCTTCTCGTCCACGCGATGTTCGAACCCGTCGACGCGGTCGTTCTTCCCGTGCACGCGAAGATCGAAGCCGTCCACGCGTTCGCTCTTCTAGTCCTCGCGAGGACCCTTCCCGAAGCGGCAAGGCTTCGAGGTGCCCCATCGCCCGCCGACGACGCGTGCACGGTCCCTCATCACGACCACGAATTCAGAGGCCGCGAAATCAGGACCAGTCCCGATTGAAACGGGAAGCGCGATTCGTCGAAACTCCACTTCGTTGCGGCCATCGTGACGAATGGCCGCGTCGTACGGAACATGAACTGCGAACGCGCGGAGGTTTCCATGTCGGAACAGCCGAAAAAACCCGAACCGGGCGCGCTCCTCATCGACGCGCGACCCCTCGAAGACATTCTCCTGGACTTCGAATCCGGCACGACGCGGGGTGTCACCCGTGCCCAGCCCGGCTTCGAGGAGGCGGTCCAGGAGATCGTCACCAATCAGCCGAAAATCGGCGTCAACATCGGCATTCTTCAAAGCCAGGTCGACGAGCTTCTCGCCCTCAACGAGAAGATCGCGCTCATCGCCAGCTACATTCCCGCCGTCAAAAAGCTGCTCGAGATGCTCACGGAAACGCAGAGCCTTCTCGACAATCGCCGGCACGAGATCATCCGCGTCATCGTCAAGACGGTGGAAGCGCAAGCCGTCGCGATGAAGGACGAATCCCTGCTCGGCAAGTACGAGCGAACCCGCAAGTACCGCTCGGCGCCCGCCCTCAAGGCCGTGAAGACCCGGAAGAAGAAGGCGGCCGCGAAGAGCACCCAAGCCGACGCGGCCGAATAGGCGATCGCATCGCCTTGAAACGAGAGAGGCCAGCATCCCCACACGGGGTGCTGGCCTCCGTCTTTGAGATTTAGACCGGCGCAACGCCGCGCATTCGATCGGGGCGATTCATGAATCGCCCCCGAAAATCGCCCCCCCGCCTCCGTCTCCCTCTTCGTCCCCTCGACTCACCGCAATCACACCCTCTTCCCCACCACCTCGAACACCCGCAACGCCTGCTCCTTCCCCTTCACATGCGCCGGCGGCAGCTCCCGCAATTCAAAGCGATTGCCCAGCTCCGCCCGCGTCGTCTCGCTGATCAGGACCTGCCCACTCTCCGCAATCCCACACAGCCGCGCCGACGTATTCGCCGTATCGCCAATCACCGTATACGAGAGCGCCTTCGAGCTGCCGATGTAGCCGGCGACCACCGGCCCCGTGTGGATACCGATGCCGACCGCGAGCGGCCCTTGCCCACGCGCAATCCGGCGCTGATTGAGCCGTTCGAGGCGGACCATCTTCTCCAAGGCGCATTCGACCGCGCGCACGGCGTCGTCGGGCTGCGAAACGGGCGCGCCGAAGAGGGCCATGATGCCGTCGCCCATGAACTTGTCGAGCGTGCCCTCGTATTCGAAGAGGCACTCGACCATCT
>Ga0182739_1004046_pt1 | contig 12364 bp, 13 predicted proteins | sample eDN5th30CBELigBY_FD_128873 | JGI IMG/M metagenome (GOLD analysis project Ga0182739, IMG submission 128873) | Enriched backyard soil microbial communities from Emeryville, California, USA - eDNA 5th pass 30_C BE-Lig BY (version 2) (version 2) | ecosystem: Environmental > Terrestrial > Soil >... | reverse complement strand
CGACTGGCACCTCTGCGTATCAAGGTCGGGCGTGTTCGTGAATCGCTGCGGCAGATAATGGCGCAAGGGACAAGGAGTCGGTCGTCCTGAGGTTCGTAGTCGACTGATTCGGTCTGTCCGCTGTTTCCGGGGCCGGTTTGGCGGGTCGCTACGGTGCCTGGCCCACCAGCGCGTCGTAGCTGTTCAGCATCGTGACGAACAGGTAGGCGGATGCCGCCAGGGCTAACAACTGGATGAGGGTGGCGTAGAACATGGTCAGCAGGTCCGCCTTGGATCGCTCGACTTCGTAGTAGCTGCGGAACTTCAGGTGCCCCCAGGCCACGACCAGCATTGCGGGAATCAAACCTGCGCCTGCCAGCACCAGGAGGACGAGCGGGGGCAGGAAGCCGGCGCCGGCAGCGACGGCCGCGCACGCCGGCGCGGCAGGGACCAGTGCCAGCAGTGCTTGGCGGGGAGTCAGGCGCACCAGCCCGAATCGTCGGTTGGGACGAGGGGTGGCGGGCATGCCGTTAGTGCGCATTCGCAAAGGCTATCGCCCACGGGCTCCTGGCAGTGGCAGCCCGGTTTGGGCGGGCGAGTGGCGCCTAGCGCTGCGGGGTGTTGGGGTTCGATTTCAGGTCGGCGTAGCGGGTCCAGGGTTCACCTGCTGCGTCGGCGTGGAGGAACGCGATCTGGTGGCTGTAGCCGAGCGCGTCGGCGACCAGGGGTGGGGCCGCGGTGGTGAGGTGTTCGTCCAGGGCCGTGTTTCGTGCCCCGAGCAGGTCGATGCCGAGGCTGCGGAGCCTGTCCATGATGGTGTTGGGGTGCAGGTGTTGGCCTGCCCGGGTTCCGGGGAAGAGCCAGGGGCTTTCCGCGCCGGTTCCGGTGCGGAGGTTGGGGCGGTTGTCGAGGTGTTGGGTGAGCAGTTCCGCGAAGGGTTTTGGCACGGGTGCGGGGTGCGTGCCCAAGGTGATGCTCAGTGTCCCGGTGCTGTCGTTGACGTTGACCGCGTCGGTGCGCAGCGCGGCGACGCGGACCAGGGGTTGGGCGTAGAGGAGCAGCAGGGTTCCGGCGACGCGGTAGGGCAGGGATTCGCTGGTGCCGGTGAGCAGTTCCCGTAGCCACGCGAGGCGCTGCTCCGGCGCGATGGTGGGTCGGCCTTTGGCCGTGTAGTGGCCGATGTCGATGCGCCTGTTCGTGCCGGTCTTCTTCGCGATGGCGAAGAAGGTCCTGATGGCCTTGCGGGTGGTGGGTCCGGTCGCGAGCCAGGTGTCCACGTCCTGCTGGGTGCAGGTGGTGGCGGTGCGGCCGTGCGTCTGCCAGAGCCAGTGGAGGAATTTGATGGTTTCGGTGATTTCCTGCTTGGCCGCGTGCACCGGGCCGCGGGCGGTGGAGTCCGGTGTTGCCAGGGCCCGGATGCGTCTGAGGTGGTGCCATTTGGCGAAGTGCTCGACGGGTTTGGCGACCTCGGCCGGCAGGGGCCGGAGCTTGTCCTCGATCCAGGCCTCGAAGCGGTTCAGGTACGGGTCCTGGTGGGGGAGGAGTCCGTGGTGGATGAGCAGGGCCCGGAGGTGCTCGGCGGACCGTCCGGCCGTCTCGCGGTGGCTGTCGAGCCCTGCGTGGGTCAGGGGAGTCGCCCCGCTGGAGATCGCTGCCAGGAGGGCTTGGACCTTGGGGGAGCGTTTCCAGGTAATGACGCTTTCGGGGCGCTCCGCTTCGCAGAGGGCGTCGGTCAGCCGGGTTGCGGTTTCGGGGTCGGCCGGGTCGGCAGGCAGCAGAAGGGCGAGGTCGTCCCTGAGGGCGCAGCGGGCGCAGGTGCCGCGGCGGTAGAACTCTCCCTCGTGGCCGCAGCGGGTGCAGTGGAAGTCGTGGGGGATGCCGGCGCAGGGAGCGCACCGCGGTCCTCCCTCGAGCTGGGGTGGGCCGGGGAGGAGCCGATGGTGCCCGCAGTCGGGGCAGGTGCCGTGGGTTCGGGTTGCGAGGGTGAAGCAGGGACCGCAGACCTTGCCTTCAGGCCAGGTTGCCCTGGCTTTGCCGGCGCTGCGGCCGCAGCGGTCGCACCGGACGGATCCGCTCGTGCGGGGACGTCCCCGTGCGGTGCTGCGCGGCGTGAGCCCTGCGGGTGGTTCAGTGATCATCGTCGATGATGCGGGCCCGGCGTGGGCGGGCGGTCCGGTTGAGATCCACGACGTTGGGGGAGTTGGTGGTTCCGCTCTTGCGTGCCCGGACGTCGGCGGCGGTGACGGTGATGAGGTCTCCGGGCCCGCAGGAGAAGATGTCGCAGATTGCCGCGATGACCTGCAGGGCGACCCGTTCGGGCTTCTGGTTGACGATGCGATAGACCTGGGGCCGCGAGAGGGTGATTCCACGCTCGGCCAGCAGCGGGATCAGGTCGGTGGTGTTGTGAAGTCCCCGAGCCGCCATGAGCTCGGCCAGCCGCCACGTGTATCCGACCTGGCGCTTCATCGTTCTCCTCCCGTCGGCCGGTCGAGTGCCTCGCTGAGGGTGCGGTCCAGGGAAGCCCGCAGGGTGGTGTTGCGGAAGTCGTCGCTGACGAACTGGTAGATGCCGGTGGTGGAGGCGTGTTCGTGGCCCATTTGGTATTGCACGAACCTAGGATCCCACCCGGCCTCCAGCAGGTGCGTCGCGTACGAGCGGCGCAGCGAATGCAAATCCAGCCCGTCCGAGGGCAGGCCCAGCTCCTCCAGGTAGCGCCGGAGCCGGCGCAGCAGGGTGGATTCGACGATCAGGCCCCCTCGTTCACTGGGAAACAGGTCGGGAGTGTGAAGCGTTCCGCGGCCGTTGGCCAGCCAGTCCTCCAGGATCCCGGCGGTCCAGTCGAAGACGGTCAGGACGCTGCGCGGCTTGGGCGGGGAGGCCCTGCGCGACTTGCCGAACCGGACCTTGCAGACACCGAACTTCCCGAATCGGCGCGCATGCGGGTTGGTGGCGAAGTCGACGGTCTGCAGGTGCCGCAGCTCGTTGAACCGCAGACCGTAGGAGTAGGCGACCTTGAGCATGACTGCGTCGCGGTAGGCCGCCTGCCAGCCCTTCCTGCCCGAGGCCTCGATGAGTTCGACCTCGTCGTCGGCACGGTCGAAAAGCCTCTGCAGCTCTGCCTTGGTGAAGGGACGCTTGGAGGGCCTGCCCTCGAACTCCTGCACGTGAGCGGCGGTGTTCCATTCGAAAAAGACCTGGGCCGGATGGGTGCCGAAACGCGTCTCGCAGACCCGGTCCCAGCCGTAGTCCGGGTTGGCGACATAGGAGCTGAAATGGCGCAGCGCGGACTGGTAGGCGCGCAGCGTCGAGTGGCTCACACGCCGGATCGAGCGCAGATCCCCGAAATACTCCTCGACGTGGGCCGGCGTCCAGTGCCAGGGATACTCGTTCACGTGCTCGACGAACCGGCGGACATACCGGGTGCGCTGATAGATCGTGTCGAACTTCAGGTTCCGTGACAGCTGCTGGTTCCGCCAACCCTCCAGCATCTCCTCGAAGGTCTGCTCTTCGGGATGCAGCAGCGGAACGGACCCCAGAACCTGGACCCGCCCCGACCCGTCGACCGCCACTGCGCCTCCCAACGCCGCTCAAAATACGAATCAATGATTCATCACATGCATCATCTCTCCAAACCCGCAGGTCAGAAGCCTGCTGTTAGGGCGCACGTCGAACTGGCCGGAACCCGCGGGCCGCAGCGGCCAAGTCACGATCCGCCGTGAAAACCCCCTGAATGCCGCGGCTCAAGGCGCGACGGGCCCCCATGCGTGCGGGGTGGCGGGAGAGGGGCTGAATGATTCATCAGATGAGATACGCAGAGTACAACTTTACATAAGATCAATTATCGGCTCTGAGCTACCGTGGGTAGAGCGTTCTAATTTACATAATATATTATATGGCGATGATGCGATAAGCTGCTGTTCATGGAAACGCAGCCGCACAGCCTGGTTGAACGCGTCTTATTGCCCCACGAGAACCCGATGACACTCGGCGGCACCAATGCGTATGTCCTGGGTGCGCCCGACGGAGAATCCGTTACGGTCGTTGATCCGGGCACGGACGACCGCGCGCTGCTGGACCTGTTGGTAGGGGGCAGGCGCGTTGGCCTGATTTTGCTGACGCACCACCACAAGGACCACAGCATGGGTGCAAGTTACCTGCACGGACTCTTCCGTGCGCCCATCAGGGCATGGCGGCCCGATCTGTGTGCGGGCGCAGCACCACTTCGGGATGGCGAGGAGCTGGATGCCGCTGGCGTTCACCTGCGTGTAATCCACACCCCCGGCCACACTTCCGACTCCGTTTGTTTCCACGCACCCTCCGAGGCGCCGCATGGGACCGTCTTGACCGGGGATACGATTCTCGGTCAGGGAACCACCATCATCGAGCACCCCGACGGGCTACTAGCCGACTATCTCCAGTCCCTGGACAAGCTGGAATCTCTCGGTTGTGCCCGCGTTCTTCCGGGCCACGGTCCAAGCCGTGAAGGAATCGCCCAAACGGCCATCGAATACCGGGGCCGGCGGCTTGGCAGGCTGTCCCAGCTGGAGTCAACATTGGCCAGCCACGTGGACGCCCCTGTCGCCGAACTGGCCGCGCACATCTACCCGACGAAAACCCACCCCAGGGTACGGTGGGCGGCCGAACGGACCATTCTGGCCCAACTTCGATACCTCGGCGACCCTCGGGGGCTCGAAGGCGCCGACGCCGGGTGAAGCCACGCCACAGCCAAGCACTATCCACCAAAGGAGAAGCATCATGACCATATTGGTCGCCTACGTACCCCGTCCCGAGGGGCGGGCAGCGATTGAAGCGGGCATCGACCTTGCGCGGAAACTCGACGAAGACCTCGTCGTCGTCAACGCCGACCCCGGGGGCGAGAACATGAGTGATGCCTTCTCGGACGCCACGGACCAGGAGGTGCTGACGCAGAAACTAACCGCATCCGGCGTCCGCCACGACGTGCGGCAGTACATCCGCGGGCGCACCGCGGTGGAAGAACTGCAGGAGCTTGCCGAGAGCCTTCCGGCCAGCCTGCTCATCATTGGCCTGCGCAAGCGCAGCCCGGTGGGCAAGCTGTTCCTCGGAAGCATCGCCCAAGAGCTCCTGCTAAGCCTCGACTGCCCGGTCTTGGCCGTTAAGGCGACGTCCAACTAAGGGCACGTAGCCGGCTGTCCCGGGACCGCACGGCGCACGGCAAAAGCCGCCCTCTCCACGCGGGAGACGGCGGCTGCGCCTCGTGCTCAGTCGACCGCGCTGGCCTCGTCCTCGGCCCGGTACCAGATGCTTTTTGAGATCGGCTGACGCCGTTCCTCGAGCAAATGGCCGACGAGTCCGATCGCGCGCGCGATGACCCCGAGTCCCCTCGAGACTTCGGCCGGCACTCCCAGAGTGGACGCCAACGCCCCGATGGCACCGGTAGCGTTCACGGGCAACGTCTTGCCGCTGCGCTCGGAGGCGAGCCGCGAGAGCGCCTCCATCAGGCGCGTCGGCGAATCGTCGAAACCCAATTCGCGGCCCAGTTCGAAGAGCCGCTGCGCCCGCGGGTCGACCGGTTTGTGAACGGGGTGACCCAGGCCTGGGATGGGCGCCTGCTTTTCAGCGTGCTCCGCGACGATGCGCGTCGCCAGGTCCTCGATCTCGCTGTCGGTCAGGCGCGGTTTGCCGTCAGGATCGTGCAGGCCCGCGGCCGGCAGGTGTTGTTGACAGATCCGGGCCGCCCCTTCAATGGTCCCCACGAACGTATTGCCCAGGCCCAGGATCCCGGATGCCACGGCGCCCTGGATGGATTCTGGCGCACCGAGATACGTCATGCGGGCGGCAATCGCGCTCGGGGTGACGCCGTGCTCCACCAGGGTCACCACAAGTGCATTGAAAAGCACGGACTCGTTTTTGTTCGGCAGGCGGCGGAAGATCTCCAGGTATGCGAAGTCCCCGAGGTTCACGGTCCCGAGCATGCCGATAAGGTCCTGGCCGAAGACGGTCACGGAATCGGCGCCCGAGCGGGCGATCTCGGAGACGATGGGCGGAGTCGGCCGTACGTTTTGTGTCTGGGTCATTGTTCCCCTTGGTTAGCTCGTGTGGTCCTGCGCAGCACTACTAGTAGGAACGCGGGAGTCCGAGCACCTTGCTGGCGATGAAGGTCTTGACGAGGTTGTTGTTCACCGGAGCAACCTGGTACATGCGGGTTTCGCGGAACTTGCGTTCGACGTCGTACTCGTCGACGAATCCGAACCCACCATAGGTGTTCATGCAGGCGTTGGCGGACTCCCAAGAGGCGTCGGCTGCGAGATGCTTGGCCATGTTGGCCTCAGCGCCGCACGGCTTGCCCTCGTCGAAGAGCCGGACCGCGACGTCGCGCATCAGTTCGGCGGCACGCACGTGCATGTAGCCGTCGACGATCGGGAACTGGACTCCCTGGTTGACGCCGATCGGCCGTCCGAACACCACGCGCTCGTTGGCGTAGGCGGCCGCCTTCTCCGCGAACCAATAGCCATCGCCGATGGCCTCCGAGGCCAGCAGGATGCGCTCGGCGTTCCAACCGTCGATGACGTACCGGAAGCCTTCGCCAGCCTGGCCGATGATGGAAGTCTTGGGAACGCGGAGACCCTGGTACCAAACCTGGTTCGTGGCGTAGTTGAACATGGTGCGCACCTTTTCGACACGCACGGCGTCAGGCTGGGTGGCCCGGACCTCCCGTAGATCGACGAGGAAAAGCGTCATGCCCGTGGTCTTGTCCGCACCCTTGTCCTCGGTGCGGGCGAGAACCAGGAGCAGGTCGGTCTCGTCGATGCGGCTGGTCCACGTCTTGTGTCCCGTAATGACGTAATCGTCTCCGTCGAGTTCTGCCTTCGTGACGATGCTGGTGGTATCGGAGCCGGCGTCCTCGGTGATCGAGAACGCCTGGAGCCGCAGCGCTCCGGTCGCGATGCCCGGAAGGTACATCCGCTTTTGCTCTTCGCTGCCGTGGCGCAGCAGCGAGCCCATGGTGTACATCTGGGCGTGGCACGCCGCGGAGTGTCCGCCCGAGCGGTTGATCTCCTCCATGATGGCGGCGCCAACGGTCAGGCCCTCGCCGCCGCCGCCGTATTCGGTGGGAATCAGCGTGGCTAACAGCCCAGAGGCGGTCAGCGCCTCGACGAAGGCCGTGGGGTAGGCGCGGATTCGGTCTAGTTCGCGCCAATACTCGCCGGAGAATTCGGCGCAGAGGGCCCGCGTCCGCTCCCGGTAGAAATCAACCTTCGACGCCACGTCCGGCTCCTTGAGATCTGTCATCGCTTCCCCTATGGACTCTCGTTCGACTTGCGGGCGGCGCCACGGCTCCGCTGCGGGGCCCTTCACGACCGTCGCATACCCTCAAGGTACATAATATATTCTATGTTTACAAGGGTTTGAGTTTACCAAATGGCGCATCAACTCCGTTGACTTCCCGGGAATATCCTGAGAAGTTGGTGTTCATGCAGAATATATTGAGTGGTGCGGCCGCGGATGATCCACGGCCGGGCACCGCCCGTACGTCAGGAGAGGCCGTGCAGATTGATTCGTTCGCCGGCGACGTGGAACGGCGAGGGCGCGGCGAGGTGGCCGGCTGGAACGGCCGCTTCTTCGAGGACTTCGAGGTCGGGGACATTTACTACCACCCGGCCGGCAAAACGGTTACCACCACGGACAACCAATGGTTCACGCTGCTGACGCAGAACACGTCCAAGACGCACGTCGATGCGAATTACGCGCTGCAGACCGAACAGGGTGTACCGCTGGTCGTCTCCACCTACACGCTGGCACTGGTCACCGGCCAGTCCACCACCGACCTGTCAATGAACGTCTTCGCGAATCTGGGCTGGGACAAAGTCCGCATGCCCAAGCCGGTCTTTGAGGGCGACACCATCTACTCGCGCTCCAAAATCCTTGACAAGCGGGACTCGAACTCGCGTCCCGGCGTGGGGATTGTCATCGCCGCCACCGAGGGCTACAACCAGGACGGCGTGGTGGTCCTCTCCTATGAGCGCACCTTCATGGTCTACCGCCACGGCCACGGCCCACAGCTCGGATCCGTGCGCCCGGACGAGTCGTCTCTGCCGCCGATCCGCGACGCCGGATGACGGGCACGGCCGGACACCGCGCCGTCCAAGCCGTCGCCGCCGCACGCAGCGCCCTCTTCGTCCCCGGCGATCGACCGGAGCGCTACGCAAAGGCATGCGCGTCCGGGGCCGACGTCGTCATCTTTGACCTCGAGGACGCCGTCGCCGCCAGCGCCAAGGCAGAGGCACGCGCCGCGGCGCTGGACGGACTGGCCGCAGGGATGCGTGCGCTGGTTCGCATCAACGCGCCCGAAACGCCGGAGTTCGACGAGGACATTGCCGCCCTGGCCGGCCCCGGCTCCCCCGACGCGTTGCTTGGGTTGGTGATCCCCAAGGTGGAGGATGCCTCCCTTCTACGCCACGTCGCCTCCGTGCTGGGCCCCGGGCGCGCACTCGTGGCCCTCATCGAGTCGGCGCGGGGCGTCCGCGACGTCGACTCGATCACGGCCGAGGCACCCTGTACACGGCTGGCCTTCGGCGCCATCGACTTCTCACTGGACTGCCGCAGCTCCACCGACGCGGCCGTTCTGGCCCCGGTCCGTTCGCGCCTGGTTGTCGCGTCACGCGCAGCCGGGCTGGCGGCCCCCCTGGACACACCTTCCACGGACTTCCGCGACGCAGCGGTGGTGGAGGCCGAGGCGAGGCTCGGCCGCGCCTTCGGTTTCGGCGGCAAGCTCTGCATCCATCCGGCTCAAGTAGCTCCCGTCCACGCTGCGTTCAGTCCAACAGCCGACGAGGTGGCCTGGGCGCTGCGCATTATGGAGGTCAGCGACGCCTCCGGCGGGGCCGCGGCACAGCTGGACGGTCAAATGGTGGATGCGCCCGTAGTGGCCCGCGCCGAAGCCATCCTCTCCATGTCCCATGAAAGGCAGACAGCATGAAAAACCTTCCGCTCACGGGGCTCACCGTGGTCTCGCTCGAACAGGCGGTCGCGGCGCCCTTCGCCGCCCGCCAGCTCGCGGATCTGGGTGCCCGCGTCATCAAGATCGAACGCGACACCGGGGACTTCGCCCGCGGGTACGACGAAAAGGTCAACGGGCTCGCCAGCTATTTCGTGTGGCTTAATCGCGGCAAGGAGTCCGTTGTCCTGGACCTGAAGTCCGACCACGGAGTCGCCTCCCTCAAGGCCTTGGTCGCCGATGCCGATGTCCTGATCCAGAACCTGGCCCCCGGCGCGGCAGAACGCATGGGGCTGGGTGCCGATGACGCGCTGGCGCTGAATCCGGGTCTGATCCATGTCTCCATCTCCGGCTACGGCGAAGGCGGCGACTACGAGAAGAAGAAGGCGTATGACCTGCTGGTGCAGTGCGAGGCCGGGCTGCTCTCGGTCACCGGCACGGAGGAGGCTCCTGCCAAGGTCGGCGTCTCCATCGCGGATATCGCCGCCGGCATGTATGCCTACACCGGCGTGCTGACAGCGCTGATCAACCGCGGCCTCACCGGTAAGGGCGACGTCATCGAGGTTTCGATGCTGGAGGCCCTCGGCGAGTGGATGATGCAACCCTACCTGTACGCCGAGTACGGAGGCACGCAGCAGCCGCGAAGCGGGGCGCAGCACGCCACCATCGCTCCTTACGGTCCCTTCCCCGCCAGCGACGGCACGGTGTTCCTAGCCATCCAGAACGAGCGCGAATGGCAGAAATTCTGCTCGGAGGTCCTGCGGGACCCGGCAGTCGGAACCGATGCGCACTACGCGACCAATGCGCTCCGCGTCCAGCACCGCGCCGAGCTCCACGCAGACCTGCACCGCGCCCTCTCCCCGCTGACCACCGAGGACGTCCTGACCCGCCTCGACTCCGCCGGCATTGCCAACGCCCGGTTGCGCAACATGGCCGAGTTCTCCGCGCACCCGCAATTGGAGCAGCGTGGCCGCTGGATGGACGTGGACACCACGTCCGGCCCGGTCCGCTCGTTGATCCCACCCGTAACCAGCCGCAACGTGGGGTTCCGCATGGACCCCGTCCCCGCCGTCGGCGAACACACGGCACAAGTACTCGCCCAACTCCAGGAGACACGATGAACAACGACAGCTTCGCCCGCCAATTGGCCCGCCACGCTTCCGCCCGGCACATGCCCACACAGGAGGTCTCCGGTTGGATGCGCCTCCTGCTGCTGGACTACCTGGCCATCACCACCGGCGGCGTCGGGCGGGACTCGGCAGTGGCCGTGCGTGCCTCCGTTCCCCTGTCCCCCACCCGCACCGAGGACAAGCCGGCCCTCCTACACGGCACCGGCACCTACGCCTCGGTCCAGGACGCCGCCCTGGTCAACGGCGTCACCTCCCATGGGCTCGAGTTGGACGACACGTTCGAGGAGGCCTCGCTGCACCCCGCCGTCGTCGTCTTCCCGGCCGTGCTGGCGGTAGCCGACGACGAGGGCCATTCGGCCGACGAGGTGCTGCATGCCGCCACGGTCGGCTACGACGTCATGTGCGAGGCGGGGGTGCTGCTCGGGGCCGCCGAGAGCTACGGCCGCGGCTTCCACCCGACGGGTGTTGCCGGCGTGATCGGCGCCGCCGCCGCCGTCGCGGCGCTGTTGCGGCTGACCGAGGACCAGACGACCCATGCTGTCGCTCTCGCGGCAAACCTGGCGGCGGGCAGCCTGGAGTTCCTATCCGACGGTTCGTGGACCAAGCGCCTGAACGCCGGGCACGCCTCGGCCAGCGGCGTCCGCGCCGCGCGGCTGGCGCAGGCCGGCTTTACGGCTCCGGAGCGGGCGATCGAAGGGCGCGACGGCTTCCTGAATCAATACGGCCGCGGCCTGGCAGCCGGGCGCGCACTGAACTTGGAGTACGGCAAGTCCGCGCTGGCCACGAGCATCAAGTTCTACCCCTGCTGCCGGTACATGCACGGGAACATCGACCTGCTGCGCGATATCCACCGGGAGAACCCGGGGCTGGCCCTCGAGGACATCGACGTCATCGAGACAGCGGTGCTCAAGGCCGGCGCAACGCTGGTTTCCGAGCCGCCGGAGCGCAAGCTGTTTGTCAACACCCCGGTGGACGCCCAGTTCAACATGCCGTTCGGGGCCGCTGTGGCCCTCGCGACCGGCGAGGCCACCGTCGCCCAATTCGAGGACGCACCGCGCGTGGCGAAGGATCTGGACGGCTGGCTGCGGAAGGTCGTTTGCTACACCAGCGACCGTCTTGAGGCGGCCTTCCCCGCCAGCTGGCAGGCTGAGGTCCGCGTGAAGCTCAAGGACGGCACCGTCATCGAACGCAGCGAGGACGCCTTCCGCGGCTCACCGGCTGACCGCGCCACGCGCGAGCAACTGGTGGACAAGGCCGCCGGACTTGTCGGGCGCGACGCGGCGGTGGCACTGGACCGATCCATCGCCGGGTTGGTCGGTTCCGAACCGTTGGCCACCCAGCTTGCCTACCCGTCCGTGGCCGCCGTCCACGCCGGCTAGCGGCAGGTGCCACCGGCCCCAAACAGAGGTAAGGCGGATGGCCCGGACGCAATGTCCGGGCCATCCGCCTTACCGATGCCTCAGATGTGGCGTCCGCCGGCGATCTCCAGCACGGTCCCGCTCATGTAGCTGGACATGTCGCTGGCCAGGAAGAGCACCACGGACGCAACCTCTTCCGGCTCACCGGCCCGGCCCATCGGCACCTCCGCGAGTTTCTTGGCCATAACGTCCTCGCGCAGCGAGTCGGTCATCGGGGTACGGATGATGCCGGGCTGGATGGCGTTGACGCGCACGTTCGCGAATCCCACCTCCTTGGCCGCAGCCTTGGTCAGGCCCACGATGCCGGCCTTCGCGGCACTGTAGTTGGTCTGTCCCAGCATGCCGACCTTGCCGGATATGGACGAGACGTTGATGATCGAGCCCCCGCGATCCTGCTCGCGCATGCGAAGCGACGCGGCGCGCGTGCCCAGCCAGCAGCCCTTCAGGTGCACGTCGATGACCTGGTCGAACTCGGACTCCGACATCTTCCGCATGGTCGCATCGCGGGTGATCCCCGCGTTGTTGACCATGACGTCCAGCGACCCGAACGTGTCGGCGGCGGCCGCGCAGAGCGCCTCCACCTCGCCAGCGGACGTGACGTTGCAAGCGACGCCGATCGCGCGGCCCCCCACGTCAAGGCGCTTGGCGGCGTCGGCAACACCGTCGGCGTTCAGGTCGCCAAGCACCACGTTGGCACCCTCGCGCACGAACGCCTCGGCGATGGCGTACCCCAGGCCCTGGGCGCCACCGGTAACGACGGCGGTGCGTCCCTCCAAAAGTCCCATGTTCTCCTCTTTCGTTGCCTCTCGGCGTTGACCCGCTGGCGTCTGCCCAGCGGTCTGTATCCGGTGTCTTGGTGG
>Ga0182739_1004045_pt1 | contig 12365 bp, 1 predicted proteins | sample eDN5th30CBELigBY_FD_128873 | JGI IMG/M metagenome (GOLD analysis project Ga0182739, IMG submission 128873) | Enriched backyard soil microbial communities from Emeryville, California, USA - eDNA 5th pass 30_C BE-Lig BY (version 2) (version 2) | ecosystem: Environmental > Terrestrial > Soil >... | reverse complement strand
GCGCGACGCCGCGCACGCCCAGCGGCGACGCCAGCCCCGATCCACGGATGGATAGCTTGGCCGACTGCTGACCGGCCGCCGATTGCACGTAAATGCCTGGTTCCCTCGACAGCGCATCCCGCAGGCCCTGGGTGGCAGATCCGGTGTAGTCGGATTCGGCCACCAGACTGACATTGCCGGGCCACTGGTGCAGTTGCGCGCGGGCGGCCGCGCGCGAAGGCGACAAGGGGTCTTCGATCGCCACGCCGGGCACCGTGATGGCGGTCAACTTGGTCGCCTGCACGCTCTGGTCTGAAGCGCGAACTTCGGCGCTCATGCCGCAGGCGAGCAATAAAGCCAATGTCCCCGTCCAGGTCTTTATTTCGGGAAGACTGCGCGCGGCTAAGGATGTCATGGCGCGGTAGCATATAACATATGCAGAAATATGAGAAGTTTCGTAACACTTAAAGTCGGCTTGCGACAATTCGGCCAGAAACGGCGACATGTTACAAACGAGCACTATGACGAACGATCAAACACCGCAGCCGCACGTTCTTCTGGTCGACGACAATCCCGATCAATTGCGTCTTCTGATCGATACCCTTCGGGGCTGCGGTTATCGACTCAGCATTGCATTCGATGGAGCGCAGGGCTATGACCGCGCAGTGTCCAACGTGCCCGACCTGATGATATTGGACGTTCGGATGCCCCGCATGGATGGCTTCGCCCTGTGCAGGCGGTTGAAGGCAAATTCCTCTACGGCGCACATACCGATCATTTTCCTGAGCTCGGCCGGGGATATAGAAGAAAAGCTGACAGGGCTGCGTGGCGGCGCCGTCGACTATATCCTCAAGCCCTACGCGCCGGAAGAGGTGGTGGCAAGGGTCCGCATTCATCTTGAACTAGCTGGCAAGACCCGCAACGCGGCTGCCGACGCGCCCGATGTTGTCATGGACGAGGACGAGGTGTTGGTCCGGGCCGCGCAGCGCGAACTGCAGGATTGCCTTTCGCTAACGCCGCGGCTCATGGATATTGCGGAGCGACTGGGTGTCAACGAGCGACGCCTGTCGCGGGCCTTTCGCAAGTGTCTCGACATGACACCGTTCGACTATCTACGCCAGGCTCGCATGAACGAAGCCCGGCGGCTGTTGGTTGAAACGCCGCTGAGCATCGTCGCCATTTCCGAGGAAGTAGGCTTCTCGAGCGCGGCCAATTTCTCGACCGCTTTTCGCGAGCATACGGGGGTGGCGCCCTCCGATTATCGGCGTGGTGGCGTGGACGATGCCCCCGAAGGATCGGGCCCGACACCCTAAGCAGTACGCCCTATTGCCATTGGGTTCGCCGTTGGCGACGGTTGTTACCGTGCAGCAAAGGCTTCTGTCGTTCCGGCAAAACCTTGGCTGACCGGATGTCGGTAAAGTGCACGCGGTCCATGTGTAAGCACATGCAATTCTTGTCACTTTATTCGTCAGTAAGGTCGCCTTGATGCCTACTACCGCCGCGCGCCAGCTTCGTCCCAGTTCCGGTCCAGCCAAAAACCCGTTTTTTGCGCGGAGCAGCCTTTTGGCGCTCGAGCCCCGCATGCTGTTCGATGGCGCCGCCGTCGTCGTGGCAGACCAGATGGCGGAGGGTGACAGCGGCGCGGCAAGTCACCATGATGCGCCGGCGACCGACGCGCAACCGCGGACCGTTTCCGACTTCGAACACACAGGCGAGCAGGCCCCCGCAGCATCCCGAAACGAGCTGCTCTTCGTCGACACGACAGTGCAAGACTGGCAAAGCATCGTTGCCAATGTGCGCGCGGACGTGCAGGTCGTCGTGCTGGACCCGGCAGGCGACCCCTTGGATCAGATCGCCCAGTGGATGGGCGAAGGCGAGCCGGTCGACGCGGTGCACATTATTTCCCACGGGGCCGCGGGATCGCTGCAGATTGGCGGCCGCAGCGTCGATCTTTCCAGCCTTCAGGGTTACGCCACCCAATTGGCGGCGATTGGGTCCCACCTGACTAGCGACGGAGATATCTTGCTGTACGGCTGCGACATCGCGGGCGGCGACGGCGGGCAGCGCTTCGTGCAGGCACTGGCAGACGCCACCGGCGCTGATGTGGCGGCTTCGGTCGACGGAACCGGGTCGGCCGATCGGGGTGGGAATTGGGTGCTGGAGCTGCATACCGGGCGAGTCGACGCCGTAGCCGTACACGCCGAGGCGTTTGCCGGGTTGCTGGTTGCGCCGTCGGTGACGGCAGCTGAGAACTCCTTGTCCGTTGTCGAGCCCAGCTCGTTGAACGAACCTGGAGCGTCCGAAGTGAGCCTTGGCGACCTCGGGTGGACCATTACCGACGATGGGAGCGGCGATATAGTCGTTGAGGTGCTGCTGTCCAATGCAGGAGCTGGCACCCTGACAAATGTAGGCACTGCAGTCGCTATCGAAGAAGGTGGCCTTACCGGTTATCGTTATCAAGGCGAACGCGCCGATGCGCAAGCATGGTTGAATGGACTGCAGTTCAACGCGGCGGATGTCGAACTGGGCATCACCGCAGCCACTACCACGATTTCGGTTCGCGTCACCGATCTTGATGATCCCTCGAATCCCAGCGGCGCTAAAGAAATAGTGATTACCGTCACGCCGTCGAACGATCCTGTAACGCTTGGCGACGCAACCCAGACCATTACAGAAGGCGAAGGGGGCAATGGCGGGGTAGCGATCAGCGTTGAAACGCTGAATCCCATCGATCCTGAATGGTTGGAAAAGGCAACGCAAGATTCTAGCCAGATCACTTATAAGCTGGGCAACTCTGAACTGCCAAATGATGGCATGCCGATGTACGGTTATTTGACATTGGACGGAGTCCGATTGGGTGCCGGATCCATCTTTACACACGCCGATGTCATGGCCGGAAAATTGAAGTATGTTCATTCGGCTGCTGGCAGCGCCGATCAGAACAAGGATGATTCTTTCTCTGTCCGGATAAACGATGGGGCAACGCCGCTAATCAAATCTGATTCGGCCACCATTACTCTGGATATCACACCCGTCAACCAGGCGCCGACCGTCGGCGGCTCAGGCTCTGTGTATGAAGGCCAGCCGGCGAATGCCACCGGTTCCGTTGTGGGCGGTTTTATTGACGCTACTACCGGCGGTGATCCTGGCGATAGCATCGATACGTTGAAGATCACCAGTTTGCCCAGCGAAGGGAAACTGTTCTTTACCGGCCATGCGTCGATAAACGGTGAGGCAAGGAATCTGATCGATTACGAGCTGACCACAAGCGATCTGGCAGGTTTGGGGTTCGTCATCAGGTATGCAGATCGCAATGGACTCAGGTATGCCCATGATGGGTCGGAGAGTACCGGGACGGACACCTTCGGCGTCGAGGTGACCGACACCGGTAGCGGATCGGCCGCGGCGGAAGACCGGCCGTTGTCATCCACTGGCACAGTCACTATTACGGTGATGCCGGCCAATGATGACCCGACGCTGCTCATCGAGGCACCTGTGGCGACTGTCGAGGCCAGAAATGAAGAGCCTCATGGTTACGACTACAGCGTGGTACTGGATGGGACTATGTTGCGCGTCGACGACCCGGACTCGGAAGATGCGCGAATCACATTCGTGGTAACTGATACGCCCCATCATGGACGGCTGATGCTCAACGGCCGTTGGTTGGACGCGGGCGACACGTTCACGCTTAGTGACGTGAAAAGCAATAGCGTCACGTACTGGCAGACGGGCCAACCCGAAGACGGTGAACTGGTAGACGTTTTCAAGTTTTACGTCACGGACAACAGTGTTTCGCTCCATTGGGACGAGGCCGGCAACCTGGTTACGCGAGCCGGCGGCCATTACCCTGGAGCAAGCTACGATCCCGTGTCGGGCGAGCGCGCCCCAGGATCCGGCGAGGTGCTGAAGGAGTTCGTGTTCACCGTCAATCTTGTTGATTTGCCGGTTGGCGGTGGTGGAGGCCCGATCGAGCAGCCTGCCACTACCGATGTGTTGGGCGAAGTTGGATACGGTGGGAAAAAGGTCGAAGGGGAGGTCGAGCTGCCCGAGGGCGGCGAGTTCAAATTCACACCTGACACGCTGACGTATCGCGTCGTGGTAGACGGCAATGACGTCGTCGATCCATCCCAAGTCGTTTACACAATACGGGGCTTCGAGGGCGGTGGCGAAAACTGGAATGGCCAGATATTGAAGGGCGGAAAACCCTTGCCTTTGTACGGCACATTCACTCAGCAGGACGTCAAGGACGGACTCATCACATTCAAACATGACGGCAATGAAGACTTCGAATCTGCGTTGAGGCTTTCGGTATCTGCAGGAGGCGATTGGGTTCGCGAAGACCTCGTCGTCAGGTTCTACATAACGCCTCGGAACGACGCGCCGGAAATCAGTGGCTCCGGACAAGTCGTCATACGAGAAGGTGACACGGTAACTATCGACACCAGCCTGATCGGCCTCAGCGACCGTGATGACGTCACGAGCGATGAAGCGCAGTGGGAGGATGGCACTCTTCCTGAAAGCGAAGCCATCAACCATAGCCCCACTGATCCGCTGAAGTTCAAGTTGGTGGCCGGTAAAGGTCCTCAACATGGCACGCTTGAATGGTTCAATGGCAGCGACTGGGTAGCGGTCACTGAAGACGTGTTGTTCGATGCAGCCATGGGCGGCTCCGCTTCGGCGCTTTGGTCTACAGGCTTGCGATACGTCCATGATGGGAAGGAAGGCACCCCTGCTGGCGGCGATACCTTCACGCTGGTTGCCGTCGACCGTAAAGGTGTTTCGAGCAATGAGTCCACGTTTACCGTTTTTGTCACCGCAGTGAACGATGCGCCGTGGATCAAAGCCGCTCCAGACGATGCTAAGGCACACCCGGACAATCCCACCGCGGACACCAACCCGATTCAGGGCGGAATCCCCGATGTCAAGCCGGGCGCCAACGAGGTCATCACCGTTGATGAGGGCCATCTAGTACAGATTACTTCCGCCTATCTCCAGGCCTATGACCCTGACGCCTTGCCGCAGCAGGTTCAGTATTACGTGACCGGCGTGCCCAGCTTCGGTTATTTGGTTTACGACAGCGGCAGCGGGCGTCAGCAGCTTGGGGTGGGGGCAGCCTTTACACAGAAGGACGTCAACGAGGGCCGAATCTATTATGTACACCGCGGTGGGGACACGGTTGCAGGAAGTGCGAACTACGACGACCACTTCACCTTCACGCTGGCTGATGGGGCCGAAGAGCAGGCCGACAATCAATTCTGGATAAGGGTCAATCCCACCAACGATGCGCCAGTCGTCAAGGCGCCATCCGGGCCGATCGTCATAGACAGTGATGACCCGGCGAAGAATAAGGTCGAAGGTTTTGAAATCAGCGATGAGGACTTGCTTGGTGAGCCGCGAGGTGGCGAGAACGACTACATCCAGGTAATCGTCCGGATTCTGGAGGAAAACGGAAATCTCGTTGACCATGATGCAGCCGGGGTTGTGATTGCTGCCACTGCAAGTGGCGCGGCGCAATCGTCGGTTGACTCGAATGGTTACTTGATCATTCGTGGAAATGTGCAGGATGTCAACGATACATTGAACAACTTGACGGTGACCTTCGGCGCGGACCTCGATAAGACGTTCAGGGTCGAGGTTATTGCGGACGATCGCCTCCGCAATCCCGACGGTTTGCTGGTGGTCGACGGGGGCGCCAACGGTGGTGAGAATAACCAGAGCGTCACTTTGCCGGGAGTGCCTCAGCCTGTATCGGATAAAGAGTACGACTGGTCTGCGGTCAAGGTCAGCGATATCGACGCCAGGGACAAAGGCAACATCAGCAGCAGCAGTGTGATTATTTGGGCGTCGCGGGTCAACGACGACGCACACCTGACCGTTCCAGAGCCGACGGAAGCCGATCCGCTGAACGTCTTCGAGGATCTGGCCACCTTTATCGGCAGGGATTTCACCATCTCCGATAGAGAATCAGCAGTCTTTGGTACGTCGATAACTGTGAATTTCTCAGTACCCGAGGGCCACGGCACATTATTCGCAGGAACTGGAAACGGCAACTTCAGCATAGAGGTCGGTGCCGAAACTTATGTAGTGACGGTGGACGGCTACGGGACGGGATCGCTGACGTTGACGGGCCGCGCGGACGCGATCAATGCACTTGTGCAAGATACAGTGCGCGGTTTGAAGTATCAGAGCCCTCAAGACGGGAACCACGACTATAACGACGGCGCTGCAGCAGGAGACGTCACGCTTACGGTGACGCTGATTGAAGGCGACTCAGAGATTGGCGTTCCCGACCCCGAGGCAGGCGATCCCGACGATCTTGACCCTCGGCCTGGTGTCATCGTTAAAGAGGTGGCCCTGACCATCGTCGCTGTCAACGATGCGCCCACGGTTACGGTTGGCTCGAGCGACACAGTCATCGTCGTGGGCGAGACTGAAGTCCCCGGGTTTAATGTCCATGACCGCGATTTGTACGGGGATGGACTGACGACTGGCCTTGCCGCCGGAGAGTCCGACTTTGTCCAAGTCACCATACGAATTCTGTCCAGTGTTGGCTCGGAATGGGTGCCGCTAGGCCAAACGGCTTATAACGCGAATGGTGTCAGCGAGATCTGGATAAGTGGCGATGCGAGCGGCTTACTGCTGGGTGCGGGGCTAAACGGCCAAGTCGACCTCAATCATAACGGCATTGGATCGGCTCTGGTCGTGCGCGGCACGCTTGAACAGGTGAATGCCTATCTGAACGGTTTGAAGGTTCGGATGGAAGGTTCCGAATTGACCAACGTTGACGAGCACTACCGTATCGAGGTGATTGCGGATGATCGCTTGCGTGACTTGAGCACCGGTGAACTCATCGAGGCGGAGGGTACTGCAAACGGTGGGCTCAATGCGGATGATTCTGGTGGCGTAGTCAATGTGCCCGGTGATGCGGGCGGCTCCTGGAATCCCTACGCGTCCTTGCCGACCGATCAAAGTCTGGAAGGGAACGTAGGGACGGCCTATAGGGACATTTTTCCGACGGACGTCAACGATCCGGCGCGTATCGTTATAGACATTCCCGAAGTCACTGAGGCAAAGGACACCTATGTTCTAGGCGGCCCAAGCAACAACGCCATAGAGATTACCGATACGGATGCGTTGGCGACAGATGTGTTGACAGTCACCGTCAGGCTCCCCGAGGGCGGCGATTTTGCGTTCAAGGATAGTGGGCCGACCGATTCGGGCGCGACGGCCATGCTCAGCGACGGGAATCGTACGGTCACGATGACGGGCACATTGGACCAGCTCAACGCACACATCAACCGGATGGTAGTCCAATTGCCAGACGTGGATGGGGTTGCCGAGGCCTCCGACTGGAACGGTAGCTTCGATGTGACCATCGTCGTGGACGATATGGGCAACAACGGTGGCCGGCCTGACCCCTTACCCGCTGATCCGGACATGTCCTTTGACTACGCTGATCCGGGCAAGACGAACCCGGATGTCAAAGACAACGCCCTGATCACGACGCGTACGTTCACCGTAACGATCGGTGCCGTAAACGATGCGCCCATCGTGGCGGATACGAACGGCGATCCAAGCTCAAGCATCACGGTTGATTTTGGCCGTGTCAATCCGGGTGGAGACGGCGAAGTCGGCAATGCCAAAGAAGGAGCCGCGTCCGACGAATTGACGGTCGAGCAACTTTTCGCCAAGTATTTTAACGATGATAAAGACCAGATAGGTGGTACTGATGGCTCTACCAGGGATCAATTCTTTGGTGTAGCCGTAACGGGTCTCGTCGTCAATGCCGATCAGGGCGAATGGCAGTACTTCGACGGAACGAAGTGGGTGGCCATAGCGGATGCGGACGGAAATGGCCCCGTTGACCGTACGCCCGCCAATGCATTGATTCTTGCCAAGGACGTGCAAATACGCTTTGTCGCTGCAGGCGATTTCCATGGTCAACCGAATCAACTGATGGTTGTCTTGGTGGAGACTGATGGTAATGGCGATACGCCTGACGGAACCCAAGTTCCTGCTACAGGCGATGAAGTCGATTTAACGGGTCCGGGTGCCACCGGGGGCACGACCATTTACAGCACGGACCGTATCGCACTGTCCATCACGGTTGATAATCTGAACGATACTCCAACTTTGACCGACAGCGCGTTGCCATCGACCGAAGAGGACGCTTCGGACCCCTCCGGCCGTACGGTCAGCGAGCTCTTTAATGGCCAGTTCGGCGATCAGATCGAGAATCAATCCGGCATACCGGGCGGACAAGACGCGTCGCAATCCCTTGGCGGTGTGGCCATTGTCGGTTTTCCAGATGGAGTGCCGAACGCCGAGACGCAGGGTGTCTGGCAATACCAAACGGCCGGTAGTAGCGATTGGCATGACGTACCCAATGACGTCTCGGACAATAGTGCCCTTGTGCTGGGCGTGGCCGACAAGTTGAGATTCAAGCCAGCTGAGAATTCGAATTTTAACGGCAAGCCTCCTGGGTTACATGTCCGGGCTGCGGACAGTGCACAGACGTTCGCTAGCGAGGTGGAGCTAGACCTCGGTCCGGATGCTGATGGCAATGAATCCGTATGGTCAGCGGAAGCGACGTTGACGACCTACGTCGCGCCGCGCAACGACGCACCGGTGCTCGAGGTTTCAGGGAAGACACCGGACGTCGGCGGCGATATCGATGTCGGCGAGGTGGTTGCCGAAGAGAATGACGACACCGAAACCGGATCGTCGGTTCCGGAAGTGGCGCTCGTCACAGGTGCTTCGATAAGTGACCTGGACCTGACGCTGACTAACGACGCCGGGAATGAGCCGATACTGGCCAATACTATCTTTGGCGCGGGCACGATCACCGTTTCTTTAAGCGGTTACGTGGCCGGAGATCGCCTCTCGGTCGACACAGCGTTGTTGGATGGGGTGGGGACCATCACAACGAATGGCGTAGGAAAGGATCTCGTCATCCGGTTGAGCGACACGGCGACCGTCGGGCAGGTGAATGACCTGCTGAACGCCATCCGGTTCAGCAGCAGCAGCGATAACCCTACCGATTATGGAAATGCGCCGACACGCGCGTTCACGATTACGGTGAACGACGGCCGCAACGTCCAAGGTGACGGCGCGAGCGCAGGTCCGAATCCCGACGGATCCACGGCTACTGGGCTCAATAGCAATAGGATCATCGGAACGATAAAGATTACCGCAGAGAATGACGCGCCGATCGTCGAGGATGACGCTGGCGCTGTTACGGAGTCGGGCGTCCAGAATGGCGGCAATGACTTAGAAGCCGGGTCGCCGCAGGCGAGCGGCAACGTGCTGAGCAATGACCGCGATGTAGACCTCAAGCCCGACGATAAGCTGACGGTGTCGCAAGTTGACGATAGTGCATCGAATGTCGGGCAAGAAGTCGCCGGTCAATACGGCACGATCGTGATCAACGAAGACGGTTCCTATACCTATACGCTGAATAACGACAATGCGGCGGTGAACGCCTTGCAGGTGGGTAAGACGTTATCCGAGACCTTCACCTATCGTGCCGTTGATGCAGGTGGGTTGGAAAGCGCGACAGCGGCCACGCTTACCATCACGATTCGTGGAACCAACGATCAGCCGACAATCACGTCGGACGCTGCGGACGCAGAGGGCGCCGTCACAGAAGCCGGCATTGACCCCGATGGGGCCGCCGTTACGGGGGTCGGTACGGCCAGCGGCCAATTGACATCAGCCGATGTGGACGCCGGTGACACAGCGACATGGTCTGTGGATACCGATGCAACGCCCACTACCGTCACCGGTACGTATGGTGATCTGACAATAGATGCTGGAACAGGCGCGTGGATTTATGTCCTGGACAATAATCGCCCGTTGACTCAGGCTTTGAAGCCCGGCCAAGCCGCGACGGAAACTTTCACCGCCCGTGTGACTGACGCGTTGGGCGCTTACGCCGAGCAAGTTATCACGATTACGGTCACTGGGACAAACGATGCACCGGTAGCGCATCCCGATGTCAATACGACTGACGAGGACACTTTATTGAGTGTCAGTGATCCCAACGACGGGATTCTTCCGAACGACGTAGACGCGGAAGTTCATCAGCTGACGGTAATCTCGGTCGATGGAAAAGCCGTGGACGCCGACAACGGTGCGCTGGTTACCGGCAGCAATGGGGGCACGTTCACGGTATATGCCGATGGCACCTATACCTTTGATCCAGGCAAGGATTTCCAGTACCTCAAGAATGGCGAATCCCGGGAGTCGCACGTCACCTACACGGTTTCCGACGGTCATGGCGGCACCGCGACATCGACGCTGACGATCACGGTCACGGGCAAGGACGATGCACTTGCGATCGTCGTTGAAGACGTGGATGGCACCATCAGCGGAGGCGACAATAGCGTCGTTGAAAAGTCGACAACCAGTGTGACGGGTACTGCGACGATCACGGCTGACGCGGGCATCAAGACGGTGACCGTGGCTGGCGAAGATATCACCAATGCAAGCATTAGTCCCGTCACGATCACAACGTCGGATAAAGGCACGCTGGTGATCGACGGCTATGATGCCGCAACCGGAGTCATTAGCTATACCTACACCGAAGGCGACCTGGCTCATAGCCACAATGCAGCGAATGACAACATCGTAGATTCCTTTGAAATCAAGGTAGTTGACTGGGCGAATCAGGAAAGCAGTACGAATCTTGATATCCAGATATTGGACACCGTTCCCGTAGCCCACGCGGATGCGAACACGGTGACCGAGGCGGGGGCCGCTGGTGACGGCAAACCGACCGCTACGGGCAACGTCATCAAGGGCGGGGTTGAGACGGATGTGGCCGACACGCTCGGTGCTGATGCGGTGACGGTGACCGGCGCACGCGCAGGGGTTGCGGTGCCCGATGAGCATGTGGCCGACGGCGGGGTGAACCCGGCGGGCGGAGACTCCACGAAGCTGGCCGGAAGCTACGGCAGCCTGGTGATGCGTGCGGACGGAAGCTACGCCTATACGCTGGATAACACCAATCCAGACGTCAATGCACTGCTGGCGGGCGGTACGCTGACGGACGTGTTCACCTATACGATCACGGACGCCGATGGAGACAAGAGCACGGCGACGGTGACGATCACGATCAAGGGTGCCAATGATGGCGTGCCGGGGCTGGAGATAGCTGATAGCAATGGCCTGGAAGTAGGGCATGCGGCGGTCGCCGAGAATGCGACGACGCCGGTGACGGGCAATTTCACGGTGACGGCGCCCGAAGGGTTGGCCTCGATCAGCGTGACCGTGGCTGATACTACGGAGACGGTCACAGTCGCGCAGCTTGCAGCACTGGGCGACACGCCAGTGGTGATAGACGGCAAGGAAGGCAAGCTGACGCTGACTGGGTTCGATGCAGCCACCGGCAAGGTAACCTACTCGTATGCCCAGACCGGCACGGCCAAGGACCACACAGGTGGTGACGATAGCGTAACGGACACGTTTGCGATCGTGGTCACCGACTTGGCAGGCCAGTCGACGGCGCCGCAGGATTTGGTAGTGCTGGTCACCGATACGACACCGACAGCGAACTCGGACGCGAACACGGTGACCGAGGCGGGGGCTGTGGACGGCGGCGAACCGACCGCTACGGGCAACGTCATCACTGGGGGCGCCTCCACGGATGTTCAGGACACGCTGGGTGCTGATGCCGTGACGGTCACCGGCACACGCGCAGGGGTTGCGGTGCCTGATGAGCATGTGGCTGACGGCGGGGTCAATCCGGTGGGCGGAGATGACGTCACCAAGCTGGCCGGCAGTTACGGCAGCTTGGTGATGCGCGCCGACGGCAGCTACAGCTATACGCTGGATAACACCAATCCAGCGGTCAACGCGCTGCAAGCTGGCGAGTCTTTGGTAGATGTCTATAGCTACACGATCACAGATGCCGATGGCGACGTGAGCACGGCCACACTGAACATTACGATCCATGGCGCCAATGATGCACCGGTCGCCGACAGCCAGTTGCCCGACGTAGCGTATCCCGACAGCACGACGGTGGAGATCGATGTATCGGAGGGGTTCAAGGATGTCGACACCACGGACACGCATACCTATGACATCACTGGGTTGCCATCCGGACTGACCTTCGACCCGTCAACCGGCAAGATCACGGGCATCATCGACTCCAGCGCCAGTCAAGGCGGGCCGGATGACGATGGCAGGTATCTGATCGAAGTTGTCATTGAAGACTCGGACGGCGAAAAGGCCACGCAAACCTTCACCCTGACCGTCACCAACCCGCCGCCCGTCGCCACCGACAACAGCTATACCGTTGGGGAAGACGATGCGCCGGCTGACATCGGCAATGCCTTGACCGACGACATCGCGGACAGCGATCCCGATGGCGACACCCTGACCAT
>Ga0182739_1004044_pt1 | contig 12368 bp, 9 predicted proteins | sample eDN5th30CBELigBY_FD_128873 | JGI IMG/M metagenome (GOLD analysis project Ga0182739, IMG submission 128873) | Enriched backyard soil microbial communities from Emeryville, California, USA - eDNA 5th pass 30_C BE-Lig BY (version 2) (version 2) | ecosystem: Environmental > Terrestrial > Soil >... | reverse complement strand
GTAAAATGCGGCGCCCGGACAGCTTCCGGGCATCACCACACCGCGCGGCAGTAGCTCAGCTGGATAGAGCACGGGCCTTCTAAGCCTGAGGTCGGGGGTTCGAGCCCCTCCTGCCGCGCCAGAGGACTTCGTCAAATCAACGGCTCGGTATCAAACAATTTTCTAAGCCGCCGTTGTAAACGCACACTCAATTTTTCAATTGGGGCAGGCGTGGCTTTTGTTAATAATTTTGATTAATAATCAGTCTGTTGTGCCGCATCGTCTGTATTTTCTTTTGCCACCAACCTTCACTTCGTGGTCAAGAAATTCTACCCATTCATGATCTTCTCGTCCTGTTTCAATGGCGCCGCAGTCACGGCATTTGCTAATTAATCTGCAATTTTCTTCCTTTCCATTATTTTTGTATTCGTGAATTATTTGTTCCTCAGTGCCTCCGCAATGTTTGCACTCTCGGACGGAACTGCAATTTGAATAGTTAATTTTTTTCCACTCGGTGTAAGAGTGTTTGTTTGTTGTCACGTAAGTATGGCAATCGGGGCATGTCTTTCCCATTGAGCATTCTGGGCCGCCGGCACTTTTTTGCCAATCTCCTGCATGCTATCCAGTTGCACACTTGGCAGAAAGCGCAACGCTTTTTACTACATCCCAAAAACCCATTTTTCTCTCTAATCAGAAGTGAATTTCAGTTCCGTATTCATATACGGGATATAAGAAGTATTAAAGTCCAGCCACTATCTTCATGTTCTATCGTGCTTCGATACCACAGCCACTGACCTTTAACGACATATTGGCGGCAGAGCTATAGAGCCTTTCCTCGACCGGTTTTATGCCTCAACGCACTTAGCCGTTTCTTAATCCAAAGAAATTTTGCCAATAGCGTTCTAGCTGATTTATGTCCTCAACTGGTGATACATTGCAAATGAACGATAGTCGTATTGTCTCGCCAGCTTTAACAGCTTGCGCCATTCGTCTATGTATTGGCCTGAACTTTGTCGGTTTGCTCTTTCGATATGGCTGGCCGGTTAACAAATTAATAACATTGCGTTTGTATTGAGTGCGAGGTCGGTGCGCTCCCCCGGAGGCTTTGCCGACGTATCTATAGACAATATTTCCGTGGGAATCAAGAATTTCCCATAGATATATAAGCGCTCGAGCAGGGTCGATATTTCCAGGTGATTCCTTGAAATTCATTGGCTTCTGTGGGTATTAAATCGGATGGCTAGCCGGCAATAATTCATGCAAAGTATTGATCGGAATAGGTAGTGCACGCTACGGTCGCTAAATTGTGCCCAGTTATGCGTGAAGCCTCGTGCCCGGCGGATCATCACCACGATCACGCTCCCGTCCAGCCTCCGCCGATATGTCCTTTAGAAGATTGGACAGCGAAAACGACTGAGTCTAGTACGGCAAGGTTTGGAATGTCATTTCGATGGTTTTGCGCGATCATCAGCGCCTTGCGAATCACATCTTCGACTTCAAGGTAAGCGTTACGGCGACCGAGATCGGCTGGGTCGAAATGCATCCTGTTGCCGATGTACCCTTTCCAGCGGGAATCAAGTGGGATGACATTATGGGCGAGGCCAGTATTTACGAGGATGTTGCGAATCTGCTTGTGGCTGATTCCATATAGTTCGTCGGCGTCAAGGCCCCTGCTAAACCTCGCCGAAGTGGCAATTTCGTGATCGTTCGTGAGGCCGCGTGCTAAATCGAGGAAGACAGATAGTCCGCCCCCAGATCTTCCATTGACTAGCAGATCGTCAAGTCCTCTTGCCTTTACGAAAGCGCGTCGAGCTGCTAGGACCAGATCCCTTTTCTTCCCCGTCATGCGGTTCAAACCTGCTGCGGCAAGTTCAGCGGCAATCCAATCCGGATTCTCGCCATTGGCAATAACGGACGGCAGATGCATAAGTGGTGACTCGCCCTCGGCGAACCGACCAAGAGGGGTATCGGGGTCACTCTTTTCCTGGCTTGAGAATCCGCAATTGATGTACTGCCGCCACAGCTCAGAGAAAGTCTTTACGGGGTCGGCAAGTCGTCTGAGGCGTGCATGCGCGTTAGGTACAGCGGCAACGGGGGGCAAATTTACAAATAGCTCCGCAATTTCTTCTGCGGCAGTACTTGGAATGATCATAGCAATTCTTTTTTTCAGCCTACTTCCTGACCTTGAGGCGGGTACTGCATTTAGAATTTGGTCGCAGCGCTCCACCACGACGTCATGTCCGAGGCAAAGTGCATTTTGGCGAAGGTTATGTACTTCAGGCTTAGATAAGCTTCGAATACGTTCGATCGGCCAATTGTCAAACTGAGCAGTCAAGAGCCCTCCCTTTGTCGCAGAATATGTCAAAAGCTACTGATATTTTCTATATGATATCAAATGCTTCTTCGTGGAGCGAGAGGCATGTTTTTAGGGAGATCGTCACGCCTCACACACCAGCGCCGCGCTGGGCATGTGCCCGCCGCCAAGAACTAATCGCATGGCCCAGATTTACTTTGCGCGCCGACGCGCGAAGAGGCTCACAGTTCAATTGCGTTTGACAATGATTTGCACCACTGCTCGGACACCACGATTAAGGCCCGCTCGGAAAAGGCGCCGAACGACCCCTGGCGCGGGGCGATTGGAGAGCCATTCCCGTCGTCGTCAAGGTCTTGTCGGCTCCCCCTGTCACGGCAGCCAGCCACAGCTAGGAATGCGCAAGATTGGCGCATCGGGAATCATGAATCAGTCGGGACGCGACCCGCCGCGTGGTTGGAAGCGCGCAATTGCGGATACAGAGAAGCCGAAGGGGAGGCGGTATCCCCCAGCTATCATCGCCTGGCCCGCAATGCGTTGCGCCGTGGGGGTCGGCAACGGGGCGCAAGGATGAGCGCGGTGCAGCGGACCGAACTTGATCGGGAAGTTTCGGGTGGTCGGTCGAGATAATAAACGTCACCGTTTCCACTGCATTCGGCGATACCCAAATTTGAGTACGCGTTGCATCAAAAACAAAAGTATAAATTGCAGAATTCCGGCTGCCTACCTCGGATCGAAAAGAGGCGCATGCCGTGCCAAGTAAGGCAGATTAGTGTTTTCGTCGACGCATCAAACTTGGAATTCTAGCTGCAAGGGGGCGATATGGGCGCTTTCGAACTTAGTGCGGCATCTCGAAAAGAGCTTCTGAGGGTGCATGATGCTTGGGTCAGCGTTGTCAAGAAAGCCTCTCAACTTTCAGCGCAGGAATGCGCCGTGCTCGACGGCATTCGCACTGTGGATGAACATAAGAAAATGGTCCAAAAAGGCGCTGCCCAGACATTGGATTCGCGGCACGTTACGGGGCATGCGGTTGATCTTGTGCCATATATAAATGGCAAGCCCCGTTGGGAATGGCCTCCGATATATCTTATCGCGGATGCTATGCGGATGGGGGCGCAGGAATTGGAAATTCCGCTGCGTTGGGGTGGTGCATGGGATGCGGACTTCACCAACTCTACAGAATCTCCAGCAGATCTGGCTGCCAATTACGTTTCGCGGCGCGGGAAGCAAGGGCTGTCCGCCTTTATTGACGGCCCGCACTTCGAATTGCTACGAAGCCGGTATCCCTGACCACGAAGGGGCGCTTAATGTCGAATCAATGTCCATCCGACGTGCCGAAATGGCAGTCCGTTATTTGGCTGGGATTGGGTTTGGCCTTAATAGCGTTGCTAATTTCAATGCTAATACTGGTCGCGGTAACACAGATGCGTGTCCTGGCGGTGATCCAAGAGGGTGTTAAGGATCGTGCATTTGCAGCCAGTATGTTGAGCAGCTCAAATCTAATTTTGTTGAGGCTTATTGTGGTATTGGTTGGTGGTGGCATTTCATTTTCTGGGTTGGCGGTTTCGTTCTTCGCGCATGAGAAGGCAAGCGTGTTTTCGGCTGGTGAGTTGCCTGCAGCTCTGTTGCCAAAATTTCGGCTGGCAAGTCATTCACCGGGGATAATTGCAATAATTGTTGGCGCGGTTGTAATCGTTTGCTCTTTGTATGCCACCACTAGAACTAGATATGAAGGGCCTAGTTACGCTACTGATACGCCCGCAAAGCCGGACGGTGGTGGGAGCTTCAAACCACTGCCGGGCTAGCAGGGCTAGTATTCTCACCTTGCGATAGGTGAATGTATGAAATCGCCACTTATACTGCTTTCTCTTTTTTTCTATGCCCCGTCATCTTGGGCGGCTGCCCCAGCCATTCCCTGCGACATTGCCGATCCTCTAGCTGAAAAAGCGTACCAAAGGGTATCCGTAGCCTTTTCAAGTAGTAGAATTGCGGTAGCTATAGCGCTCAGTCAATCTTTTTGGGACATAGAAATATACGCGCAGGGGTGTCCTAAAGTCGCCTCAAGAGCGAAGGATATGATCGGTAGCGGCTTCGAAAAGGACATGCGCGACACTTTGTCGAGGGCCATTCTGGAAGACTATAATCGCCACAACGCTGCGGGGATCTCTCCCGGAATTGCGATCCCTGTTCTCACTCCTCCGGCCAGTCCTCCAGCTGGAGAAGCAAGCGAAAACTATTATATTGAAAGTCTTGCGCAAGCCCTGCACCGCAAAGAGTGCGGAGGTGGAGGTAGCGGAGGGTTCCGGATGACCGGTGGGACAGCAGACATAGCGGGTGTTCGCGTTAATTCTGGGGGCTTTTTCGGTGGGGTCGCTATCGTTGATGGGATGGTTAGGCCTGGGTTTGATTTTCAAAGAATCGTTTACACCGAATCATATTTAGAGGGAAAAATATCTCTAGGCAATCCAGGTCTAACTCCCGCGCAATTGGATACAGTGGTGAATTCCAATAAAATGATTTTGGAAATCATGCGTGAGTCGAAACTGTCAATGCAACGTCCGGATGTAGGGAATATCTATTCTCCCCGGCTCAATTATAAAGACACCGAGAGCTTAAAATCAGTCCGGGATGCTGCTGCGGCGATGAGGGGTGAGCAGCCAATAACCCAATTTCAATGGACGTCTCCCGATTTGCGTTAGCCATCGCGGTGATCGGCTCGGCGCGTTCCTGCCGCAACCGCCTGCGCTCGTTGGCTGGCAGGTCGGCTACGTCCCGCTCCGCGCCTTAGAGCGCGCCGAACAGCTCCAGCGCCTCTCCGGCGATCTGGCTGTGGTGGTTTGCATGCAGGTCATGGAACTTGCGCCTGGCGTGCGCCATGCAGCCAAGTGCCGGGATGCCGGCAGCGAAGCCGGCCTTGTAGCCGGCATAATCGTCGTCACCAGCTTGCCGCGCCAGTCTTGCAGGAACGTGCGGCAGTGCTCGCGGGCCCGGCTTGGCGCGAAGTCGTAGAGCACCGCGCGCAGGCTGTCGAACGAAGGTCGGTGTTTATGCCCACAAGTAGGCTCGGTGCGTCTTGCGCGCGCCCGGATTGAGCATCTGCACTGGCGTCTCGTCGGCATGCAGCACGGGTTTGCCCAGCACATCGGCCTTGAGCGCATCGACCACCGGCTGCAACCGCAGCCCGCACATGCCGACCCACTCGCCCAGCGTCGAGCGCGGCAGCGCCAGGCCGGCGCGCGCAAAGATGCCTTCCTGGCGGTATAGCGGCAGGTGGTCGGCGAACTTGGCCGCCAGTACCTGCGCCAGAGTGCCGTCGTCAGGATGCCCTTGTCGATGACCTGCGCGGGCACGGGCGCCTGCGTGAGCGTCTCGCAGTGCTCGCACACCCATTTGCCGCGGATGTGGCGCTCGCCCGTAAAGACGCCCGGCAGGTAATCCAGCTTCTCGCTGACGTCCTCGCCGATGCGTTTCAAGCCGCAGCCGCAGCGGCACGTCGTTGACGCCGGTTCGTGGTGGAGCTCGGTGCGCGGCAACTCGGGCGGCAGCCTCATGCGAAGCGGCGCTTGCGGCGCCGCAGGCGGGGTGGAGACCGCTACGCGCAGCGCGTTGACTTCCTCTTCGATGGCCGCCAAGTCGGCATCCATCGTCTCTTCCAGAAGCCTTGCCTGCGCCGGGTTCAGTTGCTCGCTGCGCTTGCCGTAGCGCCAGCGCTTGTACAGCGCCAGTTTCTGCATGAGCTGGTCGATGTGCGTCTGTTTGAAGTGCAGTACTCGATCCCGCTCGGCGACCACCGCGTCGTGCGCCGCTATCTGGGCGTCACGCGTGGCCACCTCGCCCATCAGGCGTTCGGCCAACGCGCGCAGCTGCTGCGCGTCGAGGTGATCCAGGGATGCGGTACTCATGGCCGACAGTAGGCCGCAGGGCTCGCAGCGGCGGTATTGGCGTCTTGCCGGATTTGTCCGGCGCTACAACACCGAGATCACGCCTGCCGCGCCCACATGCGGCCAGGGCAGGCACAGCACCAGCGCCAGCCACTGCTCGCTGTCGACCGCGACGTGTGGGCCACGCAGCGCATCGGCCCACACGAACTTGCCGCGGTTCAGCCGGCGCGCGGCCAGCCACACGCCGATCCCGTCATGCTCCAGCACCTTCATGCGGTTGGCGCGCCGGTTTGCGAAGCAATGGGCGTGGTGCGGACGGGCCAAACCGAACACGGCTACCATCCGGGACAACGCCGTTGCCTGCACGCATGTCCAGCGGCTCGGTGGCCAGCCAGATCGCATCGACACGGATCACCGCAGCCAGTCGCGTAACCAGGCTACGCTCGCGCCGGCCTCACTCACGGGCTATTGCACAGCCGCTTGCACAGGACCGAGCGACAACCGTGTCTCGATGTGACGGCCTGGCGAGGGCAGCGCTGGCAATGCGACCGGCACGAACGCCGGCGCTACTGGTGGCTGCCGGTCAGCCTGGCGAATCCATTTGTGCACGAAGTTTTCATTCACGCCGTGCGACAGCGCCACGCCAGCAATGGATGTTCCGGGCCGGCCGCACTAAGCGACGTCTGCGCCTTCAGCGCCTTCTGATAAGACCGGCGCTTAGGCACCGGTGCTAATTCTGTGTTGGACATGGTGTCCGCCTAAAGTGGTGGACACTATCGGGGACAACTTCGGCGCTCAATATGGGTTTGCCGGGCGCTTACGCACGAGCAACGCTGGGGCCGAGTCATCAATGTGGGCAGCGTTGTGGGCAAGGCGCCTTTAGCCGGCGGCGCCGTCGAGACTCCAAGCTTGGGGTCTAAGTGGCAAAGCGCTGTCGAACGTGTATCCTATCGCTTCGATCCCAAGCATGCAGCTGATTGCATGCTTGCGCTGGAGAGAAGTCTTTTTTAATTCAATAACTTGCGTGGCATGAGGCGGGCGTTTAGCCTTCCGCACCTAATATAAGGGTTCGAGCCCCTCCTGCCGCGCCAGAATAACCATAAAAATCAACTCATCGACCCGAAGCGGATCCATACGGACGCTGAGTGCGACGCGAGGCGAGAGGACCGACCTGGCGGAGGCCCTCGACAGAGTGCGCCGCGTTGATCGATTTCACCTACTCCCTCGGGGCCGACAATCTAGCGTCGTCGGCACTGCGGCGAAAGTTCACGCACGCGACTATGTTTACGGTTGCGCCGAGCTAAACCGCTGGGTCAAGGGACGACTCGATCTATTTCATTTAGCACGAGGATCTTCGCCTCGACGCTGGCCGGCAGGCGACCAAAACCTCTCCACCTTCCGGTGCGGACGCTTCAGGTACGGCACGGCCGTCTTCAAAATAAAAATCCATGGCCGTTAGAAGCGCGTCGGCGGCCATTTTCTCGGCTTCTTCCCGGGTATCGGCGCCTGTAAGCGCTTCGGGGATGTCTCGGAAGGACACCATAAAGCCATCCCCATCAGCTTCGATCTTTGCGGGGTATCGCAACATGGTGGTAATGCTCCAGTGTCAGTGCGGTGAGTAGTCGGTCTTGTAGAAGCCCCGCTCGGGGCTCCCGGTTACGTCAAACCTGACTGCTTCAATACTGATTGCCTGAGACCTTCACCTAACTGTCGAATTCTCGAACCCGCAGACCATCATCCCCCTGCCGGAGCAGAAGGTCAGCAGCTTCCGCTGGAGCAGCTCGGAAATCGGACCTTTCCCGGGCGCGCACAACTTGCCGGCCATTTCAAGCCTCAGCCCCCGTCCCGACAATGGGCGTCACATCCAGCACATACATCTGCCGTTCGCCCTCATGCACGGAGTCGATGCAGACCTGCGTGCCGTCGCGGCTCCAGCGCGGATGCAGGTCGCAGCGGTTTTCCTTGGACAGATGGGGATCTGCGTAGAAGCTGCCCAGCGCGTGGCGCTGTCCGGTCTCCATGTCGTAGAGGAACAGGATGCGTTCGTGCGTGGCGGCGTCCGGATAGGTGTCGCTCAGCAGCCAGCGCGTGTTCACCGGCGAGAAGGTCATGTGGCCGTTCTCCGTGAGCACGCCGGCGCCTACGACCTGGACTGCGCCGTCAGGCGCGTCTTCATAGAGGTGATAGTGGATGCGGCCGGCATGCGGCCCCCACACGATGATCGTATGGTCGTCGCGCCACAGCGGATGCGAGATCTGGTATTCGGACTTCTCGTAGTCGAAGGTGCCGACCGCAGCCGGGTCGAAGTCGTCGGCCAGTTGCGGCAGCGGATGATCGGAGCATTCCAGCAGGCGCATATCGCTGCCGTCCGCGTTCATGGTGATCAGGCGGTGGAGAAAGCAGGTTTCGTCTTCGACGCGTTCGGTCCAGCGGTGCAGGAACAGGATGCGGCTGGACGAGGGATTGACCTCGATGTGGCTGACCCAGTGGATGGCGCGCGCCATCGAATCGCGCGGATGGAAGTTGCGCAGGTCGGCGTAGCTGACCAGCAGGCGGTGCGCGCCGCTTTCCAGATCCATGCGATGGATGCCGTCGTCGGCCGGGGCGTTGGCCACGGGGCCGGGGGCAAGCTCGCTGTAGCCGATGGTCTGGTGCGTGATGTAGAGGCGGCGGTAGTCCACGCACAGGGCATAGCGGCTGTTCGGAGCCGCCACGTAAATGGGCAGTGGCAGGTATCTCGTCTGGCCGGTGGCGACATTGTGCACGGCGGATCGAAAGCCGGGATACACGCCATTGTCATCGTCGCTGCGGCAGTTGTAGATCATCTGCGGCTCGCGCTCGCCGTCCAGCCATTGCAGCTGGCAGCCCATTTGCCAGTTCCAGGCGGTGGTGGTGCCCACGGCATGGTAGCGGTCGCCGTCCTGCAGGTCGAAGTAGCCCACTTCAGCGCTCAGCGAGGGCGTCAGCCGTGCATCCTTGAAGGGGGTGCGGTTGGCCAGCAGGTGGCGGCCATCGCGGTGCCAGACCGTCTTGTTGTAGTAGCCGAAGAAGTGGTGATGGGGCGCGTCGGCCAGGCGGCGGCAGGCGATGGGGGTGGCAAGCATGCGGTTCATGTGTGACGGTGCGGCAGAAAGACGGAAAGAAGACAGGGCGAACGCAACAGGGCGGCGCAGGCGCCGCCCCGTCGAAGGTTCAACCCGCGGAAATGTGTTCGCTTTCGATGACTTTGTTCCAGCGGGCGCGCTCGCGCTCCACGAATTCGCGCGCGTCCGCGGGGCTGTTGCCCACGGGTGTCATGCCCAGGCGTTCCAGGCCCGCGCGGAACGCGGGGTCGGCGTAGACGCGGCGCAGGTCTGCGCTGATCTTCTCGATCAACGCGTCAGGGACGTCCTTGCTGGCGGCCAGCGTGGTCCATGACGTGACGGTGAGGCCGGGCAGGCCGGCTTCGGCGGCGGTGGGCACATCGGGAAGGGCTGGGGAGCGGGCGGTGCCGGTGATGGCCAGGGCTTTCAGCTTCTTGGCCTGGATGTAGCCGATGGTGGTCGGCACGTTCTCGAACAGAAGCTGGATCTGGCCGCCCAGCAGGTCGTTGGTGGCGGCGGAACTGCCGCGGTAGGGGATGTGCACGATGGGCGCTTGAGCGGACATCTTGTAGAGCTCGCCGACCATGTGCACCGACGATCCCACGCCGGCCGAGCCGAAGTGCAGCGTTTCGGGCTTGGCGCGGGCCAGGGCGGTGAGCTCGGCCAGCGTGTTGGCTTCCAGCCCGGGGTTGGCCACCACCACATGCGGCATTTCGGCCACGATGGTGATGAGCTTCAGGTCTTGGGCGGGCTGATAGTTGAGGTGCTTGTAGACCCCGTAGGTGGCGTGCAATCCGATCGAGCCGAGCAGCAGGGAGTAGCCGTCCGGACCGGAGTCGGCCACGAACTTGCCGCCGATGTGGCCGCCGGCGCCCGGGCGGTTTTCCACCACGACCGGTTGACCATAGAGTTTGCCCAGGTGTTCGGCCAGCAGACGGCCCTGGATGTCGGAGCTTCCCCCCGCGGTGAAGGGCACGATGATGCGCACGGGCCGGTCGGGATAGTTGGCCTGCGCCTGCGCGGCCAGCGGCAGCGAGGCGGCGGTCAAGCCCACGCACAGCGTCTGAAGGAATTGGTGCCAGTAGCGGCGAAGGTTCATGTGGTTTCCCCTGAAAGGTTTGGGTGGTGCGCAGGGCGCATCTGGCGGCGCCCTTGGAAAAACCAGTGTAGGAGTCCACAAGTATTTGAAAAAATTCTTTTTTCAACATAGGCTATGCAGTATTGCTATACATTGCTTTGCCATGAGCCGACCCCTGAATTTCCGCCAGATTGAAGCCTTCCATGCGGTCATGGTGGCCGGCACGACCACCGGCGCGGCGCAGATGCTGCGCACGACCCAGCCTTCGGTGAGCCGCCTGCTGGCGCAGGTGCAGCAGGCCAGCGGCCTGAAGCTTTTCGACATGGAACGGGGACGGCTGCGGCCCACGCGCGAGGCCAAGGACCTGTTCGACACGGTGCAGCGGCACTTCGTGGGGCTGGAGCGCATCGAGGACCGCGTGGCGGCCATGCGGCGCAGCGGCAGCGGCGTGCTGCGGCTGGCCTGCACGCCGGCGCTCGGCCTGGGCGCGCTGCCTGGCGCGGTCGAAGCCTTCGCGCAGCGCTATCCCGACGTGCACATCAACATGCAGACCGTGGGCAGCCAGTATCTGCGCGAGGGGCTGTTGCATGGCACTTACGATGTGGTGGTCACCACGGCCACGCTGGACGGCGCGCAGTTGCACATGCAGGCTTTGCACGAGAGCGCGGCCGTCTGTGTGATGCGGCCGGACCATCCATTGGCCGCGCAGCCTTCCGTCGGCATCATGGACCTGGACGCGCGCCGACTGCTGGTGCTGAATGCGGACGATGACGTCTATCTGCAGTTGCGCGGCGCCATGCAGGAACATCGGGTGCAGCCGGCCTCGGAAATCGAGACCACGTATTCATCGACCATTTGCGCACTGGCGGCGGCGGGCAGCGGGCTGGGCGTGGTCAATCCCTACATTGCCGCCGTGTTCGCGGACCGCCTGACGATACTCCCGTTCACGCCGCGCCTGCCGGTCCGCGTCAGCATGGCTTATCCCGCGCAGACCGCGCCGTCGTTGGTGACGGAGGCGTTCGTGGACATTCTTGAGCGCGAATTCCAGGCGCTGCCCAGCACCGGCAGCGCGTGAGTACCCGCTGCGGCGCCCGGGTTCGCGCACAAGTTCGCTTGCGCGCGTCCTTCACCCCCGCGCCGGCTTGCTCACCCGCAACGCGCTCACCACCAGCGAAAACGCCGGCGACGGCTGCCTGCGGCTGGGGTAGTAGAGGTGATAGCCCTCGAAACTGGGACACCAATCCTCCAGCACCCGAACCAGCCGGCCATCGGCCAGGTACGGCATCAATTCATCGTCCGGCAGCAGCGCCAGCCCCAACCCGGCCAGCGCCGCGTCGATCTGTGGCTGGGTCGTATTGAAGATCAACGGTCCGTCCACGCGGACGTTGACCTGTTTGCCGCGGCGTTCAAAGTCCCAGACGTACAGCCCGCCCGAACTTTGCATCCGCTGGTTGATGCAGGCGTGCTGCATGAGGTCCTGCGGCACCTTCGGAATGGGCCGGGACATGAAATAGTCCGGCGACCCGACCACCGCCAGCCGCATGGGCGGCCCGATGGGTACGGCGATCATGTCCTTGTCGATGGTCTTGCCCATGCGCACGCCCGCGTCGAAGCGGTCCGCCACGATGTCCCGGAATCCGTAGTTCACGTCGAACTCGAGCTTGATGTCCGGATACTCGCGCATCAGCGGCGTGAGCTTGGGCAGCAGGATGCTGTGCAGGACATAGTCGCCGCAGGTGATGCGCACGGTGCCCGCTGGCTTGTCGCGCAGTTCGGTCAGCTCATCCAGTTCCGCCTCGATTTCATCGAAGCGGTTGCCGATGGCATTGAGCAGCCTTTCGCCCGCGGCGGTGGGCGAAACGCTGCGCGTGGTGCGGGTGAGCAGCCGGATGCGCAGGCGCGCTTCCAGGCCGCTGACGGATTGGCTCAGCGCCGATTGGGTGACGCCCAGCAGGGACGCGGCACGGGTGAAGCTGCCTTCGCGCGCCACCGTGACGAAGTAGAGGAGGTCGTTGAGGTTGCGTCGGGCCATGGGC